>Ga0155352_121_pt1 | contig 63477 bp, 76 predicted proteins | sample RifCSPhighO2_02_FD_106320 | JGI IMG/M metagenome (GOLD analysis project Ga0155352, IMG submission 106320) | candidate division WOR-1 bacterium RIFCSPHIGHO2_02_FULL_53_26 | reverse complement strand
GCCGCCCGGCAAGCCGCATCGCTATTGCTTTAAACTCTATGCCCTTGATGCCGCGCTTGCTTTAAAAGAAGGGGCCGGGAAAAAAGAGGTCGAACGCGCCATGGCCGGCCGCATCCTCGGCCAGGCCAGGCTGGTCGGCTTGTTCGAAGAGTTGCGGAGCCCGGCGCCGGAGAACTAAATTACTGTTCTACTACCAGGAAATTCTGCGGCTGGCCATGGCGGTTGGTCGCGATCCCAAGGATGATATATTTGCCGCTAAGGGTCGAGACCACCATGTCAAAATCATCGCTCGTCCCGTCGATGTAGTGCATGATCCCCGGCACGATCCCGTTCCCAAGCTGCGAGCCGATCTCCAGGGTCACCGTATTGGTTTGCCTGGCGCCGCTCTCGACATTGTCATAAATAAAGCCCGAGAGTGAGTTGCTTGAGCCGGAAATCGGTTCGGCGCCGACCGCTTCGATCAGATCGTGATGCGTCCCGACATTATAGGAAAAAAGAACGCCGCGGTATTCTTTGGCCGCGATGGCGATGGCGCTGACCGTTTGTTTGGCCGCGCCGGCAAAACCGCCGCTGCCCGGCCCGTTGTCCCCCATGAAAGCGCCCGACGGCGTCATGAAAATCTGCAGGCCGCTGCCGGCTTTGGTCAGCCTGCCATTGCTGAAGCTATAGCCAGCTTCGACAGTTGTCTCGACCAGGTTGCCCGACAGATCGTATTTATTTACGTTAAAAGTGTAAAGCCCGCCGCTCACGCTGGCCTCGGCGGTGCCGTAAGATTGGCTGGTTGACGTCCAGCTCGGCGAGGGAATCTGGACAAAATTGTACTGTCCGGCGGACGGGGCGGTGGCGGCGCTGGCCGCGCAAACGATCACATTGTCAGAGCCCGTTGGCATGGCCAAAAGCATCGTGTTCGGATATTCCAGGAAATAGGCCGTGGCCGAGCCGTCCGTCGGGACGTCCGGATCATTGGTCGCGCTGATCACCGCTTTGCTGAAGCCGCTGGTATAAGTCGTGAAACTGCCGCCGTAATATCTCCCCTGGGTCTCGTTGGTGCAGATGAATGTCCCTTCGCCGATCGTCCAGCTCCAGACGTCGCCCGGACTTTGCGTCCCCAGATAAGAATAGGTCCCTGTGCGTGTGGCGACAACATTAGAGCTGGTCGAGGCCGGCTGGCTGCAGCCGGCGGCAATAAAGATAACGACCGAAAGAGCGAAAATGGCCAGAACATATGCATATGATTGTTTCATGACTTTCCTCCTTAGCAGGAATCTTTGCACCGCCGGACTTAAATGTCAATACCGAAACGTCCCGGCCGCGTCCGATCGAAAAACAAAATCCACTCGCAAACCGCGTGTTATAATTAATTCGTGCCAAAAACTTACTTCATCAAAACTTACGGCTGCCAGATGAACGCGGCCGATTCCGCGAAACTTGAGGGGGTGCTGGAATCGGCGGGATATCAGAAGATCAGAGGATCAGGGAGTGGGGATCAGGAATCAGGATATCAGGACGCAGACATTATTCTCGTTAATACCTGCGTCGTCCGCCAAAACGCCGAAGATCGCGCCGCCTGGTTCATCCAGTCGCTTAAGGGACAAAAAAAAGTTAACCCCAACCTCAAAATCGGCCTCTGCGGCTGTCTGGCGCCGGAGCCGGAAAGAAACTTAAAAGAACAGTTTCCCCATGTTGATTTTTTCATACCGCCCAACAGCCCGGAGAAGCTTGAGGAAATCCTAAAGCACGATTCCCACACCTCAAGCCCCATACCTCAGACCGGTATGGGGGATGGGGTATGGGGTAAGAGGAAGGCATCTTTTGTTTCCATCATGCATGGCTGCGACAACTTCTGCTCCTACTGCGTCGTGCCTTATGTCCGCGGGCGGGAATTTTCCCGGCCGATGGCTGAGGTACTGGCGGAGGTAAAAGGGCTGATAGAGCAAGGGGCAACCGACATCACTCTGCTCGGTCAAAATGTTAATTCGTATAAATATGGGCTGGCGAATATGCTTCGAGAAGTCGGGAAATTATTCCTGTTACCCGTTACCCGTTACTCGTTACGCTTCATGACCTCCCACCCCAAAGACATGACCGACGAGATCATTGAAACCGTCGCCGAGCTCCCATATGTCGTCAAGGACTTTCACCTGCCGGTGCAGTCGGGTGACGATGAAATATTGCGGCGGATGAACCGCGGCTACACAATTGAATATTATCTTGACCGGGTCAAGAAGATCCGCTCGCTCAGGCCGCAGGCGCGCATCTCGACCGACATGATGGTCGGTTTTCCGGGGGAGACGGATGAGCAGTTCGAAAATTCTCTCAAATTAATAAATGAGGTCGGTTTCACGATGGTCAATATGTTCGCCTATTCGACGCGGCCGCAGACCGCCGCCGCCAAAATGCCTGATCAGGCGCCGGAGGAGATCAAACAGGCGCGGCTTCAGAAATTGATAGCGGTGGTGCGCGAAGTCGTGCGTATGATATAATACCGCCACGGAGGCAAACCATGGCAAATTCCGAACTGCGTGTTTTTTACGGGACTTCGCATCCAGAGCTCGGCGAAAAGATCACGAAATATCTCGGCATCAAAGCGGGCGACATCAAGGTCTCGCGCTTTTCCGGCGGCGAGATCTACGCGCGCATCGCCGAGAACATCCGCGGCGCCGATTGTGTCATCATCGAGACCTGCACCGAGAACGTCAACGAGAACCTGATGGAGCTCTTTATCGTGATCGACGCCATGAAGCGGGCTTCAGCCAAGTCGATCTCGGCCGTCATGCCGCAGTTCGGCTACGCCCGGCAGGACCGCAAGGCGGCCTCCCGCGAGCCGATCTCCGCCCGGCTGGTCGCCAATCTGTTGGAAACGGCCGGCGCCGACCGCATCGTCGCCATGGACCTCCATTCCGACCAAATCCAGGGCTTCTTCAATATCCCGGTTGATACGCTGACGGCCCTGCCGATTCTCTCCAATTACATAAAAGAGAAGAACCTAAAAGACATTGTCGTTGTCGCGCCCGACACCGGCCGCGCCAAAGTGGCTAAAAAGCTGGCCGACCGGGTCGGCGCCCAGCTCGCGATCCTGCATAAAGTCCGCTCCGAACACCATCAGTCCGAAGTCACCCACGTCGTCGGCGAAGTCAAGGGCAGGACCGTCGTCATTACCGATGACATGATCGACACCGCCGGCACGATCACGAGCGGCGTCGGCGCCCTGCGGGCCGAGGGCTGCAACAAAGATGTTTATGTCATCGCCACGCACGGCATCTTCTCCGGCCCGGCGGTCGAGCGCTTAAGCCAGGCGAACTTTGCCGAAGTCGTCGTGACCGATTCGGTCCCCATTCCCAAAGAGAAACAGTTCAAGGGACTGAAGATACTCTCGTCGGCCGAGCTGTTAGGCGAAGCGATCAGGCGCAACTTTGAGCACCGGTCGATCACGTCGCTGTTTGATTAAATGAAAACCATCAACCTAGGGATTTTTGGCCTGGGGACGGTCGGCTCAGCGGTCGCCGCCGTCTTGCGGAAAAACTCGGGCGTCATTGCCGATAAGGCCGGCCTGCGGCTCAAAGTCAAGGCGGGCTGTGACCTGCGCCGGGGCCGTTTCCAGTTCCCGGTTGCCGGTTCGCCGGCCGCGATCCTCAACGATCCCGACATTGCCGTCGTGGTCGAGACAATGGGCGGCGTCAACCCGGCTAAAAAATATGTCCTGGCTGCCCTGCGCGCCGGCAAACACGTCGTGACCTCAAATAAAGAGCTTATCGCCCGGCACATGGACGAGCTTTTGGCGGCCGCGGCGGCCAATAATGTCGCGCTTCTCTTTGAAGGGGCGGTCGGCGGCGGCATCCCGATCCTCAACACGATCCGCGACAACCTTTCGGCCAATAAGATCAGCGAGATCTTTGGCATCGTCAATGGCACGACGAACTATATTCTTTCCAGAATGACCGCCGAAGGTCATGAGCTGGGCGAAGTCCTGCGCGACGCCCAGAAGAAGGGCTTTGCCGAAGCGAACCCCAAAATGGATATCGAGGGCTACGACGCCTCTTTCAAGGCCGTGATCCTCGCCTCGGTCGCTTTCGGGGCGAAGGTCGAGTGGGGGGATGTTTATCGTGAAGGCATCGATAAGATCACTGCGGAAGATATTCTTTACGCCGGTGATATTGGTTATGTTATAAAACTGCTGGCCAGCGCGCGCCTCACGGGGGGACAGCTCGATGTCCGCGTTCACCCGGCGCTCGTCGCCAAAACGCACCCGCTGGCCGGCGTCTCCGAAAATTTCAACGCTATTTACGTTAAAGGGTTTCCCGTTGGCGAGCTGATGTTCTACGGGCCGGGAGCAGGGGGCAACGCAACCGCGTCAGCCGTGATAGGCGACATCGTCGCGGTTGCAAATGACAAATGTCAAATGACAAATGTCAAATTAAGGGATTTTGACATTCGGAATATTGAGGAAATCATCGGACGCTATTATATTCGGCTTCAAGTGCCGGATAGGCATGGCGTGTTAGCGGGAATCGCCAGGGTCTTTGCCGATAAAAAGGTGAGCATCGCCGCCGTGACGCAGAAGGAGACGGTTGGCAGCCAGGCCACGCTTGTCATCCTGACGCACGAAGTGCCGGAGAAAAACCTGATTGCGGCGATCAAGGCGATCAGAAAGCTCTCCGTGGTCAATTCGGTCGGCAATGTCATCAGGATCTTGAGTTAAACCGCAAAAATAACCCCTTGACAGCTTTCCACATAATAGTGTAATATTAACTCTGTTGTTTGACTAATCGGGGATACGACTGCGTTCCGGGTTTTCTGGGGCGTGCTTCTAGTCGAGGTCATTAAATAATTCCCCTCTCTATTTTTTTCCTGAAATAAGGAAGAGGAGAGGGTTTGTGTGTTTGGAGGGGTTTATGCAGGAGATAGTGACGCTGGTCTGTGCCGAGTGTAAAAGGAAAAATTACACGTCGACAAAGAACAAAAAGAATACCAAGGAGCGGCTCGAGCTCCTCAAGTATTGCCGCTGGGACAAGAAGCATACCAAGCATAAAGAGGAGAAATGAGGATATCAGGGGATCAGGGGATCGGGAAGTGGATATCAGGAAATCAGGAGATCAGGGATTGGAGATTGGGAGATCAGGGGACCAGGGACATTAATTATCAAAATATTTACCTTTCCCTGATTTCCGGATCACCTGATACCCTGATTCCCTGCCCACACGGGAGCGTCGGTTAATGGTAAACCACCGGTCTCCAAAACCGGAACTGGGGGTTCAACTCCTCCCGCTCCCGGATATAAGGAAACGCTTCACGAAAATGACTTGCGAAGCACATTTCTCGAATTGCAAGACGGGCCAATTCGTGAGATGTAATTGGCGGATGATCGATGAAAGATAAGATCATCAATTATCTGAAAGAAACGCTGGCCGAGGTCAAAAAGGTCGTCTGGCCGGACCGGCGCTACGTGACGGTCGCCTCGATCATCGTGCTGGCCCTGGTCTTTATCACCGGGGTCTTCCTCATGTTCGTCGATTTCGGGTTGGCCAGGATCTTTGGCGCGCTTTTAAAATGAATAATACCGAGGAATCGAAGACCGCGCCGGCCAGCGGGCGCCGCTGGTATGTCATCCAGACCTTTACCGGGCAGGAAGACAAGGCCAAGTCGGCCCTCGAGCAGACGGTCAGGGACGAGGGGCTCGCCGACAGGGTTTTTCAGGTGCTGGTGCCGTTAGAAGAGACGATCGAGATCAAGGGCGGCAAGCGCGTCGAGAAAGTCAGGAAGATGTTCCCCGGTTATGTCTTTCTCGAGATGGTCCTTGACGAGGAGACCTGGTATCAGATCCGGCAGACCTCGGGTGTCGCCCGGTTCATCGGCAGCAAGGTCAGCCCGACGCCGGTTTCCGACAAGGAGATGCAGAGGGTGCTCAAGCAGCTCGGCAAGGAAGAGCGGCTCGAGATCAGTTTTGAGCGGGGCGAAGCGGTGAGGGTTATCTCCGGCGCGTTCCGGGGCTATACCGGCACTATTGACGAGATCAACGCTGAAAAAGGCAAACTGAAAGTCCTGATCAATATCTTCGGCCGGGATACGCCGGTCGAAGTCAATTTTGAGCACGCGCAGAAGCTTACATAAATTAAATGGCTAAAGAATTACTGACTAAAGTTAAATTACAGATCCCGGCCGGGAAGGCCAACCCGGCGCCGCCCATCGGCCCCGCGCTCGGCCAGCACGGCATCAATATCATGGAGTTCTGCAAGCAGTACAACGCGGCGACCAAAGACAAAGGCGACATGATCGTACCGGTCGAGATCTCGATCTTCAAGGACCGCTCCTTTACATTCATATTAAAGACCCCGCCTGTCGCTGATCTGTTGAGGAAGGCGGCCGGCGTCGAGAAGGGCTCGGGCGTGCCCAACAAAAACAAGGTCGGCAAGGTTTCGTTTGACAAGGTGCGCGAGATCGCGACGATCAAGATGCCCGATATCAACGCCAATGATGTTGAAGCGGGGATGAAGATCGTGGCGGGGACCGCCCGCAGCATGGGAATAACGGTCGAGTAAGTCAAAATTAAAAAGTAATGTTAAATAAAAAATATATAGAAAAAGCGAAGCTGGTTGATCGTGAGAAGTTTTATGCTCCGGCCGAGGCCATCGCTCTCTTGCCGCAGACGAAGAGAGCTAAGTTTGACGAATCGATCGACCTCGCCGTCAAGCTTGGGGTCGATGTGGTGAAGAATCCGTCGGTGCGCGGCACGGTCGCCCTGCCGGCCGGCAGCGGCAAAGCCAAGCGGGTCGCGGTCATCACCAAGCCCGACCGCGTCAAGGAGGCGGAAGCGGCCGGGGCGGTTGCCGCCGGCTCGGTCGACCTGATCGAAAAGATCAAGGGCGGCTTCCTCGGCTTTGATGTCCTGATCGCGTCGCCCGACATGATGCTCGAAGTCGGCAAGCTGGGCAAGATCCTCGGCACGAAAGGCCTGATGCCTAACCCGAAGTCGGGCACCGTCACCCCCGAGATCGGCAAGGCGGTCAAAGAGTTCCAGGGGGGCAAAGTCGAATTCAAGATGGACAAGGGGGGCGTCGTCCACCTCGGCATCGGCAAGGTCTCTTTTAAGCCGGAGGGCCTGCACGATAATTTAAAAGCGGCCCTTTCGGCGCTCAGCCACGCCAAGCCGAGCGGCTTAAAAGGGGCCTATATCAAGTCGATCACCGTCTCAACGACCATGGGGCCCGGCCTCAAGATCGATCCCGGCCAGGCCATGGACGAGGTCCAATAATCATGAGTGAACAGGCGATCGCCGAAAAAAGCAAGGTCGTCGCCGAGCTGAAAGAAAAGATCGCGCGCGCGAGCGTTATGGTCCTGGCCGATTATCTCGGTCTCTCCGTCAAGGAAATGACGGAACTGCGCCGCAAACTGCGGGCGGAGAAGTCGGAGCTCGCGGTCATCAAGAACACGCTGATCGAGCGGGCGGTCGCCGAGTCGGGCCTGCCAGAGTTCAAGGACCATCTCAAGGGGCCGACCGTCGTCATGCTCGGCTACGCAGACGCCGTCTCGCCCTTAAAGGCGCTGGTCAAGTTCATCAAAGAGACCGAGAAAGGCGGGCTCCGCATCGGCGTGGTCGACAAGCAAGTGTTCAGCCGGGACGACCTGGCGGCGATCTCAAAACTGCCGCCGCGCGAAGTCCTGCTCGGCAAGGTGGTCGGCGGCCTCAAGTCGCCGCTCTACGGCCTGGCCAATGTTCTGAACGGACCGCTGCGCAAGCTGGTCTATGCTTTGAATGCAATAAAAGATAAGAAAGGATAATTATTTCGAAACCACACATTGAAGTGTGTGGAATATTCCCCAGACTTTAGTCTGGGGTTTCGAAACCACACACTGAAGTGTGTGGAATATTCCCCAGACTTTAGTCTGGGGTTTCGAATCAAAAAGAAATGAGAAAAGGAGGCGAAATAGCGATGGCAAAAGTCGAAGAATTAATCAGCGCGGTTGAAGGGATGACGGTCCTGGAACTGGCCGATCTGGTCAAACAGCTGGAAGAAAAGTTCGGCGTCACGGCGGCGGCCCCCATGATGATGGCGGCTGGCGGCGGCGCGGCGGGCGCCGGTGCGGCCGAAGCGCCCAGGGATGAATTTGACGTTATGCTGACGGCGGCGGGCGACAAAAAGATCCAGGTGCTCAAGGTACTGCGCGAGATCACCGGCCTGGGCTTAAAAGAAGCCAAGGACCTGGTCGATAACGCGCCCAAGAAAGTCAAAGAAAAGGTCAAGAAAGAAGAAGCCGAAGAGATCAAGAAGAAGCTGGAAGCTGAAGGGGCCAAAGTCGAGATCAAATAAGGGGATTAAATGGCAGGCAGAGAAAAATTATTTCACGCTAAGCTGAAGAAAGTTATCGAGCCGCCGGATCTTATCGAGTTGCAGCGGGATTCTTTTAAGCTGTTCCTCGAAGAAGGCCTGCCGGAGGAACTGCGGCTGATCTCCCCAATCAAGGGGTACCAGGGCAAGCTCGAGCTTTCTTTTACCGGCAAGGCGATCTTCGGCAAGCCCAAGTACCAGGCGGAAGAGTGCCTGATCAGGGAAACGACCTATGCCGCGCCGATCAAGGCCGAGACGCGGCTTTTCGCCAAGGAGTCGAAAGAGGTCAAATCACAGGAGGTCTTCATCGGCGACCTGCCGCTGATGACCGAGCGCGGCACTTTCATTATTAACGGGGCGGAGCGGGTCATCGTTTCCCAGCTGGTCAGGTCACCGGGCGTCTACTACCGCGAGTCAAAGCGGCTCGAGCGGACCGGCCGGATGATCTATTACGCCACGGTCATTCCCGACCGCGGCGCCTGGCTCGAGATCGAGACCGACGCCGCTAACGCTGTTTTTGCCCGGATCAATCGGACGCGCAAGATCCCGATCACCATGTTCCTCTCTTCGATCGGCGCCGCTGAAAAAGAGATCCTCGAGGCCCTGCCCGAGGGCGAATTCCGCCGCCGCTCGCTCAAAGAATGCCCGATCATGCCGAAGGACGAAGCGCTGATCGAGGTTTACAAGCGCCTGCGGCCGGGCGATCCGGTCACCCAGGAAGGGGCGCAGGTCTATTTAAATAACCTCTTTTTTAACGCGCGCCGCTACGACCTGGGCCGCGTCGGCCGCTACAAAATGAACCGCAAGTTAGGCATCAAGGTGGAAGAAGACAAGCACGTCCTGACCAAGGCCGATATCCTGGCCATGGTCAAGTATCTCGTCATGATCAATACCGGCGAAGGGATGTCCGACGATATTGATCATCTCGGCAACCGGCGCATCAGGGCCGTGGGCGAGCTCCTCGCCCGCCAGATCCGCGTGGGGCTGACCCGCGTCGAAAAGCTGGTCAAGGAGCAGATGATGGTGCGCGGCAACGAGCCGGTCACCCCGGGCCAGCTCATCAACATCCGGCCGCTGCAGGCGGTCGTCAAGGAATTCTTCGGCTCGAGCCAGCTCTCGCAGTTCATGGACCAGACCAACCCGTTAGCCGAGATCACCCACAAGCGCCGCCTCTCGGCGCTCGGTCCCGGCGGCTTGAGCCGCGAGCGGGCCGGCTTCGAAGTCCGCGACATCCATCCTTCGCACTACGGCCGCATCTGCCCGATCGAGACCCCCGAAGGCCCGAACGCCGGCCTCATCTCGTCGCTGTCGACCTACGCGCGGGTCAACAAGTTCGGTTTTATCGAGACGCCTTACCGCCGGGTGGAAAAAGGGCGCGTCCTCACTAAGATCGAATACCTGACCGCCGACATCGAGGACCTGCACAAAATTGCCCCCTGCGACATCAAGCTTAAAGACGGCAAGATCATCGAAGAGCAGGTGCCGGTGCGCTTTAAGCGCGAGTTCGTTTTCGCGCCGCCCGCCGAAGTCGACTACATCGGCGTGGTCCCCGAGCAGATCATCGGCCTCACCTCGGCCCTCATCCCGTTCATCGAGCATGACGACGCCAACCGGGCGCTTATGGGCGCCAATATGCAAAGACAGGCCGTGCCGCTGCTTTCGCCGGACACGCCGATCGTCGGCACCGGCTGGGAGAGACGGGTGGCGGTCGATTCGCGCACGCTGGCCGTGGCCAAACACGCCGGCAAGGTCGCCAAAGTCGACGCCTCCGAAATTGTTATTCAGAGATCAAATGTCAAAGATGTTTACAAGCTGATCAATTACGGCCGCAGCAACCAGGACACCATCGTCCATCAGCGGCCGCGCGTCGAAGTGGGAGACAAAGTGGAAGAGGGGGATGTCCTGGCCGACAGCTCGGCCACCCGCGACGGCGAGCTCGCGCTCGGCAAAAACGTGCTCGTCGCCATGATGCCGATGGAAGGTTTCAATTACGAAGACGCCATCATCCTCTCCGAGCGGCTGGTCAAAAAAGACATGTTCACCACCGTCCACATCCAGCGCCTGGAGGTCGAGGTCCGCGCCACCAAGCTCGGCATGGAAGAGATCACCCGCGAAATACCCAACGTCGGCGAAGAAGCGCTGGCCAATCTCGATGACCGCGGCGTCATCGTGGCCGGCTCCGAGATCGAGGCCGGCGACGTCCTGGTCGGCAAGGTTACGCCCAAGGGCGAGACGGAACTGCCGGCCGAAGAAAAACTCCTGCGCGCCATCTTCGGCGACAAGGCCCGCGACATGCGCGACACCTCCCTGCGCGTGCCGCCGGGCGAAGGCGGCAAGGTCATCGCCGTGCGCTCTTTTTCGCGGGAAAAAGGCGACGAGCTGCCGCCGGGCGTCCACGAGCTGATCCGCGTCTATATCGCGCAGCTGCGCAAGATCTCCATCGGCGACAAGATCGCCGGCCGCCACGGCAACAAAGGGGTCGTGGCGCGGATCATGCCCGAAGAGGACATGCCCTATCTCCCCGACGGCACCCCGGTCGACGTCATTCTCAATCCGTTAGGCGTCCCCTCCCGCATGAATATCGGCCAGATCTATGAACTGCTCCTTGGCCAGGCGGGGCACCTCCTCAATAAGAAATATGAACTGCCGCTCTTTGACGAAGCGTTCGAGGAAGACGCTTCGATCAAGCTGGTCGAGAGCGAACTTAAAGCGGCGATCGAAAAGACAAAGATCGACTGGCTCGACAAAACCGGCAAGGTCGATCTTTTGGACGGCCGGACGGGGCGTCCCTTCGGCCGCAAGGTGGCCGTCGGCTACATGTATCTGATGAAACTGATCCATCTCGTCGACGACAAGATGCACGCCCGCTCGACCGGCCCGTACTCGCTCATCACCCAACAGCCGTTGGGCGGCAAGGCCCAGTTCGGCGGCCAGCGCTTCGGCGAGATGGAGGTCTGGGCGCTCGAGGCCTACGGCGCGGCGCACATGCTGCAGGAGCTTTTGACCGTCAAGTCAGACGACGTCATCGGCCGCTCCCGCGTCTACGAATCGATCCTCAAGGGGAAGATAATGGGCAAGCCCGGCATCCCCGAGTCGTTCAAGGTGCTGGTCAAGGAACTGCGCGGGCTGGCGCTTGACCTGCGCACCCTGACCAGCTCCGGCAAGGAAGTCAACATTGACGAAGATGTCAGGGTCGGCCGCGAGGCGGCCCCCCAGATATTCGGCCGCCGCACAGGAGGCGAAAAATTTGGCGCTTAAGAAAATCGAAGATAAAGAATTCAGCTTCATCAAGATCGGCCTGGCTTCGCCCGAGCAGATCCTCGGCTGGTCGCACGGCGAGGTCGAGAAGCCCGAGACGATCAACTACCGGACCTTTAAGCCGGAGCGGCGCGGCCTCTTTGATGAGAAGATCTTCGGCCCGGTCAAGGACTGGGAGTGCCACTGCGGCAAATACCGCCGCGTGCGCTATCGCGGCATTGTCTGCGAGCGCTGCGGCGTCGAGGTCACCACTTCGCGCGTCAGACGCGAGCGTATGGGCCATATCAAACTCGTTGAGCCGGTCGCCCATATCTGGTTCCTGCGCGGGGTCCCCAGCTATATCAGCATACTGCTCGATGTCTCCGGCCGCGCCCTCGAAGAGGTCATCTACTACGATGCCTACATCGTGACGGAAGTGGCCGAAGGGGTCAAGCGCCTCGCTGTCGGCGATATCCTGCGCGAGGCCGATTACCAGGAAGCGGTCGAAAAGCACGGCGGCAAGTTCAAGGCCGAGACCGGGGCCCGCGCCGTCAAGGAGCTCCTCGGGCAGATCGAGCTCGGCGCCCTGGTCGCCAAACTGCGCCGTGATCTCAAACCGGCGGTCGGCCAGAAGCGAATGAAGATCATCAAGCGCCTGCGCGTGGCTGAGAGTTTTCATAAATCTAACAACCGCCCGGAATGGATGATCATGGATGTCGTCCCCGTCATCCCGCCGGACCTGCGGCCGATGGTCCAGCTCGAAGGCGGCCGCTTCGCGACCTCCGACCTCAACGATCTCTACCGGCGCGTCCTCAACCGCAACAACCGCCTCAAGAAGATGATCAACATGGGGGCGCCCGAGATGATCATCCGCAACGAAAAGCGGATGCTCCAGGAGTCGGTCGATGTCCTGATCGACAACGGCCGCCGCAAGCGCGCCGTGACCGGCAGCTCCGGCCGCCCGCTCAAGTCGCTGACCGACGGCATCGAGGGCAAGCAGGGCCGCTTCCGCCAGAACCTGTTAGGCAAGCGGACCGATTATTCCGGCCGCTCCGTCATCGTCGTGGGTCCCTCGCTCAAACTGCATCAGTGCGGCCTGCCCAAGGCGATGGCGCTTGAGCTCTTCAAGCCGTTCGTCATCCGCAAATTGGTCGACCGCGGCTTCGCCCAGAACGTCAAGTCGGCCAAGCGCATGATCGAGCGGCAGGAGGTCATGGTCTGGGACATCCTCGAAGAAGTGATCAAGGGCCACCCGGTGCTCCTCAACCGCGCGCCGACACTGCACCGCCTGGGCATCCAGGCCTTTGAGCCGGTCCTCGTCGAGGGCAAGGCGATCCAGATCCATCCGCTGGTCTGCCCGGCGTTCAACGCCGACTTCGACGGCGACCAGATGGCGGTCCACGTGCCGCTGCTGCCCGAGGCGCAGGTCGAGGCCCGCATCCTCATGCTCTCTTCCAATAATCTTTTGTCGGCGGCCTCGGGCCGGCCGGTCATCACGCCGACGCAGGACATGGTGCTCGGCACCTACTACATGACGATCCTCGACGAGAAAGCGGCGCCGGGCAAGGGGCACGTTTACGCCAACGACTGGGACGCCATGATCGCCAACGATCTTGATGAACTGCATCTGCACGCGCCGATCAAGGTCAGACGCAACGGCGAGCTGGTCGAGACGACCGTCGGCCGCGTTAAATTCAACAGCACGCTCAACCGCGTCCTCAAACACCGCGGCCTCGAGGCCGAATATCCTTTCATGAATACTTTGCTCGGCAAGAAAGAGTTGGAGAAATTAATTTCTGACTGCTACAACCGCTACGGCAACGCCGTCACCGCCGAGATCGCCGACGAGATCAAGCGGCTGGGCTTCAAATACGCCACGCTGGCCGGCGTCTCGATCTCGCTCTCCGACCTGGTCATTCCGGCGCGCAAGAAAGAGATCGTCGAAAAAGCCAACCTGCAGGTGGCGCGACTTGAGCAGCATTTCCGCGACGGCTCGCTCTCGGCCAAAGAAAAATTCATCCGCTCGCTTGATATCTGGAGCGCGGTGACCGAGGAGATCACCGGCGATATGCTCAAGGAGTTCGACCGGCTCAATTCCGTCTACATGATGGCTTTCTCCGGCGCCCGCGGCAACATCCAGCAGGTCAGGCAGTTGAACGGCATTCGCGGCTTGATGGCCGATCCTTTCGGCAACATCATCAATATCCCGATCAAATCGAACTTTAAAGAAGGCCTGACGGTGACCGAATATTTCATCTCTTCCTACGGCGCGCGCAAGGGTCTCGTCGACACCGCTCTGCGCACCGCCGATTCGGGTTATCTCACCCGGCGCTTGGTCGACGTCGCCCAGGACGTCATGGTGACCGAGGTAGATTGCGGCGGCAAGCGCGGGATCGAGCTGGCGACCGTGCGCGAGGGCTACGAAGAGGTTATCCCGCTCGCTCAGCGCCTGCTCTACCGCACGCCGACTAAAAATATCACCGATCTGCTCTCCGGCAAGGTCCTGGCCAAAGCCGGCGAGATGATCGACGCCGAAACCGCCAGGGCGATCGCCGAGGCGGGGGTGGAGCGAGTCGAGGTCCGTTCGGTCCTGACCTGCGAAACAAAGAAGGGACTGTGCCAGAAATGCTACGGCCTGGACCTCTCGACGCTTAACGCCGTTAACGTCGGTGAAGCGGTCGGCATCATCGCCGCGCAGAGCATCGGCGAGCCGGGCACCCAGCTGACCATGCGCACCTTTCATATCGGCGGCGTCGCCCTGCATAAGGGAGCGCGCGTCTCGATCAAGGCCAAGCATACCGGCGCCATCCACTTCGGCGAGGGGATCGAGATCCGCGATCTCGCCGACGAATTCGGCGCCAGGCAGAAGATGATCTCGCGCAGCTCGACCCTCTACATAAAGATAAAAGACAAGAAAGAAGAATATATCCTGCCGCTCGGCGCCGTGCTCAAGGTCAAGGACGGCGACAAGATCGCTTCGGGCGAGACCCTGGCCGAGTTCGATCCGACCTACGAGTATGTGGTCAGCAGTTCGGCCGGCAAGCTCATGTTCATCGGGCTGGAGACGGCTGTCCAGCGGAAGGAAAAAGTCGCCAGGAAAGACGGCGAGATGTTTATCTTCAATCCGAAAGTTGAAAAAGAATACGAAGTTCCCAAAGGGGCCCAGCTTTTCGTCAAGGTCGGCGCCAAGGTCAAGGCCGGCGATGAATTAGCGGCCGGCCTCGTCTGCAAAGCGCCCGGCCTCGTCATCAAGTCGCAAAAAGACGCGGTCGTCGTGGCGCCGGGCGAGAGTTATCTCATCATCGCCGGCTCGCGCCTCTTTGTCGAGGACGGCGGTTCCGTCGAGAGCTACGACATGGTGGCCCGGGTCGAGTCGATCAGGCGCGATCCCAGCAAGACCCGCGACATCATTCAGGGCCTGCCCAGGGTCGAGGAATTATTTGAAGCCCGCCGGCCGAAAGACCCGGCGATCCTCTCCGAGACCGACGGCGTCGTCTCTGTCTCCGAGCGCGAGGGCCTGCGCGTCGTCACCGTGCGCGGCGGGAAAGATGAAACCAAAGAATACTTCGTCCCTTACGAGATCCGCCTGCGCGTGACGACCAACGACCGGGTCCATCACGGCCTGCAGCTGACCGAGGGGACCGTCAACCCGCATGATGTCATGCGCATCTTAGGGGTGCGCGCGGCGCAATCCTTCCTGGTCGATGAGATCCAGAAGATCTACCGGGCGCAGGGGGTGACCATCGCCGACAAGCACATCGAAACGATCGTGCGCCAGATGACGCGCAAGGTGCGCGTGGTCCAGTCGGGCGACACGATCCTTTTGCCGGGCGAGCTGATCGACTTTAAGGCGCTCGAAGACACCAACGAACGGACGAAGGGCGCCAAAGCGGAGGCGACTGAGGTCATGCTCGGCATCACCAAGGCCTCGCTCTCGACCGACAGCTTCATCTCGGCGGCCTCGTTCCAGGAGACGGCGCGCGTCCTGACCGACGCGGCGGTCAAGGGCCGGACCGACGAGATGTACGGCCTCAAGGAGAACGTCATCATCGGCAAACTGATCCCGGCCGGCACCGGTTTTTCCGAGTACCGCTATCTCGAGCTCGTGCCGACCGCGGGGAGCGTGGCCGAGGCCGAAGAAACAGCCGAAAAGGCGGAGGAATAAATGCCAACGATCAGCCAGTTGATCCGCAAGGGCAGAGGCGGCAAGAAGAACAAGATCAAAGCGCCGGCGCTCAAAGGGTCGCCCATGCGCCGCGGCGTCTGCGTCCGCGTCTACACCACGACGCCGAAAAAACCGAATTCGGCCCTGCGCAAGGTCGCCCGGGTGCGCCTGACGAGCGGGATCGAGGTCTCGGCCTACATCCCGGGTGTCGGGCACAACCTGCAGGAGCACTCGGTGGTGCTCGTGCGCGGCGGCCGCGTCAAGGACCTGCCGGGCGTGCGCTACCACATCGTGCGCGGCGCTTTTGACACCGGCGGCGTTGAGAACAGAAGGCAGTCGCGCAGTAAATACGGCGCCAAGCGGCCGAAAGCCGGCGGAGGTAAAGCTTAAAATGCCAAGGCGCGGCAGAGTGCCCAAAAGAAAGATCCAGCCGGACGCGGTCTATAACTCCGTGGCCGCCCAGCGCTTCATCAATAAGATGACGCGCCGCGGCAAGCGCGCCAAGGCCGAGAATATTTTTTATCTGGCCATGGCCGAGATAAAGAAGAAACTGAACAAAGAGCCGATGGAGGTCTTTGAAAAGGCGATCGCCAACGCGGCGCCGCTCCTTGAGGTCAAAGCCCGCCGGGTCGGCGGCGCGACTTACCAGGTGCCGATCGAGGTGACCCGCGAGCGGGGAACGGCCATTGCCATGCAGTGGCTGCGCCAGGGGGCCGTCGTGCGGCCGGGCAAGTCGATGGTCGAGAACCTCTCGGCCGAGTTGATCGACGCGTACAATAATACAGGCGCCGCGATCAAGAATCGCGAAAACCTGCACAAGACAGCGGAGGCGAATAAGGCATTCGCGCATTTTAGATGGTAAGAGAATATCCAATCGAAAAATACCGGAACATGGGCTTTGCCGCGCACATCGACGCGGGCAAGACCACGACGACCGAGCGCGTCCTCTTCTACAGCGGGCGCCTGCACCGCCTCGGCAATGTCGATGAGGGGACGACCGCCATGGACTGGATGGTCCAGGAAAAAGAGCGCGGCATCACCATCACCTCGGCCGCCACGACCACGTTCTGGAAGGGCCACCGGATCAATATCATCGACACGCCGGGCCACGTCGACTTCACCGTCGAGGTCGAGCGCTCGATGCGCGTTTTGGACGGCGTTGTCGTCATTTTCTGCTCGGTCGGCGGCTGCCAGCCGCAGTCGGAGACCGTCTGGCGGCAGGCGACCCGCTACAAAGTGCCGCGCCTGGCCTTTGTCAATAAGATGGACCGGTTAGGGGCCGATTTTTTCCGGGTGGTCGCCCAGATGAAGGAGCGTCTCCAGGTCAACGCCGTCGCCCTTCAGCTCCCCATTGGCGCGGAAGACAAGTTCAACGGCATGGTCGATCTCGTTGAGATGGATGCCGTTATCTACGAAGACGAACTGGGGCTCAAGTTCTCCCGGGCGCCGATCCCCGACGAGCTCAAGGAGCCGGCCAGGGCCTATCACGAAAAATTAGTCGAAGCGGCGGCCGAAGCCGATGACCGGCTGTTAGAAAAATATTTGACGAATCATACATTAACTAAAGCTGAGGTCAAGGCCGGCATCAGGCAGGCGACGATCGACAGCAAAATCGTGCCGGTCTGCTGCGGCTCCTCTTTCAAGAACCGCGGCGTCCAGCCCCTGCTGGACGCCATTATTGATTACCTGCCTTCACCGGCCGACAAGAAGGCGGTGGGCGGGCTCAATCCCAAGACCGGGGTCGAAGAGACGCGCGAGGCCGCTGACGAGCAGCCGTTCGCCTCGCTGGCCTTTAAGATCATGGCCGATTCTTTTGTCGGCCGGCTGACCTTCTTCCGCGTCTATTCCGGCGTGCTGACGACCGGCTCATACATATATAACGCGGTCAAGGGCAAACGGGAGCGGATCGGGCGGCTGCTGCAGATGCATGCCAACAAACGCGAAGAAATTTCCGAGATCCGCGCGGGCGATATCGGCGCGGCGGTCGGCTTAAAAGACACGACGACCGGCGACACTTTGTGCGATGAAAACAAACCTGTGATCTTGGAATCGATCCAGTTCCCCGAGCCGGTCATTTTTGTGGCGATCGAGCCCAAGACGACGGCCGACCAGGAAAAACTCGGCCTGTCGCTCTCCAAACTGGCCGAGGAGGATCCGACTTTCCGGGTCAAGGGCGATCCGGAAACCGGGCAGACGATCATTTCCGGCATGGGGGAGCTCCATCTCGAAATTATCGTCGACCGCCTCCTGCGCGAGTTCAAGGTCGAGGCCAACGTCGGCAAACCGCAGGTCGCTTATAAAGAGACGATCCGCGGCGCCGCCGAGGCCGAGGGCAAGTTCATCCGCCAGACCGGCGGCCGCGGCCAGTACGGCCACGTCTGGCTCAAGATCGAGCCGCTCGAAGCCGGCAAGGGCTTTGAATTCGTCAACAAGATCGTCGGCGGCGCCGTGCCGAAAGAGTTCATTCCGCCGATCGAAGCCGGCATCAAAGAGGCCATGGCGGGCGGCGTGATCGCCGGCTATCCGGTCATCGACGTGCGGGCCACGCTCTTTGACGGCTCCTATCACGATGTCGATTCGTCGGAGATCGCCTTTAAGATCGCGGCCTCCCTGGGTTTTAAGGAAGGCGTGAGAAAGTCCAAGCCGGTCCTGCTTGAACCGGTCATGAAGGTCGAAGTGATCGTGCCCGAGCAGTACATGGGCGACGTCATCGGCAATCTCTCCAGCCGGCGGGGCCATATTGAAGAGATGGAATCGCACGCCGGCATCCAGACGATCCGCGCCAAGGTGCCGCTGGCCTTGATGTTCGGCTATTCGACCGACCTGCGCTCGCTGACCCAGGGGCGCGGCAACTATACGATGGAGTTCAACGAGTACCGCGAAGTGCCCAAGGCGATCGCCGATCAGCTGATCGAGAAAACACAGGGGAAACAATAATATGACAGCCATCAAGCAGAGGCTCAGGATCAGGTTAAAGAGCTACGACCACCGGCTGCTGGACCAGTCGGCCGTCAAGATCGTCGACACGGCCAAGCGGGCGGGGGCGCTGGTCTCGGGGCCGGTGCCGCTGCCGACCGATATCCAGAAATACTGCGTCCTGCGCTCGCCGCACGTCGACAAGAAATCGCGCGAGCACTTTGAGCTGCGCACGCACAAACGCCTGATCGATATCCTCGATCCGCCGCCGCAGACGGTTGACGCGCTCATGCAGCTCGACCTGCCGGCGGGCGTTGATATCGAGATCAAAATGGATTAATGAAATGAATGGATTATTGGGCAAAAAAATCGGCATGACTCAGGTTTTTGACGAACAGGGCAACCTCTTAGGGGTCACCGTCGTCGAAGCGGGGCCGTGCGCCGTGACTCAGGTCAAGACCGAAGAGACGGACGGCTACGCCGCGCTGCAGCTCCGCTTCGGCAAAAAGAAGCGTGAGATCCGCCTGGAGAAAGAAGGCGGCTATCAGAAGGGTCAGGAGCTCAAAGTCGATCTCTTCAAGCCGGGCGACGTCGTCAAGGTCTCGGGGCTCGCGATCGGCAAGGGCTTTGCCGGCAATGTCAAGCGCTTCCACACGCACCGCGGGCCGATGAGCCATGGCTCAAAGTCGCACCGCCTCCCGGGCTCAAGCGGTTCGGGTACGACCCCTGGGCGGGTCTTCAGGGGGCGAAAGATGCCGGGGCGCCTTGGCGGCGGCATGATCACGGCCAAGAGTGTGAAAGTTGTCCAGGTCATCCCGGAAAAGAATCTTATTTTATTGAAAGGCGCGGTGCCCGGCAAAAGCGGCAATCTGGTCGTGATCAGGAAAACATAATGACACAATTAAGCGAAAAGATATTTAATGAAAAGATGAATCAGGCGGTCGTCCACGAGGCCCTGCGCTGGTATCTCGCCTCGCGCCGGCAGGGGACTCATTCGGCGCTGACCCGCGCCGAAGTCTCGGGCGGCGGCAAGAAACCGTGGAAGCAAAAGGGAACGGGCCGCGCCCGGGCCGGCAGCAACCGCTCGCCGCTCTGGCGCAAGGGCGGCGTCATTTTCCCGCCCAAACCGCGCGATTATTCTTATGCCCTGCCGAAGAAAATGCGCAAGCTGGCGCTGCGAATCGTTCTCTCCGAGCTTAACCGCGACGGGAAAGTTCGGCTAATTGAATCGTTCACTCTGCCGGAGGCCAAAGCCCGGGCCGGCGCCAAATTCCTGGCCGATCTCAAAGCCGGCGGGAACGTGATAATTCTCATGGGGGCCGAGAACCCGGCTTTCGAGCGCGGCGTACGCAACCTGGCCGGCGTCACGGTTGTCTTAATTGATGATATCAATGTCTATAATTTAGCCAAAGCCGACTGGCTGCTGCTCGATGCCGTAGCGCTCGGCCAGCTCAAAGAGAGGATGGCCTAATGGATCTCGGACACGTAATAATCGAACAATTAGTCACGGAAAAAGCGATGACCGATCGCGCGCTTGGGCGCTATGTCTTTAAGGTTAATTTAGGGGCGCCGAAGATCTTGATCAAGCAGGCGGTCGAAAAGTTCTTCAAAGTCAAGGTCAAGGACGTCAATACGACCTTTATGCGGCCGAAGCTGAGGACGACGGGCCGCTCGATCGGCCGCACTTCGCGCTGGAAAAAGGCCTATGTGACGCTGCAGCCGGGCCAGAAAATACAGGAGTTGGAAGCATAACATGGGCGTCAAGCAGATGAATCCCCGCAGTCCGGGGACAAGATTCCAGATCAAAGACGATTTTTCGGATCTGACCAAGAGCTTTCCGGAAAAGAAACTGCTGACCAAACAGCATCAAAAGTCGGGGCGCGACTGGCGCGGTTTCGTCTCGATGCGCCACCGCGGCGGCGGCAACCGACAGCACTACCGCGTCATCGATTTCAAGCGCGACAAGGATAATGTCTCGGCGAAAGTCATCGGCATCGAATACGATCCCAACCGCAACAGCCGGATCGCTCTCCTCGAATACGAGGATAAAGAAAAGAGATACATTCTGGCGCCGCTCGGCCTGACGGCCGGGGACACGGTCGCTTCGGGCGCCGAGGTCGAGATCAAGCCGGGCAACGCCCTGCCGCTTTCCGCGATCCCGATCGGCACCACCGTGCACAATGTCGAGCTTGAGCCGGGGCGGGGCGGCAAACTGGCTCGCTCGGCCGGCGCCGGTCTCAGCCTGCTGGCCAAGGAAGCCGGCTACGCAATCGTCAAACTGCCGTCGGGCGAACAGCGGATGATCCATGTCAATTGCCGCGCCACCGTCGGCCAGATCGGCAATCTCGACGCCAAGAACGTCATTATGGGCAAGGCCGGCAAGAAGCGGCATTTAGGCAGAAGGCCGGAAGTCAGAGGTGTGGTTATGAATCCTTGCGACCATCCGCACGGCGGCGGCGAGGGCAAATCGGGGATCGGGCGTGAGCAGCCGGTCACGCCGTGGGGCAAGCCGACGCTCGGCAAAAAAACGCGCCGGCCGCGCCGCCACAGCGACCGCTTCATCCTGACGAGGCGCGCCTAGCGGCGGCCAGGGAGGCAATAATGGGCAGATCGGTAAAAAAAGGTCCGTATGTCGATGAGAAGCTTCTGCGCAAGATCCAGAAGATGGAAATGTCAAAAGAGAAGAAAATAATCAAGACCTGGGCGCGCAGTTCGACCGTCATCCCCGAGATGGTCGGCTACACGTTCGCCGTGCACAACGGCGTCAAGCACATCCCGGTCTTTATCAATGAGAACATGATCGGCCACAAGTTAGGCGAGTTTTCGCACACGCGCCAATTCAGGGGTCATAGCGCGCCGACCGATAAATCAACGACACTGACATGACAATAGTCAAAGCAAAAACAAAATGGACCAAGAGTTCCGACCGCAAATTAAGCCGGGTCATCGAGCTGATCCGCGGCAAGGGCGCCCTTGAGGCGGCGACGATCCTCAAGTTCCTGCCGCAGAAGGGGGCCCGCATCGTTGAGAAGGTCCTGAAGTCGGCGATCGCCAACGCGAGAAACAATTTTAAGTTAGACGAAGCGGGGCTGGTCGTCAAAGAGGCGTATGCCAATAAAGGGGTCATCATGAAGCGCTTCCAGCCGCGCGCGCGCGGCCGGGCGTTCCCGATCAAGAAACGGACGAGTCACGTGACAATTTGCTTGGAGGCGAAATAATGGGCCAAAAGATACATCCGAAGGGCTTTCGTCTCGGCGTGATCGAGGGCTGGGAGAGTTTCTGGTACGCCAACGACCAGGAGTTCGGCAAGCTCCTGTTCGAGGACACCGAGATCAGGAAATATCTCAAGAACAGCTTGTACAAAGCCGGCATTGCCCGGATCCTGATCAGCCGCAAGGCCAACCAGATCGAGGTCGATCTCTACACTGCCAAGCCGGGGCTCATCATCGGCAAGGGGGGCAAAGAGGTTGCCGCCATCCGTGAGGACCTGACCAGGAAATTCGGCAAGGCCGTCCAGCTCAACGTGCACGAGGAGACCAATCCGGAGGCCTCCGCCCAGTTAGTGGCCGAGAATGTGGCGGGCCAGCTTGAGCGCCGCATCTCGTTCCGCCGGGCGATGAAGCAGACGGTCTCCCGCGCCCTGCGCTCGGGCGCCAAGGGGATCAAGATCATGTGCGGCGGCCGGCTCGACGGCGCCGAGATCTCGCGCTCCGAGTGGTACCGCATGGGCCGGGTGCCCCTGCACACCCTGCGGGCCAAGATCGATTACGGCTTCGCCGAGGCGATGACCCTCTACGGCAAGATCGGCGTCAAGACCTGGATCTACAAAGGCGACGTCCTGCCGACGAAAAAAAAGTCTCTCGACTCCCTCGATGGAACTCGGGACAAGTTTGCTCGAGACAAGGAGGATGTGACAGGTGGCGCTGGTTCCCAAGAAAACAAAATTTAGGAAGCATCAGCGCGGCCGCCTGCGCGGCCGAGCGGTCGGCGGCGCCACGCTGATGCACGGCGAGTTCGGCCTGCAATCACTTGACTGCGCCTATCTGACGACCAATCAGGTCGAGGCGGCCAGAAAAGCGTTAGCGCACTATTTCAAGCGCAGCGGCAAGATCTGGCTGCGGGTCTTTGCTGACAAGATCTTCACGGCCAAGGCGGCCGAGACCCGCATGGGCGGCGGCAAAGGCGCGCCGGCCAGGTTCGTGGCGCCGGTCAAGCGCGGCCATATTATTTTTGAGGTCGCCGGCGTGACGGCCCAGGAAGCCAAAGAGGCCCTGCGGCTGGCCAGTTTTAAACTGCCGGTGGCGACGAGAGTGGTCAGTAAATCATGAAAACATCAGAACTCCGGGAAATGTCGGCGGCCGAGCTTGAGCGCAAGGCGGGCGAATTGCGGCGCGAACTGCTGACGTTGAGGATCCAGCGGGCCGGCCAGCAGCTGAAAAATCTTTTAAAGATCAGGGAGCTGCGGCGCGAGATCGCGAGAGTACTCACGATCATTAATGAGAAGAAGAAGTCAAAAACTGCGGAGGTAAAGTAAATTGGAACGGGGCAAAACAAAGATCAAAGAAGGGGTCGTGGTCAGCGACAAGATGAAGAAAACCGTGGTGGTCAGGGTCGAGCGGGTTTTTCGCCATCCGGAGTATCAGAAAGTGATGCGGGTCTCGAAAAAATTCAAAGCGCATGACGAGGCAGGCGTTTGCCGGGTCGGCGATCGGGTTGAGATCATGGCCTGCCGTCCGCTGTCAGCCGATAAATGCTGGCGTGTAGTCAGGAGGCTCAAAATTGATTCAAAATCGCAGCCTAGTTAAAGTTGCCGACAACTCCGGCGCCCGCACCCTCATGTGCATCAGGGTGTTAGGCGGGAGCAACCGCAAATATGCCGGCATCGGCGATATGATCGTCGGCGTCGTCAAAGAGGCCCTGCCGAACATGACGGTCAAGGACGGCGAGATCGTTTTTGGCGTCGTGGTCAGGACGCGCAAGCCCCTGCGCCGGCCCGACGGCTCATACGTCGCTTTCGACGACAACGCCGTCGTCGTGGTGGCCAAGGACAAGAACCCGCGCGGCACGCGCGTTTTTGGCCCCGTCGCCCGTGAGTTGCGCGAGAAGGAATACATGAAAATAATTTCGCTGGCTCCGGAGGTTGTCTAATGGGCTTAAGGAAAGGCGACACCGTCCTGGTTCTCTCGGGCAAGAACAAGGGTAAAAAAGCCAAGATCATCGCGGTCTCACAGAAGAGCGGCAAGATCACGGTTGAAGGGGTTAACGTGGTGAAAAAGCACCAGCGCCCGACGAGGAATTTTCAGGGGGGCATCATCGAGAAGCCCCTGCCGATCTTTGCTTCGAAGGTCATGCTGGTCTGCCCGCGCTGCGGCGAGCCGACCCGGATCGGGACCAAAGTGTCGGGCGACAAGCGCGTGCGCGTCTGCGGCCAGTGCGAAGAAATAATGGATAAGGCGTAAAACATGACCCAGTTAAAAGAAAAATTCGATAAAGAGATCGTGCCCAAGCTTATAAAGAGCCGCGGCTACAAGAACAGGCTGCAGGCGCCGCGCCTGGTTAAGATGGTGCTCAACCGCGGGGTGGGCGAGGCCAGGGAGAACGAGAAGGCGATCGATGTCTCGGCCGCCGAGCTCGCCGCCATCGCCGGCCAGAAGCCGCTCGTCACGAAAAGCAAAAAAGCGATCTCGGCTTTCAAATTGAAAGGGAACATCCCGATCGGCCTCAAGGTCACCCTGCGGGGCGACCGGATGTACGAATTTCTCAACAAGTTCATCAACATTTGTCTCCCCAGGATCAGGGATTTTAAAGGCGTCAGCTTGAAGTCGTTCGACGGCCGCGGCAATTACACCCTGGGCATCCGCGAACAGCTGATCTTTCCCGAAGTCGACTACGAAAAAGTCGACAGAGCCAGAGGGATGGACATCACTTTCGTGACGTCGGCCGAAACAAACGACGAAGCGCGCGAGCTGCTCGAGCTTTTGGGCCTGCCTTTTAGAACCGGAGTATAGGAGTAAAGTAAATGGCAAAAACAAGCTGGTGGAATAGGTTAAAACGCGAGCCGAAATTTTCGACGCGCCGGAAATCGCGCTGCGCCATCTGCGGACGGGCGCGCAGTTATCTGCGCAAGTTCGGCGTCTGCCGCATCTGCTTCAGGAACCTGGCGCACAAGGGGCAGATCCCCGGCGTGACCAAGTCGAGCTGGTAAATAGAGGAGATAATAGTATGGATTCAATCGCGGATATGCTGATCAGGATCAAGAACGCCCTCAGGGTGAGGAAAGATGGCGTTGACATGCCGCACTCAAAGATGAAGGAAGAGATCGCCCGGCTGATGTTCTCGGAAGGATACATCGGCAAGTACGACACTTTTTCGCGCCTGAACAAAAAGCATTTGCGCATCGCGCTCAAATATGCCGGGAAGAAGCAGGTCATTGAAGGGCTGAAGCGCGTCTCGACCCCCGGCCGGCGGGTTTATGTGGGCGCCGCGGCGGTGCCCAGGATCCGCTCCGGTTTCGGCACGGCGATCATCTCGACTTCCAAAGGGCTGATGACGGACGGCCAGGCGCGCGAGAAAAAGCTCGGCGGCGAAGTCATCTGTTACGTTTGGTAAAAGGGTTGCATTATGGCAAGAATAGGTAAAAGAGCTTTAGAGATACCCAAGGGCGTTGACGTCAAAGTCACCGACGGCGTCGTCAATGTTAAGGGGCCTAAGGGCGCGCTGACCCAGGCCTATGACAAGCGGGTTGAGATCAAAGTCGAGGGGGGCAAGGTTTTGACCCTCTACTCGGGGAGCGACCGGTCGGGGCTGGCGCTCCAGGGCCTCTACAACAGTTTGATCAAGAACATGCTCGCCGGCGTCACGGCCGGCTTCGAGAAAGATCTTGAGATGGTCGGCGTCGGCTACCGCGCGCAGATGCAGGGAAAAAAATTGCAGCTGCAAGCGGGCTATTCGCATCTCGTCGATTTTGACCCGCCGGCCGGCATTGAGTTCGTCGTGACCGCCAATACCAAGATCAAGATCAAGGGCTTTGACCGGCAGGTGGTCGGACAGGTTGCGGCCGACATCCGCGCCGCGCGCGAAGTCGAGCCGTACAAAGGTAAGGGCATTAAATACGCGGGCGAAGTTGTCCGGCGCAAGGCCGGTAAAGCCGCCAAAGCGACGACCGCGGGAGGGGCGTAATAGGCATGAGGAATAGGAAGAGGATATTGGGAACCGCCGCCAGGCCGCGCCTGAGCGTCTTTCGCGGTTTGAAAAATATTTCGGCCCAGCTGATCGATGACTCGGCCGGCCGCACGCTGGCGGCCGCCGCGACCGCCGAAAAAGGGCTGGTCAAAGCAGGCGGCAACATCGCCGCCGCCAAAGTCATCGGCCAGCTGATCGCCGAGCGGGCGCGGGCCAAGGGGATCAAAAAGATAGTGTTCGACCGCGGACAGTCGCTTTATCACGGCCGGGTCAAAGCCCTGGCCGAGGCGGCGCGTGAAGGGGGATTGGAATTCTAATGGCAAGAGAGATGCGGCGTGATTTCAATCGGGACAGCGAGTTCAAGGAAAAGGTCGTCAATATCGCCCGCGTGACCAAAGTGGTCAAGGGCGGCAAAAAGATGGGCTTCCGCGCCGTCGTCGTCGTCGGCGACATGAAGACCCGGGTGGGGTTGGGCGTCGGCAAGGCGGCCGAGGTTTCCGCCGCCATCCGCAAGGGGGTCGAAGCCGGCAAGAAGAACATGATCACCGTGTCGCTCTACTCGGGGACGATTCCGCATGACGTGCTCGGCAAATTTTCGGCCAGCTCCGTCATCCTGCGGCCCGCCCCGCGCGGCACCGGCGTTATCGCCGGCGGCGCCGTGCGCACGGTGCTCGAGCTGGCCGGCCTGAAAAATATCGTGGCCAAGTCGCTCGGCTCGGCCAACCCGATCAACGTGGCGCGCGCCTCGCTCAACGCTCTGGGCGCGCTGAAAAATATCGAGACCGTTACCGCCGAGCGCGGCCGGGAGCCGAAAGTCAGTTATGTTGAAACTTAACGAATTAAAACCGGCGCGGGGATCGCGCTTCAAGAAAAAACGCGTCGGACGCGGCACCAGCTCCGGTCTCGGCAAGACCGGTGGCCGCGGCCACAAGGGCCAGGCCAGCCGTTCCGGCGGCACCAAGGGGGCGCGCTTTGAAGGCGGCCAGACGCCGCTCTACCGGCGCCTGCCCAAGCGCGGCTTCAAAAATTATCCGTTCCGGGTCCGCTATTCGATCTTTAATCTCAACCAGCTTGACCGGATCGAGGCGGCCGTCAAGAGCGGCGCCGGTTTGATTAAAGTCCTGGGCGGCGGCGAGGTTAAGGGGACGCCCACGGTCTCCGCCCACAAGTTCAGCCAGTCGGCCAAGAAGAAGATCGAGGTGGCCGGCGGCAAGGCGGTTATTTTAAATGCTTAACGTGCTCTCCGGGTTCTTGAATATCGCCGACCTGCGCAAAAAGATACTTTTTACGCTGGTGATGATCATTCTCTTCCGGGTCGGCGCCCACATTCCCGTGGCCGGCATCAATGCGGCCAAACTGCAGGCGCTCTTTGGCAGCGGCAATATTTTGAACTTTCTCGATCTCTTTACCGGCGGCGCTTTGATGCGCTTCTCGATCTTTGCCATGGGAATAGTTCCCTACATTAACGCCTCGATCATCATGCAGTTATTACAGGTGGTCGTGCCCCAGCTCGAGGAACTGGCCAAAGAGGGCGACGCCGGGCGCAAGCGGATCGCCTCTTACACGCGCTATCTCTCCGTGGCGCTGGCCGCCTTCCAGTCCTTCGGCATGTCTTTCTGGCTGCGCGGCGTGATGCTCGAGAATTATAATTTTCTTTTCTTTCTGATCGGCACGGTCGTGGCCCTGACCGCCGGCAGCACGCTCGTCATGTGGTTTGCCGAGCTGATCACCGACCGGGGGATCGGCAACGGCGCCTCGCTCCTGATCTTTGCCGGCATCGTTTCGCGCATCCCCGACTATATCGGCCAGACCGCCACGCTGGTGCGCGGCGGCGCTTCCCTCATCGGCGTCATCATTCTGACCGCGGCTTTCATCGCGATGATCGTCGCCATCGTTATTGTGCAGGAAGGCCAGCGGCGCGTCCAGGTGCAGTACGCCAAACGGATCGTCGGCCGCAAGATGTATGGCGGACAGTCGACCTATATACCGCTCCGAATCAACCAGGGCGGCGTCATCCCGATCATCTTTGCCTCGTCGGTACTCCTTTTCCCGGCGACGATCGCCCAGTTCATCCCCAACCCGTTCGTCCAGAAGATCGTTGGGATGCTGTCGCCTTCGGGCTCGCTCTACCTGATATTTTATTTCGCGCTGATCTTTTTCTTTACATATTTTTATACCGCGATCACTTTCAACCCGGTTGAGTTAGCGGAGAACATTAAAAAATACGGCGGCTTTATCACCGGCATCCGGCCCGGCAAACCGACCGCCCAGTATCTTGAATACACCATTACGCGGCTGACGCTCGTCGGCGCGACATTCCTCGCGATCATCGCGGTCGTCCCCTCGATCGTTGAAAGTTTAACGCACATCACGTCGTTCCAGGGCCTGGGCTCGACCTCGCTGCTCATCGTGGTCGGCGTGGCGCTTGACCTGGTGCGCCAGATCGAGACCCATCTGGTCACGCGCCAGTACGAGGGACTCTTGGCATGATCATGATCTTTCTTGGTCCGCCGGGCTCCGGCAAGGGGACACAGGCGAAGAGCCTGGCCGGGCAGCTGGGTGTGCCGCACATTTCGCTGGGCGATCTCCTAAGGGACGAAGTCAAACGAGGGACGGAGATCGGCCAGCAGGCGAAGGCCCACATGGCTGCCGGACACCTGGTGCCGGATGAGCTGACGATCGAGCTGGCCGAGAAAAGGATCAGCCAGTCCGATTGCCAGAAAGGTTTCATCTTTGACGGTTTTCCGCGTTCGGCCGCGCAGGCCGACGCGCTCGATAAGATGTTCGCGGAAAAGAAGTTGACGCTTGACCGGGTCGTTTACTTCAATGTTTCCGAAGAGGAGACGGTCAAGCGCTTGCTGCTGCGGGCGGGGATCGAAGGCCGGGCCGACGACAACGCGGCGGCGATCCGCACGCGCTTTGAGGTCTATGAGCGGTCAACGCGGCCGCTTATCGAGCATTATTCAAAAATGGGCAAACTGCTCGAGATCGACGCGGCGAGATCGATCGAAGCGATCGGCCGCGATCTGGCGGAAATTGGGCGTAATTAAGATCAAAACCGCCGAAGAGGTCGAGCTGATGCGGCAGGCCGGACGACTGGCCGCCGATGTTTTGGCCGAGATCGGCCGGTTCATCAAGATTGGCCAGACGGCGCGGCAAGTCAACGGCTTCGCGGAAAACTTGATCAGGGAAAAGGGCGGTGAGCCGGTCTTTATCGGCTATCGCGGCTATCGCTACGCGACCTGCGTCTCGGTCAATCACGAGGTCGTGCACGGCATCCCGGGCGAGCGGGTCCTGGCGGAGGGCGACATTGTCAGCGTTGACGTCGGCGTCAGGCTGAACGGCTATTGCGGCGATTGCGCCTATACTTTCGCGCTCGGGAAAATTTCGCCAAAAGCCGACAAGCTTTTGCGGACCGGCCGCGAGGCGCTCAAAGCGGCGATCAGGCAGGCGCGGGCCGGCCGGCGCCTGGGCGATGTTTCGCACGCCGTCGAAGCGTTGGCGGAAAAACACGGTTTTTCCGTGGTGCGCGACCTGTACGGCCACGGCATCGGCCGCGACCTGCACGAAGACCCGCTGGTCCCCAATTATGGGAAGCCGGGCGAGGGGGTCGAGCTCAAAGCCGGCATGGCGCTGGCGCTCGAACCGATGCTCAACACCGGCGGCTGGCGGATCAGGACCCTGCCCGACGGCTGGACGGTGGTGACCGAAGACGGCGGCCTTTCGTGCCATTTTGAGCACACGGTGCTGATAACGGAAAAGGACCCGGAGGTACTAACTTGGTCAAAGACAAAGATGTAATTGAGCTTGAGGGGGAAGTGACGGAGGCGCTGCCTTCCGCGCTCTTCCGCGTCAAGCTTGAGACCGGCTCGCTGATTCTGGCCCACGTTTCGGGCAAGATCCGCAAGCATTTTATCAGGATCCTGCCGGGCGATAAGGTCAAAGTCGAGCTTTCGCCTTATGACCTGACCCGCGGGCGGATCACATATCGGATGAAGTAAAAGAGGGTAATATGAAAGTCAGATCATCGGTCAAGAAAATTTGCGACAAGTGCAAGATAGTGCGCCGGCGGGGCCGGGTCTATGTGGTCTGCGAGAATCCGAAGCATAAACAGAGACAAGGCTAGGTCAGGGTATCAGTGGATCAGAATATCAGGAGGAGATAAATGGTACGTTTAGCTGGAGTCGATCTGCCGCCGAACAAGAGGGTTGATGTCGGCCTGACATATATATATGGCGTGGGGGAGGCCGTGAGCAAACAACTGCTGGCCAAAGCCGGCCTCAATCCTGCCAAGAGAGTCAAGGACTTGAATGACAACGACCTGCTGGCCCTGCGCGACGCGCTCAAGGACTTTAAGGTCGAGGGCGACCTGCGCCGCGAGGTCTCGATGAGCATCAAGCGGCTGATCGACACGGGGACGTACCGCGGCACGCGCCACCGCAAGGGTCTGCCGGCGCGCGGCCAGCGCACGCGCACCAACGCCCGCACCCTGCGCGGCAAGAGGAAGACCGTCGGCCTGGGCAAGAAGAAAGAAGAAGAGAAAAAGGAGTAAAACATGGCTGAAGAAGCAAAAGAAATAAAAGAGCAACCGAAAATAATCAAAAAGAAGAAGACGAAGAGGCATATTCCGTCGTCGGGGGTGGCCCACATCCAGGCGACTTTCAACAACACGATCGTCTCGATTACCGACCCGACGGGGGGCATCGTGGCCTGGGCTTCAGCCGGTGGTTCTGGCTTCAGGGGGACAAAAAAGGGGACCCCGTTCGCGGCTTCGGCCGCGGCTGAAAAAGCGGCCGCCAAGGCGCTTGAAGCCGGCGTGCGCGAAGTCAACGTTCTCGTTAAGGGGCCGGGCGCCGGCCGCGAGACCGCCATCAGAGCTCTCCAGGGCGCCGGGCTTGAGATCAGCTCCATCAAGGATGTCACGCCGATCCCGCACAACGGCTGCCGGCCGCCGAAGCGGAGGCGGGTCTAATGGGCAGGCACGTTGAACCGGTTTGCAAGCTCTGCCGCCGCGAAGGCGGCAAGCTCTTCCTCAAGGGCGAAAAATGTTATTCGGAGAAGTGCCCGGTCGCGCGGCGCAGCTACGCCCCCGGCCAGCACGGCAAACTTCCCATCCGGGCCTCGGAATACCAGATCCGCCTGCGCGAAAAGCAGAAGGCCCGGCGCATCTACGGCCTCGGCGAGCGGCAGTTCGCTAAATATTTTGATCAGGCCGCCCGCCGCAAAGGCGATACCGGCGAAAAACTGATGCAGTCGCTCGAGCGCCGGCTCGATAACGTCGTTTACCGGCTCGGCTTTGCCACCTCGCGCCAGGCGGCCCGCCAGATGGTGAGAAACGGCGGCATCGCGGTCAACGCGAGAAAAGTCAACATTCCCGCTTTTGAGGTCAAGGCCGACGACGCGGTCAAAGTCGCGCCGAGAATGGCGGCCCTGGCTAAAGCGTCGCTCGAAAAGTTCCCCGACCGCGTCCTGCCGGCCTGGGTTTCCCTCACTGGCGAAGCGGAGGGCAAGGTTCTTTCTTTGCCCAAGAGAGAAGATATCGATGTCAGTTTAGAAGTTAACCTTATTGTTGAGTATTATTCAAGGTAAATAGGAGGAAAAGGCATGGTAACGATCGGAGAAAAACCCTGGGTCAAGGCGGCGGAACTTTCGGATAAATTCGGGCAGTTTGTGGTGGAACCGCTGCCGAGGGGCTACGGGACGACACTGGGGAATCCTTTGCGCCGAATCCTGCTCTCTTCCCTGCCGGGCGCGGCGGTCACGGCGGTCAAGATCGACGGCGTCTCGCATGAGTTCTCGACCATCCCGGGCGTGACCGAAGATGTTCTGCACATGATACTCAATCTCAAAGAGATCGTCATCCGCTCCCACTCCGACCAGCCCAAGACCGTCACCCTCAAAGCCAAGGGGAAGGGCGTCGTCACGGCCGGCGATATCGAGCACGACGCCGAGATCGAGATCATCAATCCCGGGCAAAAGATCGCGACGCTTGACGGCAACGGCAAGCTGAACATGGAGCTGATCATTGAGCGCGGGCGCGGCTATGTGCCGGCCGAGCGCAACAAGAAGCCGAATCTGCCCGTCGGTTTTATTCCGACCGACTCGATCTTTACTCCCGTCATCAAAGTCAATATCGCGACGGAGGAGACCCGCGTCGGCCAGGAGATCAATTATGACCGGCTCGTCCTCTCGGTCTGGACCAACGGCAGTTTAAAGCCGGATGAAGCGGTCAAAGAAAGCGCCAAGATCTTGGCCCGGCACGTCGATTTCTTCGTCCACCTGGGCGAAAAAGTCGAGACCGCCGGCCTTGAGGCGGAGAGGCGTGAAGAGGCCCCCGCCGCCGTGCTCGACATGAACATCGAAGACCTTGAATTTTCTTCACGCTCGCTCAACTGCCTGAAAAAGGCGGGGGTCAAGACCGTGAGGGACCTGGTCGGCTATTCCGAACCGGAACTCATGAAGTTCAAAAACTTCGGCTCAAAATCCCTGACTGAAGTGCACAGCAAACTGGCCGAATACAAACTTAAGCTCAAAGGAGAGGAATAAATGAGGCATCGGCTGGGGAACCGCAAGCTAAGCCGGGCGACCGACCAGCGGCTGGCGCTCCTGCGCTCTATTGTGCGGTCGCTGTTCATTTACGGCAAGGTCAAGGTCACGCTGACCCGGGCGAAAGAGGCGCGGCGCATGGCGGAGCGGCTGATCACCGCGGCCAAGTCAAATAACCTGATGGGGCGGCGGAAAGTGGAAAGCGTTTTGCATGACCGGGCGATCGTCACGCAGATCTTCAAGACCTTTCCCGAGCGCTTCGAGGGGCGGCCGGGCGGCTACACGCGCATCACGAAACTCGGCGCGCGCCGGGGCGACGCGGCCCCGCTAGCCCTCCTGGAATTGGTTTAGGTGAATTAAGATGAAAAAAAGAAAAACAATTTTCGCGAAAAAAGAGGGGATGTCAAGAAAGTGGTTCCGGGTCAACGCGGCGGGGGCGGTGCTGGGCCGGTTGGCCTCCAAAGTGGCGGTCTATCTGCGCGGCAAGCACAAGCCGATCTTTACCCCGCAGACCGATTGCGGCGACTTTGTTGTCGTCGTCAACGCCGGCAAGATCACGGTCTCCGGTAACAAGGCGAAGGCTAAGACATATTTTTCCCATTCCGGTTTCCCCGGCGGCGACAAGCTGATCAGCTTTGAAAAACTCGTCGCGGCTCAGCCGGAAAAAGTTATCCGGCTGGCGGTTGAGGGGATGCTCCCCCACAATCGGCTGGGGGCGCAGTTGATCTCGAAATTAAAGATCTATCGCGGCGAACCGAAACAATACGCGAAACTAGAAAAACTTGCCGTGCCTGCCGGCAGGCAGGAGGTGAAATAATGGCAGAGTCCCATAAAAAAACGGTCAAGAAAGCGGCGCCGGCCAAAGAAAAAGCGGCCGCGCCGAAGAAAAAAAGAGTTGAAACTCCTCGGGTTGTCGAAAAGCCGCCGGTGGCGGCGCCCGTCAGGGCTAAAAAGCCAAGCGCTCCGATCAGACCCAGCTTTTACGGCACCGGTCGGCGCAAAGAGGCGACCGCCAAAGTCCGGCTGACCGCCGGCTCAGGCAAAATGGCGTTCAACGGCAAATCGCTCAACGAATATTTCTGCGGCCGCAAACTGCTTGAATTTGTCATCAACCGCCCATTTACAGCGACGCAGACCCTCGGCCGCTACGACGTGGCCGCCGAGCTTCTGGGGGGCGGCGTGCCGGCCCAGGCCGACGCCGTTAGAATGGGGATCGCCCGGGCGCTGGTCGTCATGAACCCGGCGCTTAAGCCAACGCTGAAAAAAGAGGGACTGTTGACGCGCGACCCGAGGATGAAAGAGCGGAAGAAGTACGGCTTGAAACGCGCCCGCCGCGCCTTCCAATATACAAAGAGGTAAAGCCATGAAAGTAGAAAGACATTACGAAGATTTTCAAAAACCCAAAAAGATCGAGCAGGGCGGCAGACTGAAGCTTTCCGGCGCTTTTCTCCTTGACCACGAAGAGGAGCTGGTCAATCTGATCAAGCACGAAGGCCGCCTGGCCGAGCAGAAAAACCCCCTGCACAAGGTCAGCAAGATCGAAAAGGTTAACGGCGGCATCGAGGCCGAGGTCACCGACCATAATCTCGCCATGCATATCGGCAAAGCCCTGAGCCACGCCTACAAGGGGGAGCACAAATATAAATTCCGCGAAGGCGAAAAATACGTCGAAGTCGACTGGAGGCGCGACTGACATGGCGAGAAAACTGATCAAATACAACCTCATGATTCCCGGCCCGACGCCGATCCCGACGCGCGTCCTCTCCGCCATGAACCATGACATGATCGGCCACCGCGGTCCGCTCTTTTCGGCGGTCATGAAAGAGGTCATGGCAGACCTGCGCTGGGCCTACGAAACCAAGAACGAGGTCTTTATTTATCCTTCATCCGGCACCGGCGGCATGGAAGTGGCGGTCGTCAACATGCTGTCGCCGGGCGACAGGGTCATGGTTTTGAACATCGGCGCTTTCGGCGGCCGCTTCGTCAAGATCTGCAAGGCCTACGGCCTTGACGTCAATGACGTCAAGTTCGAGCGGGGCAAGGCCGCCGACCCGGCAGTCTTGAAAGCCGAATTGAAAAAAGGGCCGGTCAAAGCGGTCCTGATGCAGCACAATGAAACTTCGACCGGCGTTTTAAATGATGTTAAAGCCCTGGCCAAAGTTGTGCGGGAAAATCAGCCCGAGGCCCTGATCATCGTTGATGCCGTTTCGGGCCTCATGGCCGCGCCGCTCAAGACCGACGAGTGGGATCTCGATGTGGTCGTCTCCGGCTCGCAGAAAGCCTTCATGACGCCGCCGGGGGTTGCCGCCGTCTCCATCTCCGCCCGCGCCTGGCAGGCCAACGCGGCGGCCAAATGCCCCAGGCATTATTGGGACCTGGCGCTCATGAAAGAAGAAGCGCCCAAAGGGCACACCTATACAACTCCGCCCGAATCCTTGATCTTTGGTTTACGGGAAGGTTTGAGGATGCTTAAGGAGGAGGGGCGGGAGAATGTTTTTGCCCGCCACGCCGCCAATCGCGACCTGGTCAGGGCCGCCGCGCGCGGGCTGGGCTTAAAGCTTTTAGCTGACGACGCGCACGCTTCGCCGGCCGTGACGGCGATCTTTCCGCCCGCTGGGGTCGATGGGGAAGAGGTGCGCAAGCTGATGCGCGATGAATTTAGCGTCGAAGTGGCGCCCGGCCAGGCCGAACTAAAGGGCAAGATCTTCCGCATCGGCCATCTCGGCTATGTGGAAGCGCTCGATATCATCGGCGCCTTTGCCGCGCTGGAAGTCCTCTTTAAACGCCTCGGCGCCAAGACCAACTTCGGCGCCGGCGTCAAAGCGGCGATGGAACTGCTTTAGCGCTTGCGTTAGGTAAAAGCATTATGATTCAACGCAAAAACTTGCCCGAACCGTTTAATAAACCAGAAATAGAAGAGCGATTGCAAAAGGTTTGCCAAGAAAATGACATCGCTTTTATCGTGGTCGGTGATTTTGGTATCGTTTTAAGGCGGGGATAACAGTGGATTCGCCAATTTCCGCCAAAAGTCAATTTCAGCCGCCCAAAACGGCGATTCGGCAAAATTCGCGGCTCGCCGCCTGTCAGAAAATATGTCGTTTTAGCGTCGACAAAACTGAAAAAGATTAACTTTCAATTTCTCTGTGTTGTAAATCAAGTGAAATTATTTCCAATACCATTCGATAATCTTCTGGACAGCTGAGAGGTCGAATTAAACAGAGGTCTCTGTGTGTCGAAGGACTTAAATAATTAGGAGGAATGAAAATGAGTATTTCAGGAAGGTTGGCGATGCCGCCTGTCTCCGGACAAGTAGTTGTTGCCCAGTTAAGACGAAACCCAGAGATAAAGAACGATTCGACTGTTACTGTTAATGAGAAGGAGATCGAAGCGGGAGAAATTGAGGAAAATAAGACTGGTGGTGTCGCTGGAGGGGGGGCGGTGTTTGATGTTGCGGTCTGGACTTTGGTCGGTTTAAGGCAGGGTTCTGAAATAACTGAAGACAATGTGGCGGATCTGATCTGGAGAGAGATGAGATCCTATATGAAAGATAGCTTGAGAGGCCTAAAATTCAAGGACAATGAATCCTCCATAAAATATACAGAAAAAGAGATCGACGCGCTCTTGGATATTTTTAAGCAAGCATTTCTGGGGAAGCGTCATTCCGCCATTTCTAAGAATTATAATGGCAGCAGCCATGGATATATTTCAGAATATGCCAGTTTTGATCGCACGTTAGATGAATTATTGCACAATCTCGCGTTTAAAAACGGGATAAGAGTGGTAAGAGACGAGGATCTTGGCCCGTTTGTTCAAAAGGTCAAAGGGCTCCTGCTTAAAAATGTTGGATCTCTCGATCTTTCCCAGCTTCAGAGAGAGATCAGTGAAGAAGGAAAACCAAATGAATAAGATCATGTTGATCCGTTCGAGCCCATTAGCGCCAAGGCCAACTTCGGCGCCGGCCCCGATGCTTCGGTCGGGGTAAACGTCAAAGCGGCGATGGAACTGCTTTAGGCCCAACCGACTAGAATTAAGATTTACCGCTATTTGACATAATTTATGGCGACACCCCACACTAAAGTGTGGGGAATATTTTTGGGCGCTAATCAATAATTCCCCATACTTCAGTATGGGGATCCCCAGTATATACATGGATTGTAATAAGTTTTGTGTTATAATCTCTCAGAGGTGATTCAGGTGAATTTAAAATTAAAGGAAAAATTCTTGACTGACGAAAAGGGTCATAAAGAGGCGGTTGTCCTGGATGTCAGGACATACGAGGAGTTGTTGGAAGACCTCGAAGATCTGGTAATTATTGCAGACCGGAAACAAGAGAAAACTATTCCTTGGGGAGAGGTAAAAAGGAAGCTTAAAAAATAATGGCCTTCTATAAGGTTGAGGTAAAAAAATCGGCTTTAAAAGAGATCGAAAAACTTAATCGCGGCATTGTCGGACAAATTACGAACAAAATTGTGACGGTTTACGCGGCCGGTCACAGGAAAGATGTCTATCGGTAAGCAAGGCCGCGGTTTCTTTCCCAATATTAAACTGACCGTTTCATACGATGGCGCCGACTTTGCCGGCTGGGAGCTTCAGCCGGGCAAGCGAACGATTCGCGGCGAGATAGAAAAAGCCCTTCAGGTCATCTACAAGAAAAAAATAACCGCCCGGGCGGTCTCCCGGACCGACGCCGGTGTCCACGCTTTGGACAACGTTATTTTCTTCAAGCCGCCTTATAAAATTCCCAGAGAAAGCATTGTCAAAGCTTTGAACGCCCTGTTGCCCGAAGATCTCCGTGCGCTTAAGGCGGAGGAGCAGGCTAATGATAAGGTGAAGGGCAAGACCTACGAATACCTCATCTTCAATGGCCCAATTATGCCGCCGCATTTGCGAAAGATCGCCTGGCATGTGAAACCGAAACTGAACCTTTCCGCCATGAAGAAAGCGGCGAGATATCTCGTCGGCAAGCATGATTTTTCTTCATTCTGCGCCGCTGGTGGGGACGACAATGATCATGTCCGGATCATACATTCATTGGTCATTGGAAATTGGTCATTGGTCATTTGGGGGAAGGAGAGGGTGATTCGTATCAGAATGGCCGGCAACGGTTTCCTCTACAAAATGGTCAGGAATATGGTCGGGACGCTGGTCGAGGTGGGATTGGGACGGCGAGAACCGGAGAGCATCAAAAAGCTGATCCTGGCCAAGGACCGCCGGCAGGCCGGCAAAACCGCGCCGGGGCGGGGATTGTGCTTGGTCAGAATTAATTTTTGAGGTATAATTTTCAATATGACTTCTTTAGATGTCCTTCTCAAAGAAATTGACGAAAAAAAGGCGAAGATCGACGCGGCGCGGCCGCTGCCGAAGATTGTGCTGGATAAATTGCATGAATATCTGGATGTAGAGTGGACGTACAATAGTAATGCTATCGAAGGCAATTCAATGACGCTTCAGGAGACAATGCTTATTTTGAAAGAAGGGCTGACGATTTCCGGGAAAAGCATGCGTGAGCATTTAGAAGTGACCAATCATAAGAATGCAATTGATTATTTGGATGAATTATTTGATAAAGTTGAACCGATTACTCAGCGTGATGTTTTGCGCATTCATGGCTTAATTCTTGAGGGGATTAATAACCATTATGCAGGCAAGCTGAGGGATCTGGAAGTGAGGATCAGCGGCTCAAGGCACAAATGTCCAGGGCCGGATGAATTGCCTTCTCTTATGAGTGATTTTTCTCAATGGCTGGCCAATAATCAAGAGCGTAAAACTATGCATCCCGTCAGGTTTGCCGCGCAGGCGCACTTCAAACTGGTCGATATCCATCCTTTCATCGACGGCAACGGCCGCACCTCGCGTTTATTGATGAATTTAATTCTCGTGAAATACGGTTATCCAATAGCGATTTTTGAGTGTGAAACTGAACCGAGAAAAAATTACTACAATGCCCTGGAGAGGGCTCATCAGGGCGAACTCGAGCAATTTGAAATTTTGGTTGCGCAATACGTTACTAAGGCTGCCGATATCTATATAAGCTATATCCCAAAAGAGAGGAGAATATGACATGAAAGTATTAGCCATGGACAAATGCGTCGAAGAGGGTTTGAAATTGATCAGAGAGGCCGGGTTTGAGGTCGATTCTAAGGCCGGTTTATCTGAAGACGATCTTATCAAGATCATTCCGCAATACGACGCCCTCATCGTCCGTTCCGAGACCAGGGTGACGCCCAAGATAATCGAAGCCGGCAAGAACCTCAAGATCATCGGCCGGGCCGGGGTCGGCGTCGATAACATCGACCTGCCGACCGCGACCAAGCACGGCGTCATCGTCGTCAACTCGCCGGAAGGGAACACCGTGGCCGCCGCCGAGCATACCTGGGCGATGCTTCTCTCCATGGCTCGCTCGATCCCGCAGGCGCACGCGAAGTTAAAGTCCGGCGTCTGGGACAAAAAGTCGTTCAAGGGTGTCGAAGTTCTAAACAAGACATTGGGCGTCGTCGGGCTCGGCAAGATCGGCCGCCGGGTCGCTTCCTACGCCCTTGGCATGGGGATGCGGGTCATTGGTTCCGACCCGTTCGTCACGGCCGAATACGCCAGGGGATTGGGCGTTGAGCTCAAAAACTTTGACGAGCTTATCAAGGAAGCCGACTTTATTACCTTCCACATTCCCAAAACAAAAGAAACGGCCGGCCTGATCAACGCCGGGGCGATCGCCAAAATGAAGAAAGGGGTGCGCCTCGTCAATGCCGCTCGCGGCGGCATTATCGATGAGCAGGCGCTTTATGACGCGTTAAAGAGCGGCCAGGTCAGCGCCGCCGCGCTCGATGTTTTCGAAAAAGAGCCGGCCGAGCAAAGCCCGCTCTTCGGGCTCGATAACATCGTGGTCACGCCGCATCTTGGCGCCTCAACGGTCGAGGCGCAGGTCAACGTCGCGGTCGACGTGGCTGAGCAGGTGATCGAGGTCCTGCGAGGCGGCGCGGCCCGCTCGGCGGTCAACATCCCATCGATGAAACCGGAGCTCATCGCTCCCGTCAAGCCTTACATGAGCATCGCCGAAAAGCTCGGCGCCCTGGCGGCGCAGATCGTCAAGGGCGCCATCTCCAGGGTCGAAGTTGAATATTCCGGTGAAATTGCCGAGCTTAACGTCTCGCCCCTGACAACGATCGTGCTCAAGGGACTGCTGACGCCGATCCTTGACGTCAAGGTTAATTTCGTCAACGCGCCGTTCGTGGCCAAGGAGCGGGGGATCGAGATCGTCGAGAGTAAGAGCAAAGAGGCGAGGGATTTTGCCAATCTGATCACGCTCAGGCTCAGGACGGAAAAAGAGACGCGCACGGTGGGCGGCACGGTCTTTGTCGGGGTGGGGGACCGGCTCGTCATGATCGACGGTTTCCGGGTCGACGCGGTGCCCGAGGGCTACATGATCATCTTGCAAAATATCGATAAGCCCGGAATGATCGGCAAGGTCGGCACATTCCTGGGCAAACACAACATTAACATTGCGGCCATGGATGTCGGGCGGGTCAAGATCGGCGAGCGGGCGGTCATGGTCTTGAACGTCGATAATCCGATCCCGGATAAAGTTCTGGCGGACTTCACTTCGATCGAAGGGATCTTCGGCGCGACTCTGGTCAAAGTATGATCTTCTGGCCGCCCTGGCGGAAGCCAAAAGTCGGCCTGGTCCTGGGCGGCGGGGTGGCGCGGGGGATCGCCCATATCGGCGTGATCAAGGCCCTCGCTTCGTATAAAGTGCCGATCGACTATATCGCCGCGACCTCGGCTGGAGCTCTGGTCGGCGCGGTCTATGCCGCCGGCCTGGATATCAATCTGCTGGAAGAGATCGTGCAGAGGATAAAATGGAGCGATTTTTTTCGCTTTACCCTCTTTCGTCCCGGCTTTACCTCGCCGGCCGCGATCGAGGATTTTGTCGTCAAATATATCGGCGACATCGAGTTTAAGGACCTGAAAATACCTTTCGCGGCGGCGGCGACCGACATCAGAACGGGGGAAAGAGTCGTCATCAACAGCGGCAAGGTCGCCAAAGCGGTGGCCTCAAGCGCCACTTTCCCCGGAGTTTTCGCGCCAGGGGTGCTGGAGGGCAAGTATCTGATCGACGGCGGAATCGCTTCGAATGTCCCGGTCGATCTCGCCCGCGAGATGGGCGCCGATTACGTTATCGCCTCGGATGTCATCCCCGAAACGACGATCAATGTCCTGCCCGGGGAGGCGATGCAGGTATTGGGCCGCGCGCTTGACCTGGTCCTTAAGAAGCTCCAGCGCGAGGAGGCCGGGCGGGCCGACACGCTGATCGAACTAAAGATGGAGGCAGAGGATATCTGGCACCTTGATCTCCACAAGGCAAGAAAGCTGATCGCCGCCGGCGAAGTCGCCGCCCACCGGCTGAGCCGCAAGATCAGGCAAGACCTAAGGTTGAAAGTTTAGAGTTGAGCGAGGAGCGGGGGATGCCGAGGAGTTCCGCCGCTCTGGTGCGGTTATCCGCGCAATCGGCGAGCGCTTTTATGATCAGCTCTTTTTCGTAGTTTGCCAGGCGATCGTTCAATTTTCCGACCGCGCCCGTTAATTCGACCGGCGCCGATTCGACTTTGATCGCAGGCGCAAAGGGCAAGTCCTTTTCTGTGACAGTCGGCCCGCTGGCCAAGACCACAACCCGCTCGATCAGGTTTTGCAGTTCCCGCACATTGCCCGGCCAGTCATAGTTCTGCATCGCCTTCAGGGCGCCGCCCGAAAAACTTTTGACGCTCTTGTTCAGCGTCTTGTTGAACTTGCCAAGAAAATATTTGACGAAAAGCCCGATGTCGGCTTTGCGCTCGCGCAGGGGCGCCAGATCGATCGGGATGACATTGAGCCGGTAATAGAGGTCGTGGCGGAATTTACCGTCTTTGATCTCTTTCTGGAAATCGATGTTGGTGGCCGAGACAATGCGCACGTCGACCGGCAGGCCCTTTTCGCCGCCCAGCCGCTCAATGATCCGGTCTTCTAACACGCGCAGGAGTTTGGCCTGCATGGCCGCGGGCATACAGCCGATCTCGTCGAGAAAAAGGGTGCCGCCGTCGGCCAGCTCGAATTTGCCGAGCCGGCGCTCAAGCGCCCCGGTGAAAGAGCCGCGCTCATGGCCAAAGAGTTCTGATTCAAGAAGATTTTCAGGAATAGCCGCGCAGTTGACGGTCACGAACGGCTGCTGGGCGCGCTTGCTCTTCTTGTGGATCGCCCGGGCGACCAGCTCCTTGCCGGTTCCCGATTCCCCGTGGACCAGGACGGTTGAGTCGGCGGGGGCGACGCGGCTGATCGTTTCGAAAAGTTTCTGCATGACCGGTGTTTGGCCGATCAGGTCGCAGTATTCGGTGGCATCTTTGAGCGCGTCCTTGAGATAAAGATTCTCCCTGACCAGTCCCCTTTTTTCGAGCGCTTTTTCGATCACGATCTGCAGTTCTTTGACCTCAAACGGCTTGGTCACATAATCAACCGCGCCCAGCTTCATCGCCTCAACAGCCGGAGCGACATCTTTGGAGGCGGTGACCATGATGATATCGGCTTCGAGTTCCATGGCTTTGATCTTTTTGAGGATTTCGAGCCCGTTCATCTTTGGCATTTTAATATCGAGCAGGACAAGAGGGATCTCTTGTTTCTTGAGAATATCCAGCGCTTCGTGTCCGGAGGCGGCGGTTAGCAGGTCGAATTTTTTGCCCAGAATGCCGCGGTAGGTTTCCAGCATATCAGCTTCGTCATCGACGGCCAGGATCACTTGTTTTTGGCTGTTCATACGATAAATTTTAGCACGCTTTTAGCTTCGGGTCAAAATCTGTGATAGAATTTTATTGATGACCCTAAATATTATTTCTCTCCTCTTTACGGCGCTGGCTTCGTTCGCGCTGGGGATTTTTGTCTTTTCGCGCGGGCGGCAGCGCCTTTCAAATATTTTCCTGGCGCTGCTCGCGGCCAGCATCGGGGTTTGGTGCTTTGGGCAGTTCATGGGGGAGATCGTGCCGGGCAAGGAGGCGGTTATTTTTTGGAGCAGGGTGAATGTCGGGGCGGCGGTCCTGATCCCGCTTTTCTATTTGAGTTTTATCATCTCATTTATCGACCGGCTAGCGGAGGATCGGCCTATTCTGGCGGCGGCTTATTTTACGAACGCCATATTGTTGTTAATGGTCCTGACGCCTTATTTTGTCGCCGATGTCGCGCCGCGGCTCGGTTACCGGTATTATCCGACTCCCGGCCCCGTTTATGCCGTCTTTGCCGTTTTTCTTCTTGTCCAATTCGTCTTCGCCTTTGTCCGGCTGTTCGGGTTTTTAAGGCGAAGCCAGGGCGGGCTCAGGAACCAGGCGAGATATATTTTCTTCTCTTCGGTGGTCGGCCTGGCCGGCGGCGCGACCGCCTTTTTCCCGGTCTTTAATTTAAATCTGCCGGTCATCAGCTACATCGTCCTGCCGTTTTACCTTGCCATACTTGCTTACGCGATCGTCAAGCATCATCTTTTGGATATCGAGCTGGTCTTTCGCGAAGGGCTCATTTATTCGACGCTGACGATCTTCTTTGCCGTATTTTACGCTCTGGCGATACTTATTTCCAACCGCATCTTCACGAACCTGACCAGTTTTAATGAATTAAGCGCGACACTGATCGTTGTCTTCGCTTCGGTCATCGTTTTCCAGCCGCTGCGCGACCGCGTCCAGTCAGCCGTCGACCGTCTGTTCTTTAAGGGGGATTATTTTTATAAAAAGACGATCAATGACCTCTCGGCCGAAAACCTCAAGCTCTACCGGGGGCTCCTCCAGGCCGATAAGCTCTCAGCTTTAGGGACGATCGCCGCCGGCCTGGCCCATGAGATCAAGAACCCTCTTGCCTCGATCAAGGGTTTGACGCAGGTCCTGCCGGAAAATCTCGACGACCCGGATTTCATCAAAAAATATTCGGAGATCGTGCCGCGCCAGCTCGACCGGGTCAACCGGATCGTCGAAGACCTGCTCGACTTCGGCCACCCGGCCGGTCTCATCATGGCCGAGGTCGATCTCGCCAGGGAATTGGAAGGCGTTCTGCGGCTGGTCGAGAACCAGGGCCGCAAATCCGATATTGAGATCGTCAGGAACTTTGCGCCGCTGCCGCCCGTTCAGGGGAGCGCGGAGAAACTCACCCAGGCCTTCATGAACATTATTCTCAACGCGATGCAGGCGATGCCGGACGGCGGAGCCGTAAATGTCAAATGTCAAATGACAAATGACAAATGTTTGATCGAGATAGCGGATTCCGGCGAAGGGATCCCGGCGGAGCGATTGCCAAATATCTTTGATCCGTTCTATACTACCAAAGAGAGCGGGACGGGCATGGGGCTCGCCGTAACGCACCGGATTATCAGGGAACACAACGGCGCGATCGAAGTCGAGAGTGAAGTCGGGAAGGGGACAACTTTTAAAATATGCCTGCCTATAAGACCAGAGCCATCAGCTTAAAGACCAGGCCGTTCGCGGAAGCGGACAAACTGGTCACGCTCTTTACCCGCGAATACGGCAAGATCAGGGTCGTGGCCCGCAGCGCGCGCCGGGTGCCCTCCCGGCTGGGCGGCCGGGTTGAGGCGTTCACCTGCGCCGACCTTCTGATCGTCAAAGGCCGGTCGCTTGATATCATCTCGCAGTGCGAGGTGCTGGAGTCATTCCAGCGCCTGCGCGACGATCCGGCGGCGTTGAAAGTCGGCCTCTACATATTAAAGTTAGTCGATGCCGGAACGGCGGAGGGCCAGCATCATCCCGAGCTTTTCGACCTTCTTCTCAAGGCGCTTTTGACCCTCAAGCAGAAAGTCGATCCGGTCAAGCTCGAGCGCCGGTTCGAGCGGGCCTTCCTGCGGTTAGAGGGGATCTATCGCGATGGGATCGAGCCGAAATACGCCTTAAGCGAGCACACGGGAGTTGACCTGAGAAAATGGTGACACAAAAACACGAAATGGAAAAACAAAAACACAAAATTGAACTGCCGACCGGTTTCGGGGCGGTTTTCTCAAATCTTGGCTTCATGCTCCTCTGGCTGGGACAGCTGACCTCGCAACTGGCCGATCGAATTTATGTCTATGTCCTGATGATCATTGTCTATCAGCTGACGCACTCGAACCTCGGCGTCTCCCTGCCGCTTCTGGCCTTCGGCATCCCGTCGGTCCTCGTCGCCCCCTGGGCGGGGATCGTGGCGGACAAACTTGACCGCAAGTGGATCATGGTGGTGACCGACATCAGCCGCGGCCTCCTGATCCTCCTCATCATCCCGCTCATCGCCAAATCGGTGGCGCTCATTTTCCTCGTCAGTTTGCTGATCTACAGCGCGGCGCAGTTCTTCGCGCCGGCGGAGACCTCTTCCATCCCCGAGCTGGTCGACCGCAAAAATCTCATCATTGCCAACTCCCTCTTCATGATCACCTGGATGGCCTCCTCGGTCGTGGGCTTCGGCCTCGGCGCCCCGCTCGTTAATCTCTTAGCGGAGAAGGGGACCCTCGTCGCTTCGGCCGCCTGCTATTTCATTTCGGCGGCTTCGATCCTGCTCCTGCCGCTCAAGCCGCCGACGCCGGTCGCCGTTAATCTCAAAAGCCACGTCCTGGGCGACCTGGGGGTCGGCTTTGAGTTTATCCGCCGTAACCAGGTCGTTCGCTATTCGCTCTACAAGCTGTTCGTCGCCTCAATGGCCATCGCCACGCTCTCGGTCCTGGCCATCTCCTACGCCAACGATATCCTGATGATCGGCGGCCGGAACTTTGGCTACCTGATCATCGCGGTGGGGGTGGGCATGCTGCTCGGCATGTGGTCGCTCGAAAAGATCCGCCACTTTGTCAACAAGGGAACGATCGTTGTCGGCAGTTTCCTCCTCTCCGGCGCGGCGACGCTCCTTCTTTCGCGCACCTACAACATATACGGGGCGCTTTGCCTGATCTTCCTGTTGGGGGTCGGCAACATCTATATCACCTCTTCAATCCAGACCATTCTTCAGCACAAGATCCCGCGCCAGATCCGCGGGCGGGTCTTTGGCGTCCAGAACATGCTGATCAACTCGGCCTTTACCCTGCCGGTTGTCTTCTTTGGCCTGGCGGCCGACCTCTGGGGCATCCTCTTTGCCATCGCGATCTTAGGTTGGCTGCTCCTTCTCACCGGCCTCGCCGGCATCTTCCTGCCGAAGTTCAAGACGGTATGATAATTGATTGTTATTGATAAAATCAATCTTTTGTGGCGGGACGAATTGATTTAATCTCTTTAAAGAAGTAATATATTTGTTATAGGAGACGGACACGATGTCATTCAAATTTATTGATTTATTTGCCGGCATTGGAGGCATGCGCATTCCTTTTGAAGAATTGGGCGGCGAATGCGTATTCACTTCCGATTGGGATAAGGATGCCCAAAAAATGTATGAGGTGAATTTTGGCGAAAAACCGCATGGAGACATAACAAAAATTCATGAAATCGATATCCCTGATCACGACGTATTGCTCGCCGGGTTCCCTTGCCAGCCGTTTAGCATTATTGGGAGCAGGAAGGGCTTTGAGGATACGCGCGGAACGCTGTTCTTCGATATAGAACGAATCTTAAAAGCTAAACGGCCTAAAGCTTTTCTATTGGAAAACGTAAAGCAATTAAGAGGCCATGACAAGGGACGGACTTTGAATGTTATTCTTAATCATCTTACAGCCCTTGGCTACCATGTCCACTGGAAAGTATTAAACGCTTTAAATTTTGGCTTGCCTCATAAAAGAGAAAGGATATTTATTGTTGGGTTACTTCATAATTATGATTTTACATTTCCACAGGGAACATTAAACAGAAAGCCGCTTTCAGATATATTGGAGAAGAAAGTCGATCATAGTTACTTCGCTGCGAAAGTGATACAAAAAAGAATGAAAGATAACCATAAATCTCGCTATAATCCTGGCATTTGGCATGTTAACAAAGGCGGGAATATTAGCTCGCACCCCTATTCTTGCGCGCTACGAGCCGGCGCCTCGTACAATTATCTATTAGTCAATGGGAAACGCAGATTAACCGAGAGGGAATGCTTGAGATTGCTTGGTTTTCCGGAGTCTTATAAAATCGTCCGCACATATATGCAAATGAGAAAAGTGACTGGAAACGGGGTCGTTGTCCCTGTTGTTCGCGCCATCGCTAAAGAAATTGTTTCTTGTTTAAAAGGAGAAAGGCCGATAAACGAATTATGCAACTCTTTAATGAGCGAGCAGCTGCCTATTTTCATTCCGAAGATCGAGCGCAAAGATTATGAGCTTGTTGTAAGCGGCAGATGAAGCATGGCAACTCTTGAAGAAGCAAAAACCAGATTAGATCAAATTATAGCCAAAGCGAGAATTCATCTTTATAAGCCGATTCAAATCGCCGAGATTCTTTACCATCACAGGAAAGATTCATCTTTCAGTTTAAATCGATTGGAATCGTACCGAACAAAGTCCAAGCAATGGCGAGATGAGATAAGCCAAAAGTTGGTAGGTAGAACGAGCACGTCTTCCGCGCGTTTCCAAGACAATGTATTCGAACAGAACGCCATGACTCCGCAGCTCTTAGCCCAGCTTGGCGCTGCAAATGAAAAAAAACAAAAAGGGATCGTCGAGGCATATATTTACGATTGCATCTCAAAAAGATTCGAAACCGTAAACGATATTATCAAATATATTGCCCATGCGACGACGGATTCTTTTAATTTGTCGGAGTTAATCGACAAATTCATTACGGAGCCCGGCTTAAAAAGAAGCATAGATAAATGTTATGAGATTGTCGCTTACGCCTTATTTGACGTAATTATTTCTCATTTGGGAACAAAGATAACATTAGAAACGGCTCCGTCAAAAAGAGCTCTGCTTCAAGAATTCGAGGATTTCGCAATATTAGTTTTGGGATTATCCCTTGAAATGCCAAAAATAGTCATCCCCGCGCGCATCTTCAGGGCTGGTGTGACAAACGCGGCTGACAGAGGAATTGATATATGGTCAAACTTCGGCCCGGTAATTCAAATCAAGCATGTCGCTTTAGATCAGGAAAACTTTTCCAACATAACCGACCAGGTCGCGGATAACGCAGAAATAATTATTGTCTGTAAAAGCGCGGAAGAACAGGCGATTAAAAACGTTTTGCGACAGACGGGGTTGTCGAGGAAGATCAAAGGGATTGTAAATCAAGACAACCTTGGGGAATGGTATGAAAGATGCATATCAGACAAATACGCTCGCACATTAGGGCAGGAAATATTGAGGGTTCTTAAGTCAGAATTTCTCCAAGAATTTCCTTCCGCAGGGCCGAAACTGTTTTCCTTTCTAAAAGAGCGCGGTTATGACCGGGTTAGATTAAACGATTTCTGGTCTGTCGATTAGCTATCTCATGGCTGACACATTCAGCAAAAGAAAAAGATCTAGAATAATGAGAGCCGTGCTCTCTAAAGGCAACAGATCGACTGAAAATATTTTTCGGTCGGCGTTAAAGCGTTTCCACATTAAATATTGGCGGACTCATCCAAAAGCAATATTCAGCCCTGATTTTATTTTTCCTCGCAAAAAACTCGCTATATACTTAGATGGCTGTTTTTGGCATGGCTGCAAGCGTCATTTGCGACTGCCTAGAACCAATGTCTCTTATTGGGAAAATAAAATATTTGCTAATGTAAAAAGAGATAGAACAAATAGACGATTATTGAAAGGGCTTGGTTGGAGAGTTATCAGAATATGGGAGCATTCGCTTAAAAATGCCGATAGTGTTCAAAAACAAATGAAACGGCTCAAGAGGCATCTATAATTTATGGCGCTTAAAATCTGCAATTATTTCGTCACTCTGCGCTCAAACGATCTTTGCGAGTTTTCTTCATTTTGGCAAAACGAAGAATATCAAAAGACCGAGGAGAAGCCATATGATCTAGCGCAATTAAAGAGAGCCGGCGCAAGGAATCTGAATATCATGGGCGGCGAGCCGCTCCTGCGCGAAGACCTGCCCGAGATATTGAAGCGGGCGAAAGCGCTCGGGCTGGAGACGACGCTGACGACCAATGGGATACTCTACAAGGAGAAAGGGAGTTTGTTGGTTGGTTTGTTGGATTGGTTGTTTTTTTCGCTCGACTACCCGTTCGCCGCAGAACATGACCGTAGTCGCGGGGTCGAGTGCTTTACCGAAGTCTTGGCAAGCATTAAGCTGGCCAAAAAGCAGGGGGAGCGGCCGATCATTCACTTCACGATCACGCGCGACAGCGTCCGCTTCCTGCCGGAGATGGTCGAGCTGGCGGGAAAATTAGGCGCGCGCGTTTATTTGAGCCCTGTCTATGATTTTTTTGGCACGCAGGGGTTTGAGAGCGCCACCATCGACCACATCAAATATTTTACGCGGCAAAAGTTTGTCCTGGCCAGCCTGGCGGCGCTCGAGTTCGTCCGGGCGGGGGGCAACCGCACGCTCTATCCGCGCTGCCGGGCGAAGCAGACGACCATCACCGTCATGCCCGACGGCAGCCGCGTTTCCCCGTGCTTCTTCAACCGGAGCGGCCGGCAGGGAAGCGAGGCGGCCTGTTCTTCTTGCATGCGCTGGCCGTATATGCTACCATCTTTTTCGCTCGGCTTGGACAAGTATTTCTGGTTGAACCTGTATTCGGAGATTTCAGGGAGGAGGAAAACTTTATGAAGATCGTGATGCTGTCCCCGTATTTCTATCCCCATACCGGAGGGACAGAAAAGTACGTCCGCGACCTCTCGGCCGCGCTGATCCAGCAGGGCCATGAGGTGACGGTCATTTCGAACAACCTGCCGAAGGCGAAGAACGCCCCGGCCCATGAGACCCTGCCCGAGGGGATTAAGGTTATCCGCCTCGACGCGATCGACATGTTCTCGTACCTGCCGGTCAGTACCCAGTTCAACCTCGGTATGCTCGAGGGCTTTGATATAATCCATGTTCACGTGCCGGCCTTCAGCTTCCTGCGCTCGGTCGCCGGCAGGATCAAACAGCCGCTCGTCGTCACCTACCACTGCGACGTGACGATCTCCGAAAAATATTTCGGCGTGCCGGTCCCCAAATGGGCCGTGCCGGTCTTTGAAGAGAGCTCAAATGTCTACGCCCGGTCGCTCCTGCCCAAGGCCGACGTCATCTACAACACGACGGAAACCTACGCCGAAACCTCGCCCGTCATGAAGCACATCCCGCACCGCGTCATCCCGATCGGCATCTTCTACGACAAGATCGATGATGTCCAGAAGAAGATCAACATGACGCCGGACAAGAAGAACTCCAAACAGATCCTCTTCCTCGGGCGCCTGGCCGGCAACAAGGGCTGCGATTATCTGGTCAGGGCGATGCCGCGCGTGCTCGAGAAATTCCCGGATACAAAGCTGATCATCTGCGGCGACGGGGAAGAAAAGGCGCACATCCTTGACCTGATCACGCAGTTCGGCATCGGCCCTTCGATCACTTTCCTCGGCACGGCGACGTTCGAGAAGTTAGTCGAGCTTTACTACACCTCGATCGCCTATATCTTCCCGTCGATCAACCGGTTAGAGGCCTTCGGCATCGTCCAGCTCGAGGCGATGGCCAACTACACGGCGGTCGTGGCCTCTGATATCCCGGGGCCCAACGCCGTCATGGAGGCGGGCAAGTCCGGCCTTCTCGTCCCCAAGCAGGATCCCGAGGCGCTGGCCAACGCGATCATTTCCGTCCTGGCCGATCCGGAAAAAGCCAAAGCCATGGGCCGCCGCGGCCGTGAGCTGGTCGAAACAAAATACAGCTGGAAGACGATCGTCAAGCAGGTCGAAGCCGTTTATCAGGAAGTTCTCGCTAAAAAGAAGTGAAGATTCTGGTCACCGGCGGCGCCGGGTTTATCGCCTCCAACATCGTTGACGCCTATGTCGCGGCCGGCCATGAGGTCGCCGTTGTCGACAACCTGACGACCGGCAAAAAAGAGAACCTTAACCCCAAGGCCGAATTTTTCCCCCTCGATATCAGGGATCCCCGTTTGGCCGACGCGATCAACGACTTCGCTCCCGACATCATCAACCATCTTGCCGCGCAGATCGATGTGAGAAAGTCGGTCAGCGAGCCGATCTTTAACGCCGAGGTCAATGAGTTAGGGACGCTCAATCTGCTCAATGCCACCGTCCAGTCAAAGGTCGGCAAAATAATTTTCGCCTCGACCGGTGGCGCGCTCTACGGCGAGGTGGCGGGCAAGAGCGGCGCGGCCGAAGATCATCCGATGGAGCCGATCTCGCCCTATGCCATCACCAAGCGCTCCGTCGAGCTTTATCTCTACGCCTACTGGAAGTTGTACGGCTTAAAGTTCACCGTCCTGCGCTACGGCAATGTTTTCGGTCCGCGGCAGGACCCGTTAGGCGAAGCGGGCGTGATCGCCATCTTCTGCGGCAAGATGCAAAATGGCGAAGCGCCGACGATCTACGGGGATGGCAAGCAGCTGCGCGACTATATATATGTAGGCGATGTCGCGGCGATCAATCTTCTGGCGCTCGAAAAAGGCGAAAACGAGTTCTTTAATGTCGGCACCGGCGTCGGTACCTCCGTCAATGAACTCTTCGCCGTCTTAAAAGAGCTGATGGGGTTCAAAAAGGACGCGGTCTACGCGCCGCCGCGGGCGGGGGAGCTTTTCCGCAGCGTGCTTGACTGCGGCAAAGCGGCCAAAGTCCTGGGCTGGCGGGCGAAAACGAACATCAGGCAGGGGCTGATCAAGACCTTGAGACCGGGATGGTGAAAATGATTTTGGTTCCCCGCCCCAAACCCTCCGACTCGGCGCGGATCTCTCCGCCGTGCGCCCGGACGATCTCCCGAGCGATGGTCAGCCCCATGCCGATCCCGCCGGTGGCGCGGGTGTATGAGGAGTCCACCTGATAGAATTTGTCAAAAATCTTGCCCAGGTGCTCTTGGGCGATTCCGATGCCCGTGTCGGAAACGCGGACTTCGACCGCCCCCCCAATGTCCCGGACGGCGATTTCAACTTTTCCCCCCGCCGGCACGAATTTCAATGAGTTGCCGAGGAGATTGTCCATGACCCTCAAAAGCTTTTTCCGGTCGCCCAGGACGGCCAGTCGGCCGTCTTCCGGCGCGACCGCCACCAAAATGTCTTTGGTTTTGAAGGCGGGAGAAAGGGCGGCCACGCTCTGTTCGATGATATCGGCGATGAACAGCGGTTCGTTTTCCAGCTCCAGCGGCTTATTGGCCTCGAGGCGGGAGATGTCGATCACCGTGTCGATCAGGTTTTGCAGATGATCGCTCTGGTTCAGGATGACTTTCAAGGCCTCGCTCTGTTTCGCGTCCATTTCGCCCAGAGAGCCGTTCAAAAGCAGGGAGAGATAACCTTTGATCGGGGTGAGCGGGGTGCGCAGCTCGTGACTGACGACAGAGAGAAATTCGGCTTTCAATCGGTCGACTTTCTTCAGTTCGGTGATATCTTTCATGATCACGAAGATGCCGGTGATTTCTCCTTCCGAGTTTCGGATGGGGGAAGCGGTCAAAAGGATGGGGATATTCGCCCCGGTTTTATGCCGCGAGCCGGTTTCAAGGCTCCTAACCGTTTCGCCCCGCAGGACGCGGGCGATGGTTTCAGAAAACTCATTGGCCGGGGCGCCGTGCGGTTTCCGGCCGATAACTTCAGCCGCTTCGTAGCCGAAGATTTTCCCGGCTCCTTCATTATAGGAAAGGACATTGCCCGCCGCGTCCAGGGTGACGATCGCGTCGTCGCTTTTCTGGATTAAATTGTTTAAATAATCCCGGGTTTCGGTAATATCCCGATAGAGCTTGGCGTTTTCGATGGCGATGCCCGCTTCCGAGGCCAGGGTCAGCAGCAGCTCCAGATCGTCCGGGCTGTAAAGCTCGCCGGAAAGTTTTACTCCCAGGGTGAGGATCCCCACCAGCTTCCCTTTCAGGAAGGAAGGGACGGCCACGGCGGCTGCCAGCCGCTCCAGCTCGGCCTGGACTTTTATTAAATTTTCCTTTTCCGCGGGCGTGGCCGGCTCGCCGCGGAGCAGGCCGCGGATTTCTTCCAGCACGACCGCGTCGTTTTTCTCCTGCAGGTAGACGACCAGCGGGTCGTCAAAAGAAAGCCGCAAGCCCTTCACCGTTTCGGGCAGGCCGTTGGTTTTCTCGACTTGGTAGTGGCCGTCTTTTTCTTCCAGCAGCAGCACGGCCGCGTTCTTGATGCACATGACGCGGACGATGGTGCGGTCGATCAGGCGGAACAGGGTATGGAGGTCGGTGACCGAGTTAATTATATGGGTGATTTCCTTGATGACCTTCTGGTATTCGATGGTGTGGCGGAAGAAGAGGTTGTCGACAAAAGTTTGCAGCCTTTCCCGAAAGGGCTGGTAGCTGACCGCGATAAAAAGGGCGGCTAAAATTCCGCCCAGCAGGAATTGATACCCGAAGGCCAGCCTTAAGAAGCGCTCCAACCCCAGAATCATAATGACATAGACAATGGTGAGGCCGGCGGTGACGATGGAATAGGCGGTTGTTTTTTTAATGATGATCGATATGTCAAAAAGGCGGTGCTTGAGGATGGCGTAGGCGGTAAAGCCCGCCAGAAAAAGGGTTGCCAGCGGACCGAAATAAACGAGAAAACTAATGCCAAACAAGACAGGCAGAATTATATTGAGGACGATTCCGGTCGCGGCGGTCAGGAAGGCCCCGAAGAATAAGTATTTATAGCGTATCTTTTCTGTTTCGCCGGCAATACGAAATCTGCGGTAGAGAAGCGCGCCGGCGGCGGAAAAGTAAACAAGAAAATGAAGGAGAGATAAATATTCTAAAAATCCCGGCTGCACCCACAGAGCCCCGTTTTCTAAAACCCTGACCTCTACCAGCCAATCGGTCAGAGAAAAAGCGACCAGGACGGACGACGGCAGCGAAAGAAGAAAAATCGCCTTTGCGGAAAAGCGTATTTTCCCTTCAGGAAAACTGTTGCTGAAGAGCAGGAACAGAAAGGGGAGAGGGACCGCGGAAACAATTAACGCTCTTACGGAGAAAGATGAAATGCCGGAAACACCCGAAGCTCCGCCGCCCATAAAAATACTCCAAAGCGCGAAACCAAAACAGAATAATGAAAAGCAGATATCGCTTTGCCTTCTCTTAGATTTTAATAGAATAAAAACAGCCAGTGATAAGTTAGAAAAACCGGCTAAAAGCAGGAACCCGGAGGCAATTAAATTAGGATGAAAAATCATCTATAAATATTTAAGTATAAACCCGCCAAACATCCATTTGCTCGATTCTATCGTCATGGCGACTAATAATTCATCGGGCTTAAATTTTTTTTCATCTATCATTTGGTCTAAAGCAATGGCAACGGACGACCCCCCGCTGTAACCTTTTTTATCGATATTGCTGTACCATTTATCATATGAAATTGAAAATTGTTCTTGAAAGGCCTGCTTGCCTGTATTCTGAAGTTTTGTAGAGGGGATAGTAGCCAGCAAATGATTAATAGTTGTCATGTCAAGTTTGATTCTGTCCGTCATCCTTTTAAAACCGTCAACAAGGTATTTATACCCTATTTCAGTGACAGTTTTATAGTTCTGCCCAAGATGGTGAAGGCCTTCTTCATAGGCGCGAAGCAAGTCCCAATGTTTAGCTCCAAACTTCAACCACATCGCGGGCGGGACATCTCCGCCGACTGATTCATTATATGAATCAAGCACCTTTATGCCGGATTTAACTTTGTCTTTCGCCCTCAGGATAACAGCGCTCGCGCTGTCTGAAAGGAACCAGCGCAAAAGAATGTTTTCCATTCCCACCTTTGACTGATTATAGTAGCTGGAAACGAGATAGGGCGAAGAAAGCTGCGTATAAACAACCACAGCCTGCTTATACCTGCCTAATCGCAGCATATCATAAGCAACCTGGAACGCCTTAGTCAAACCGGTGCAATTTGAATGGATTTCGATTTCCGCGAAATGTTTGATTCCCAATGCCTCTTGAACGAGAGTGGTTAAGGGAGGAGTTTGTTGCTCCGGAACGGGAGTTGCGATCACCATACAGTCTAAATCATTTGTTTTTAATTGAGCTTTTTCAAGGGCTTTATTAATGGCCTTGGTTGCCATGGTAGTATTATTCTCAAAAATCCGTTTTGTTTCCTTGTCAACCGCGAAATGACATTGTTCAATGCCGATCAGATCTTTCACCGTCGGCCGGAGCTTATTGATCATCTTCTGTATGCGGGGCGGGGCCTGATCCAGGCGGCCAATTACGTCCTCAATCTTGTCAAATGGAACGGGCTCGCCGGGCAGGTAAACGCCGGTTGAAACAAGTTCGACTTCTTTGAGCCTGTTCATCTTGTCCTCCTCTTAATTATATTTTAATCTCATGAAAATGTTTTTGTGGCTTGCCTAAAGCCGATATTTTGAAGCGCTGAAAGCAAAGGTTGAACGCGCGATCCCAATATCCGTTTTAAAATCGATCGATAAGTGTAAGTTTCGCGAAAAGCCCAGCGGTGTCCTTCGAATAGTTCTTCCGCAGTCATTGTTCTGGGCTTGAAAACAACGTGGAGATGGTCATATTTGGTCCAGTCGCGGTCTGTGATTCTTCCCTCCGACTCCATTTTTTGATACAGCCGCGTCCCAGGCATCGGCGTGAGAATGGTAAATGAAGCGGTGTTAATGTTGTTCTCGATGATGAAGTCCACCGTTCTCTTAAATACATCTTTATCATCGTGGTCCAGCCCGAACATGAAAATTCCATAGATGCCAATGCCATGAGCGTGGATCTTTTTTATGGCATCTTTAAACTTGGCGGCCTGGTTGAAATTTTTCTTTATTGAATTAAGATTTTCCTGTGAAAGCGACTCGAACCCAATGATCATGCACAGGCAGCCGCTTTTGGAGGCCAGTTCGAGAAGCTCCCGATCTTCAGCCATGGTGATTGAGCCCTGGCTTATCCATTTTAACTTATGAGGGATTATTCTTCGGAAAAAATCTTTGGCATAGGCCCGGTTGCCGACAATATTGTCATCAACAAAAAAAGTGATGTCTTTCTTCAGGGAAAGAATTTCTTTTTCCACTTCAGCGATTGGCCGGGTTCTGTAGGTATGGCCGTAAAAAGATGAAACCGAACAAAATTCGCAGTCAAAAGGGCAGCCGCGGGTAATCTGCACGCAATTCTTGACAAAGTACGCTTGGCTGGCAAACAAATCTCGCCTGGGCGCCGGCAAATTATTAAGCAAGGGCTTGGTTTCGCATTTGTAAATTCTTCGCAGCCGATGGTTTTTAAAATCCTCGATCAGCTGCGGCCACAACTCTTCCGCTTCGCCAATCAGGACCGCGTCGACATGCTGAAGCGCTTCTTCGGGCAGGGCCGAGGCATGAGATCCCCCCATCGCCACTTTCACGCCCCTTTTCCTAAATTCGGATGCGATTTCGTAAGCTCTGGGAGCCATGGGGGTCATGGCGGATATGCCAACCAGGTCAACCCTGTCGTCAAAGTTGATAGGGGCGGCATTCTCATCGATGATGCAAACTTCGTGTTCTTCTGGAACCAGGGCGGCAACCGCGGCCAAGCCGAGGGGCGCGAAGCGAAAAGCTCTAACATTCCACAAACTGGTTGCTTTCCAGCCGGGCAGGATCAACTCTATTTTCACGGCCTCTAAATTTTACAACCTGTTTGCCTGACAGTCAAGTCATTTCTCCCCTCGGGCTATTGCCATCCCGGCGGCGGACTGCTACGCTTTTAGCCGGAGGTGAAACATGAAAACCCTGGGAGAGAATATCAGGAGATTGCGGAGAGAAAAAAAGCTGACCCTTGAGCGCCTCGATCAGTTGACCGGCCTGCATTACACCTATCTGGCCAAAATTGAGAGCGGGTCAAAGGAGCCGAGCCTGGGCGCCCTGAACAAGATAGCCAAAGCGTTGGACGCGACGCCCGATATTTTGTTGAAAGAAAAATTATCCGAGCAGGAATCGGCCGTGGAAAAGTTATGCCGGAGCTTCAAAAACAGAAAAATCAAGGATATCGAATTTGTCGTCTCTCTGGCCAAAATGGTTTTTTCCAAGGTCGCCAAAAAAGAGAATTGTCTCGAATCCGATATTAATAAGTTAATCCGGACGCATTACGAATAAAATAGCTAGATTAAGTATTTCTTCACCGCTTCAATCAGCTGAAGCGGCTCAAAAGGTTTGGTTATGTAATCTTCGGCGCCGCAGTCGAGGCCCGCTTTTATTTCTTCATTTGAGGCCTTAACCGAGAGTATGATTATGGGGATGGTCTTGGTCCGGGGATCTGTCTTGAGGGCGGTACAAACTTCCAGGCCATCCATCCCTGGCAGCATGATATCCAACAGGATGAGGTCCGGTTTTTCTTCGGCGGCCTTCTTTAATCCAGTTATTCCGTCCGGCTCGATCACGGCTTCAAAGCCTTCCAGCTCCAAAATATCCGCGATCATCTTCGAGGTCGCCGGATAATCCTCGATGATCAAGATCTTCTTCGCCATGGTCCGATTATAACATAAAGTTCGCGAATTATGCTATAATTTTTCGCGTGAAGAAAAAGATCCTCTATTTTTTCTCCGACACCGGTGGCGGCCACCGTTCGGCGGCCACCGCGATCATCTCGGCCGTTGCTCACTTCTCAAAAGAGAAGTACAGCCAGGAGATGCTCGACGTCTTCGCCGAATGCTCCGGCTTTCTCAATGTCTTCGCCCGGCTCTACGCGCCGGTCATCAAATATTCGCCCCGCCTCTGGGGCCAGCTCTACTACTGGCTGGATGACGAGAAAAAGTTAGAACAGCTCGAGCTGATCTCGCGCCCCTTTATTCTCAAAGAATTGAAAAAGCTCATCGAGTTGAAACAGCCCGATGTCATCGTTTCGGTCCATCCGCTGGTCAACCATCTGACGGTCAAGGCGATCAGGGAAAGCGGCCGGCGCGTCCCTTTTATCATTGTCATCACCGATCCGGTAACGCTCCACCGCGCCTGGATCGCGCCGGAGGCCGACCGCGTCATCGTGGCGACGCCGGAGGCGAAAAAACTCGCCGTCCAATATGGGCTGCCGGAGAAAAAGATCAAGGTCATCGGCATGCCGATCGACCCGAAATTTTTCCTGAAGCGGCCGCGCCGCGCCGGCCGGCGGTTCACCATCCTCATGATGGGGGGCGGCGAAGGGGCGGGGAAAATGCGCGATATCATCGAGGAGTTTGAGCGCAAAAAATTCGACGGACAACTCATCGTCATCTGCGGCCGCAACAAACAGTTAGAAACAAAATTGAAGAAACAGGCCGGCCAATTCAGTTTTCCTGTGCGCGTCTTTGGCTTTACGAACCAGGTCCATGAATTAATGGCCGAGTCGGACCTCATCATCACCAAAGCCGGCCCCGGCACGATCGCCGAGGCGCTGGCCATGAACCTGCCGATCATCATCACCGCCTGGCTGCCGGGCCAGGAAGAGGGCAATGTCGAGTTCGTCGCGCGGGAGAACGTCGGCCGCGTCAGCCGGGACCCCGCGCGCGTCGTTGAGCTGGTCAGCGAGCTGCGTTCCACCAAAGAATTCGATGAAATGAAGAAGAACATCAAAAGAGTCAGCCGTCCCCAGGCGGCGCTGGATATCGCGCGTGAAATATTTCGCTTTATTTAGTTTAATCTTCCTTCATTTGTCATTTGTCATTTGTCATTTGTCATTTGCGGAGGTTTATCTCAAAGACATCCCCGAAGGCCATTATGCCTATGATGCCGTTTATGATCTGATCAAACAGGGGATCACGGGCGGCTTTCCCGACGGCACTTTCCGCGGCAAACAGTTGATGACCCGCTATGAGATCGCCGCATTCATCTCAAAATTCGCCGCGTCAAAGAAGCTCGCCCGCGGCGTCAGCGAGAAGCTGATCGAGGAATTAAAGTCGGAGGCCGCGCTCCTCGAATATGCGACGGCCGAGGAGAAGAAAGCAACCCGCTTTTCCGGTGATCTGTTAGCCGAGTGGCGCCGGGGCGTAACTCCAACCGTTGCCGGCGGCCAGGCCCGTTACCGTCTCAAGACGGGGCTGGCGAAGAATTTCGCGGACAGGGCTTATTTGGACATCAACCTGGATACGATGGATTCCGGTTTTGGCGGCGCCTCAAGAAATCTTGTCAGGGAGATGCTCGACGTTGCCGCCCGGCTGCGGTGGGGGACGGCGGAGCTCAAAGTGACGGCCGGCCCGGGCGAGGTTGTCCATGCCGACAGCGGGCTGTTCCCGGCTGAAAATGGCGTCATCTACAGCCGCCCGTGGCGGGGAATCTATTTTTCGGCCGACGCGGGGCGGACCGATCTTTTGTTAGGGCTTCTCTCGCGTTCAACAGACGCTTCGGGGCTGGTCGGCTTGTCCGAATTCGATGCGAAACTGTCGCATAGTTTCACACCTATAAAAATAACGCTCCGGCCAAGGTATTTTTACGATCAGTCGGGCGGCCGGGACTTCAGGGGTGAGGCGGCGGTCGAATTTTCCTCCTCAAAGGAGCTGTCGGCCGGACTGGCGGTGGGAGCGGCCAAAACCACGAACTATCCGCACGGGCTTTACCTGCGCGGCGAGTTTTCCCTTGGCGAAAATTTCCTCATCCTGGCCCAGCGCGTGGGCGGCGAATACCGCGAAAAATATCCTTACAATATCCTCGATATTTTCAGCCGCAACATCGCCGACGGCGCGACCAGCGTGGGGCTGGAGTTGTTCAAGGATTTTGACCGCCAGTGGTATCTCGTTTTCAGGGGCGACTACACTCAGCCGCCGGCAGCCGTGACCGGCCGCCTCTCGCTCGGCAAGAATGTCGGCGAAGCCGCCTCATATGAGTTCGTTTACGAATTGTATGGGACACAAGAGACCGCCCAGTCATTCGGCGTGGCGGCGAAGTTTAAATTCTGATATACTAATATACGGGTAATTATATGAAAAAAGCGCTTTTACTGTTTATCGCTTATTGCTTACTGCTGACGGCAGTCGCCGCCCAAGAGATAAAGCTCAATGACGTCCCCGACGACCACTGGGCCGCCTCGGCCGTCTATGACCTGGTCAAGTTAGGCGTGACCAAGGGATATCCTGACGGCACATTCCGCGGCGGCAAGCCGATCACCCGCTATGAGACGGCGATCTTTCTTTCGAAGTTATCGAAAGCGATTGGCGGCGACGATCTCAAGGCCGAGATCGCGGCGCTCCGCAACCAATTGGTCGAGATCAAGAACGCGCCGAAGAAGGAATTCGACCTGGCCGGCCGCTACAAAGGCGACTGGCGAGAGGGGAACGTCCTGGCCGCGCCCAACCCGGGCGGCGAAAAGGCCGGCGCCGCCAATTATCGGCTGATCCTCACGGCCAAGAAAGAGCTGGCCGAGAACGCCGACATGAAGATCAACCTCGACACGATGGATTTCGGTTATTTTTCCGACGGCACTGCCTATTTTCCCGGGCAAGGCCAGTTGGCCTCGGAATTATTGGACATCGAGTCGAACCTTAAGCTGGACGCGGTCAACCTGAAGCTGACCTACGGCCCCGGCCCCAAACAGCACTTCGCCGACCCGACCAACGCCTTTCCCAGCGAAGTGGGGGTCGTTTACATGCGGCCGAAATCAGGGATCGAGGCGGCGGCCAAACTTTTTGGCGCCGACGTCTCGGGCGCGTATTATTCCGTACAGGGACAAACACTTGATACGAGCGGCCGGATCAATAACGGCTGGCTGACGGGGACGATCGGTTATACTCTGGAAAAATTTCTCTTGCTCAATACTTTAAGGGTCGCCTTGACCGGCGATTACGTTTCACAGGGCTCCTTCTCGACGACTGACCGCAGCGTTAAGGCGAAGTTCGAGTTGTCGGCGCCGTTAGGCGATAAAGCTGAAGCATCGACAACCGTCGCGGTCGGCAAGAAACCAAGCCAGATGATGGTCAAAGGCGCCTTCTCCCTGAAGGACCCGCTCGAGACCGGCACCGTGGTAACCGTCAGGGCCGCCAAGATCGGCTCCGAATATATCGACGCCAGATTTTACGGCGAGCAGATCGAGCTGGCCGGGTTTGACAGTTTCAGCCGGCCGTTAGAGAACGGCACCGTCAACCTGGGCGCCGAGCTTTCACAATCTGTTTCCGACCGGACCCGGCTTTTTGGCCGAGGCGATGTCCGGTTGAGCGGTGACTACAAATACCAGGGCGACAAGGCCCGGCTGACCGCCCAGGGCGGCATCGAGTACAGCCTCGCGCCCAACGTCAATTTTGACGCGGCCTACCGCGTCCATCAGGACAAGGCGACCGGCGACACTTCTGATCTAGCGGCGGTCGGCCTCATGTATAAATTTTAACCTCACTTGATCATCGGCAAAAAGATCATTCATCTCGCTTCCATTGATTCCACCAGCGACGAAGCTCGTCGGCTGATAAAGAAAGGCGAGGGGGAGGGGTTGGTCGTTGTCGCTTCCCGGCAGACGCGGGGCAGGGGCAAGCCGGGGAGCGGCTGGTTCTCGCCCAAAGGTAATCTCTATCTTTCCGCTGTCGTCAAGCCGTTCAAAAACCAGAAAGACCTTGCTCCGATCACCCTGCTCGGCGCGTTAGCGGCCCGCTCCATGATCGTCTCGCTCGCGAAACTGCCGGTCATCATCAAGTGGCCGAACGACCTGCGCGTCCGCGGCAAGAAGATCGGCGGAGTTTTGACGGAGCGGCTGGCGTCGGGGCATCTGATCATCGGCATCGGGATAAATATTAATTGCGCGGCGCGTTCGTTCCCAAAAAAGTTAAAAGCCGCCTCGACATCCTTGATGATCGAAGCGCGCAGAGCGTTTGACTTGAAAAAAATCGTTGAATCATTGTTGAAGGAACTTGACGGCGAATATCTTGCCTACCTTTCGAAAGTTTGATAATATCATAATATGGCGATCAGAGGGATCAGAGGGGCGACATCGGTCGCTTCAAATAATAAAGAAGGGATCAGCGCGGCGACCAAAGAGCTGCTGGCCGCGCTGGTCAGGGAAAACGAGCTGGCGATCGGCGATATTGCCTCCGCGTTATTTTCTTCAACAGCCGGGCTGAACGCCGAATTCCCCGCCGTAGCCGCGCGCGAGCTCGGCTGGAACGACACGCCGCTCCTTTGCATGCAGGAGATCGACGTGCCGGGGAGTTTAAAGAATTGCATCCGCGTCCTTCTCCACGTCAACACGGACAAAAGCCAGAAAGAGATGAAGCACGTTTATTTGCGGGAAGCCGTAAATTTAAGGAGATAAGCCGCCAATGATAATCATAATGAAACCGGACGCGACGGATAGCCAGATCGAACATGTGACGGAAAAGCTGAAAAAACACGGCTTCGGCGTCCACCTCTCAAAAGGGGCGGAGCGCACCGTGATCGGCGCCATCGGCGACAAGTCGGCGCTTGAGCTTGAAACGATCCAGATGCTGCCGGGGGTCTCCGAGATCGTGCCGATCCGCAAGCCCTATAAGCTGGTCAGCCGCGAATTTAAGATCGAGGACACTGTCGTCAAGATCGGCGCCAATGTAGCGATCGGCGCCGGCCAACCCATCGCCGTGATCGCCGGGCCGTGCTCGGTCGAAAGCCGCGAGGGACTGCTTGAGATAGCGGCAGAAGTGAAAAAGGCCGGGGCGGCGGCCCTGCGCGGCGGGGCGTACAAACCGCGAACCTCGCCTTACAGTTTTCAGGGCATGGGCGAGGAGGGCTTGAAGATACTCAAAGAAGCGAGGGAAAAGACGGGCCTGCCGGTCGTGACCGAGGCGCTTGATACGCGCGAGGTCGCCCTGGTCGCGCAGTATTCCGATGTCATCCAGATCGGCGCCCGCAACATGCAGAATTTCAATCTTCTGCGCGAAGTTGGTAAAACCAGGAAACCGGTGCTTTTAAAGCGCGGCGCGGGTTCCACGATCGAGGAATTATTGATGTCGGCGGAATATATTTTATCCGAAGGCAACCGGGATGTTATCCTGTGCGAGCGCGGCATCAGGACACTGGAAACTTACACGCGCAACACGCTGGACTTGGCCGCAGTTCCGGTAATCAAAAAGCTAAGCCACCTGCCGGTAGTGGTCGATCCCAGCCACGGCACCGGCAAGTGGGACCTGGTGGCGCCGATGGCCAAAGCGGCGGTCGCCGCCGGGGCCGATGGCTTAATTATCGAAGTGCATCCTCACCCTGATGAGGCCTTCTCCGACGGCCCGCAGTCGCTTAAACCGGATACTTTCGCTAAACTTATGTCGGAGCTCAAAACCGTAGCCGCGGCAGTTGGCCGTCGATTATAGAGAGCAGTTTATCCAGCCCCTTTTTCTCGAGCGCTGAGACAGCAACAGCCGGCTTGTATTTTCCCAGCATTTTGCTTGGCAGTTTTTTCTCCAGCCGGTCAGTTTTGTTAAATACAGTGACCATCGGTTTCGCGATGCTTCTCAACTCCTCAAGGACTTGATAGACCGCTTCGATCTGGCGTTCGAATTCTGGGTTAGAGCCGTCGACGACGTGGATCAAGAGATCGGCTTCGCTCACCTCTTCGAGCGTGGCCTGGAAGGCCTCGACCAGTGTGTGGGGGAGTTTTTGGATAAAACCGACGGTATCGGTCAGCAGGCAGACGCGGCCGGAGGGCAGATAGAGCCGGCGCGTCGTCGGATCGAGCGTGGCAAAAAGCTTGTTCTCGGTAAAGGCATCGGCCCGCGTCAGGGAGTTCAACAGCGTCGATTTGCCCGCGTTCGTGTAGCCGACGAACGCGGCGAGCGGCAGGCGGTCGCGGCGGCGTTTCTCTCTTTTCAGGAAACGCTCTCGCCTGACTTTTTCGAGCTCGGCTTTCAGTTGCGAGATGCGCGCTCTGATCAGCCGGCGGTCGTACTCGAGCTTTGTTTCACCCGGCCCGCGCGTGCCGATGCCGCCGCCCAGGCGCGACATGGCGGCGCCGTGGCCGGTCAGGTGAGAGAGGCGGAACTGCGACTGCGCCAGCTCGACTTGAAGTTTGCCTTCGCGGCTTTTGGCGCGCCGGGCAAAAATATCAAGTATCAGTTCGGTCCGGTCAATGACTTTCAGGGCCAATTCTTTTTCCAAATTCCTGGTTTGGGCGGCGGAGAGCTCGTGGTCAAAAATAGCAAGATCGGCGCCGCCGGCGGCGATCTTTGCTCTCAATGCTTCGAGTTTGCCCGAGCCGATAAAATAAGCCGGGTCGGGCGCCG
>Ga0155352_116_pt1 | contig 73839 bp, 82 predicted proteins | sample RifCSPhighO2_02_FD_106320 | JGI IMG/M metagenome (GOLD analysis project Ga0155352, IMG submission 106320) | candidate division WOR-1 bacterium RIFCSPHIGHO2_02_FULL_53_26 | reverse complement strand
CGAACGCGGGGATATTGATCAATAATGATAATACCTATACTACGTCTCCCGCTATCACTTTAAATCTAACCTATTCTGACGCGACCAGCGGCATTGATATGATGAGTTTTAGCGATGACAATGGAAACTTGACGGCGTGGGAAACTCCTGCTTTGTCAAAGAGCTGGACGCTGTCTGGGGCGGACGGAGTAAAAAATATTTATGTCAGATATTCGGATAAAGCCGGGAATTACGGGTACAACAGCGATTCAATTGTTGTTGACACGACGCCGCCAAATTTCCCTTCGATCGTCGTCTCTCACACGCCGGTCAACCAGCCGGTCGGGGTCTGGTCGAATCACAATACTCCATATATCGATTACAGCGCGACTGACGCGACGTCGAAACCAAGCCGCGTTGAATATTATATTGACGGCGCCTATCAGACCCAAACGGACTGCAATAATCAATCAACATTTTACAGCGCCTGGCATATCGCACTGCCTGACGGCGGGTGCACGGTTAAATTGAGAGTTTATGACAAGGCGGGATTATACGCCGATTCGGCGCCCCTCGTCTTCAGGATCGATACGGCGCCGCCTGCCGCGCCGGTGGTTTCCGCCGCTCATACGCCGGTTGGCAGCTGGTCGAATCATAGTTCTCCCTATTTCACCTGGTCGGATCCTGGGGACGGCAATGGCAGCGGCGTCAGTTATTATCGAGGATTTATTGATGATGTTGACCAGGGCAATGTTTCTACGGGTTGGCATCCGACTTTGGGAGAGGAAACGCATACGGTTTATATCAAGGCGGTAGATGGGGTTGGCCTGTCAAATAATTCGCAGCTACTTACTTTTAAAATTGATTTAACCCCGCCATCGGTTACAATCAATTCTCTTTCACCTAATCCATTTAATCAAATGTATCAACAGTCGACGATGGGAGTAACTATCAACGATAATTATTCCAGCCAAGTAAATTATGGAGTACGTATTTACAAAATGGATCTCACACGAGTCAGGACAATTAGATTTTGGGACAGCGGCTATATCGCAGCTGGAAGCATTTCAACCACTTGGGATGGCAAAAATGACTCTGGCGATTATGTTAATGAAGGGGACTATTATTTTGCTGTAGCGGCTTCAGACGAAGCCGGAAATCAATCCGTAACTTACGCTACTTGGGCCTATGCAAGAGACGACGTGTTAATTGCAGGGGGTGCCTGGACAGGGGCCCTGCCTTATTCAGGTTTACCTGAACTATCGAATAATGGGACACAGTTAATGATATCGTGGGTTATTCAGCAAATTAATCCCATGGCTTACATACGCTATCAACGCAGTTCTTCCGATCTTGGTCAAAGTTGGGGGCAATTCAATGGCCCTTACGTGGGACCTCCACCATCAGTGGGCCCAACCTCAATAGGAGATCATTCCGTAAAGGCCGAAAACAATCAAATATGGTATAGGCGGGCAAATTCCGCCTGGATCCAATTAACAAATATTTCGGGCATAAAGGAGTATCCTTCTCTAGCGGTTGATGCCAATAATAATGCCTATGTTGCTTGGCGTGATTGGAGAAACGGAGGAAATGCACCTGCGGTATATTTCCAAAAAATCCCTGTCGATTTTGCTCCTATAAATGGGACAGTATCAATGGCAATAAGGCATACTGTTGTAAGCGAGTCCGCAGCCCTTGAATCTCCAACCCTCGTCGCTCCGAAAAATATAGGAGATGCCGCATACAAGAATGTTCAAAGCATCCGCCCAACTTTCGAATGGAAGCACCACAAGGGCGACGCGACCGAATACAAACTTGAAATAGACAAGGAGGATACATTTAATACGGTTGCTCATCAAACCTTCAACAAGTCAGCCAACACCGGTTCGCCGGATAAGACCGACGCTACGCTCTACTACTTCAACTACGCCATCCACGAGTTTGACCCGGGACTTGATAGAGACACTTATTATTGGAAAGTGACGGCGCTCTCCACCAACGAAGCGGCGACATCGGAAGTTTGGTCATTCACTATTAGTCCGGAATTATCGCTATCCGGCATCACGAATTATCCGAATCCGTTCAATCCGAACAGGGAGAGGACAAAGATCCGCTACCGCCTCTCGACTGACGCGAGCGAGATTAAGATCAGGATCTACGATGTCACCGGCTCCCTCGTCACCGAGCTTGACGGCACGACCGCCGGAGAGGCCTCGAGCATTTGGGGCAAATATAATGATGTTGAGTGGGATGGGCGCAATGGACGCGGCGACATTGTCATGAACGGGATCTATCCTTTCGAGGTTATGGCTCGGCTTGGAGACAGATCGGTCTCCGGACGCGGCAAAATAGCGGTGCTGAAATGACAGAGGCAAAATCCGAAATCCTAAATACTAAACAAATTCAAATAATTGAAACTCGAAGCACAAAACGGTACGATCTGGAAGATCGTACATTGAAATATGCTGAGAGAATTAGAAATTATATAAAAAAGTTGCCCAAATCGGTCACGAACGTTGAAATAAGCGGCCAATTATTTCGCTCGGCCGGTTCTGTCGGTGCTAATTATATTGAAGCTAACGAAGCTCTCGGAAAAAAAGATTTCGCGATGAGGATTAGAATATGCCGGAAAGAAGCAAAGGAAAGCCGATATTGGTTGAACCTAAGTGAGCCGGTAGAATCGGAAGAAATTGAAAAACAGAAATTGATTCAAGAAACAACTGAATTGATGAAAATATTCGGTTCGATTCTGGAGAAATGCAAATGAGTTTTGTGTTTTGGTCATTTAAATTTATGATTTGTTTAGGATTTAGTGTTTTGTATTTATTTTGGGCAATAACCTCTTCGGCTATTGCTCAAGGCCAAGCCGGCACCGACATCGCTATCCTCAATGCCGGCGTCGGCGCCCGCGCGCTCGGCATGGGAAGCGCCTTCACGGCGATCGCCGACAACGCCGACGCTCCCTACTGGAACCCGGCCGGGTTAGGGCAGGTTACCAGCAACGAGATCACGACCATGCAGACCCGCCTCTCCACCGACGCCGACCATTACTACATCAGCTATGTCCGCCCGGCGCTGGGCGGCACGCTCGGCATCTCCTGGATCCAGGTTGGCTTGGGCAGTATCAACCAGACCTCGGCGGAGGTCGATATCAATAACGAAGTGCAGAATCTCAGCATCTTCAGCTACTTTTCAAACGCCTATCTTCTCTCTTATGGCAAGAACTTGAATGAACATATCTCGGTTGGCCTCACCGGTAAATATCTAACAAGTGATATGGCGGGGGTCAGCGGCGGGCAGGGGAGCGGTTATAGCGTAACCCCAGGCTTGCTGATCAGATTATCGTCCATCGTCTCTCGTCCTTCGTCCATCGTAACAATTGGCCTCAAACTCGACGACGCCCTCAACCAGCAGCAGTGGGGCACCGGCACGATCGAGAAAGTCCCCCCTAAACTTCGCTTGGGTCTGGCATACCATTCTCCGAATCCCGGCACTTTTGCCGTTGATGTTAGTCAGACGATGAAATCGAATTACTCCCCCGATATCTCCGCCGGCTACGAGTGGACCGACAAATTCCTGTCATTTCGGGTCGGCTATGCCGGGAGCGGCCTCACAGCCGGGGCCGGGTTTGCCATCAATCAGGCGCGAGTCGACTACGCTTATGTCAATAATCGGGAACTGTCGTCGAGCAATGTTCACCGGATCTCGCTTTCAGGTGTTTGGTAGGAAAAGCTAGTCGAGCGAGTACATCTGGCCGGAGATGGCTTTGCCGCCCCCCGTGTAATCTTCCCAGATCACCACGAAAACGCTTTGTTCCGGCAGGGCGAGCAGTTTCGGTGCCCGGGCGCCGTTCATCGTTCTGACCAAGAAACCGTTCTCCGGCCAGCGGGGTTTGCCGTCGCCGTCCAGCAGCTGCAGATAGATCTCGTATTGTTTGCCGTTGCGATAATCCTCCCAGGCGACGATCGCGCTCTCGTCTTTCCAGTCAATGATCTGCGGCGCGTATTGCGTGAGAGGCAGCGAAACGACCGGCGCGCCGTCCTCTCCCCAGATGAGCTTTCCCTGCGCGCTGACGGCATTGGCATAAATGTCCCAATTGCCGTAGCGGTAATCTTCCCAGGCGATAGTCTTCCGGCGGCTGATATCCGGCTCCTGCTGGGTCCGGGGCGACTGGCTGACCGGGATGCCGTCGGTCAGCCACAGGATCCGGCCGTCAGGCCCGATCCCCTGGGCATAGATGTCATAGCTGCCGCCGCCTTTGTCGGTCCAGGCGACCAGGACCGTGCCGTCCGCGTCTCTTGCGATCGACGGCGATTTTTGGACATCGGGGGCGCCGCAGACAAGCAGTCCATCCTCCTGCCAGAGCAGTTTGCCGGCGGGATCGATATGTTGGGCGTAAATATCGGGATTTCTCTCCCCCCGGCGGTAATCGGTCCAGGCCAGAAGCGCGCCGCCGGCGCCGTCGGGGATGAGCGCCTGCTCCGTCTGGTCGCCGTTCTCGCCGTTAATAAGAACTCCCTTGCTTCCCCAGAGCGGCTCACCAGCCGGGGAAACGCGCTGTCCGTAGAGGTCTTTGAGGCCGAGCGGGTTTCTTTCGTCCTGCCAGACAACGATCGCCCCGCCCGCCCGATCGGTGACGACCGTTGGCGCCGACTGTCGGGCGCCGCCCTTCGCCAGCGGCAGACTGCCGCCGGCCCAGACCTTTTTCCCCTGGGCGGAAATGCGCTGGGCATAGATATTGGTCGAGGTGGGATCGCGCTGATCCTCCCAGACGATGATCGCGCCGCCGGCGCCGTCCGGCGCGAGCTGGGGTCTTCTCTGGTCGGCCTTGATCGGCGCCACGGGCACCGCTCCCTTGCCCCAGAGCACGTTGCCCGCCCGATCGATCTTCTGGACATAAATATTCAGGAAACCGGGGCGGGCGTCCTCGAAGACGACGATCACCTCGCCCTTGCCGCTCTCGATCATGGCGGCGTTCTGATGGATAACGGAACCAGGGGCATTGTTGAGAACGAGCCCGTTGTCCGTCCAGGCGAGCGAGCCGTCCGCCAGCACTTTTTGTCCGTAAATATCATTCTCCCCGCTGCGGCTATCCTGCCAGCCGACCACCAGTTGACCGTCGGGGAGAACGGCCGCGGTCGCCTTTTCCTCGCTGCGGCCGCCGGCGGACAGTGCGATGCCCCCCTCCGGCCAGAGCTGAACGCCGGCGCTGTTGATCTTTTGCGCGTAAAGGAGCGGCGTCCCTTTGCGCGAATCCTCCCAGACCACGGCCCAGTCAAGAGTTTTGAGCCGGATCAGGACCGGATTTTCCTGCCTGGCCGGGCCTTTGGCCGCCTGCCGTCCGTTATCGCCCCATTCGATCCTGCCGTCGGCAGAAACCGATTGCATGTAAATGCCGCTCTCGTCTGCCCGGTTGTCGGTCCAGACGAAGATCGCGCCGCCGCGGCCGTTCGGTGACAGGCGAGGATCTTCCTGACCGTAGCGGGCGGTCGCCAGCGCGACGCCATCCGCCGCCCAGAGCGGTTTGCCGCTCAGGTCGATCTTCTGGGCATAGAGATCGACGTTGCCGGAGCGCGAGTCCTGCCAGGCGATGACCGCTCCGCCCTCGGTTGCCGTGATGACCGGCTTTTCCTGGTTTTGCGCGGCGGCGCTGACCGCGCTGCCGTCTTTTTCCCAGAGCAGTTTGCCGCCGCCGTCGACGCGCTGGGCATAGATATTGTTGTCCGAAGAACTGGCCCGGCCGTCCGACCAGACGATAATGGCCCCGCCGCCGCCGTCGCTTGAAATTTTTGGATACCATTGCGTCCCCGGGAGATCGCAGATCGGGCTGCCGTTCTTTTCCCAGAGGAGCTGGCCGCTTTTGTCCACGCGCTGGGCATAGATATCTTCCCCCGCTCCGCCGCGGTTATCGTACCAGGTGATGAGAGCGCCGCCCGCCCCGTCGGAGACGAGTTCCGGGGCAAATTGGCCCGCCGCCGCGTCGCTTATGATAAGCCCGTCAGTTCCCCAGAGGAGCTGGCCGCTTTTATCCACGCGCTGGGCGTAAATGTCAGCGCCGCCTTTGTAGTAGCCCTGCCAGACGACGATAAGACCGCCCGCGCCGTCCTCAATTAATGAGGGGTTATTCTGGTTGTCCAAACCGGATTTTCCGCCGCTGACCTGGACGCCGGCATCGGCCCAAAGCCGGCTGCCCGCGCTGTCGAATTTTTGGGCATATATATTTGTGTAGCCGTTGCGGCCGTCTTCCCAGACCAGGGCCAGAGCGCCGTCGACCGTCGCGCTCAGTTTGGGGTTCGTCTGGGGCGTGTTGCCCGGCGTGTTATTTATGGCCAGGCCCGTCTCGCCCCAGAGGGGGCGGGGCAGTGGCGGGTCGGCATCGCTGCCCACGCCAAAAGAGACCAAAAATACCAATGACAAAATCCCGATTTGAAGTTTCATGCGGCCGCTCCGGCAAGTTTCATGGAGATGACTTTTGAGACGCCCGGCTCTTCCATCGTTATCCCGTAGATGTTATCGGCCGCCGCCATCGTCCGCTTATTGTGCGTGATGATGAGGATCTGGGCGGCCGCGGCGAAATCCTTGAGCATCTCGGTGAAGCGCCCGATGTTGGCCTCGTCGAGCGCCGCGTCGACCTCGTCAAGGAAGCAGAAAGGCGCCGGCCGGATCTTCATGAGCGAAAAAAGGATCGCGCTGGCCGAGAGCGAGCGCTCGCCGCCCGAAAGCTGGGAGAGGGGGAGCCAGCGGCGGCCCAGCGGCCGCACCGAGATCTCGATCTCGGCCGACAAAGCGGGCGCGCCGGCCGACAGCTCGATCTTCGCCTCGCCGCCGGCAAAGAGCCGGGCGAAGGTCTCCGAAAAAACGACCGAGAGCCGGGCCATGGTCTTCAAGAAATTTTCTTCGGCGCGCGCGTCAAGCTCACTGATCAGGGCGCGCAGGTTGTCGCGCGCCGAATTGAGGTCCGCGAGCTGGACCTCGATAAAGGTCAGCCGCTCGCGGCTCCGGTCGAATTCTTCGATGGCCAGGAGGTTGACCGGCTCAAGCGCGCGCAGGCGCGATTTTTTTTCATCAAGCTCGGCGCGCGCCCGCCCCGCGCCGGCGGCCGTCTGCGGCAGGGCCTCGATCTCCGCCAGCGTCAGGTTGTATTCGTTGAAAAGTTTTTCCGAGAGACCGGTCATCTCGCCCTCCAGTTTGGCCAGGGCGATCTCAAGCTGAGTGATGCGGCCTTCGGCCGACCGCTCGTCCCGGTCCTCCGCCCGCCTTTTCTCCTCGAGGCCGACGATCGCGCGGCGCAGCTCATCGCGTTCGGCGCGGCGGGCCGCGATTGTTTCGTCGAGCGCCGGCTTGTTTTTGTTGTCCGCCGCGGCCAGATTCTCAAGTTGCGCTCGGTGCGCCTGCAAACTGAAGCCGGCGCGCTCGATCTCCTCAGCCAGCCGCTTGGTCTCCGTTTCCAGCAGTTCAAGCTTGAAATCGACGGCTTCGCTTAATTTTTGGTCGGCGTGGGAAAAGGGTGCCGCCGCGCCAAAAAAGGCAAGGATCGAGGCAAACAGCTCGACAGAATTCTTCATCTGCGCGTAAAGTTCCTGAAGGAAAACAGGCGGCGGAGTTTCCGCGGCTTCTTTTTGTTTGAGCTCCCCGATCTTTTTTTGCAGTTCGCCCTTTTTGGCGGCCAGCAATTCCTGCTGTTTCTCGGCGCGCTCGATCTCCCCCGCCACGAAACGCCGGTTGAGCTCGAGATCGCGCCGGCGGTCCTTTTCGGAGTCGAGCTTGACCGCGAGCTCGTCCAGCTCGAGCTCTTTCTGTCTCAGGGTTTCTTTGCGGCCGAGCAATTCCGTCTCGTCCTTTTTCTCCGTTTCGACTTTTTGCCGTGAAGCCTCCCGGGCGGCGGCGAGCTCTGCCTCCAGCCGGGCTTTTTTCTCAAGCAGGCCCCCGATCAGCTTTTTGCTGAGGCCGATCTCGATCTCTTTGATCTCTGCCTGCAGGGCGAGATATTCCCGGGCGCGGCGCGCCTGCTCTTCGAGAGTGATCAGGCGCTCGCCGACCTCGATCTTGAGGTCGTTGATCCGGAGGATATTCTGCTCGGCCGCGATCAGTTTTTTTTCGGCGTTCAGCTTGCGGGTTTTGTACTTGTTGATGCCGGCCGCCGCCTCAAACACGGCGCGCCGCTCTTCGCCCTTGCTCGAGAGGATGGCGTCGACCTGCCCCTGGGTGATGATGGAATAAGCGCCTTCGCCGAGCCCCGTGTCGAGCAGCAGGTCCTTGATGTCCTTGAGGCGGCAGAGGTTCTTGTTGATAAAAAACTCGCTCTCGCCCTCGCGGAACGTCCGCCGGCGGAGGCCGACCTCGGTGAAGGGAACGTTGAATTTTGCAGTTGAATTGTCGAACAGCAGGCCGACCTCGGCCAGCGAAAGCGGTTTGCGCCGGTCGGTGCCGGAGAAAATTATGTCGGCGAGCGCCGCGACGCGCAGGTCGCGGGCGTTGTCCTCGCCCAGAACCCAGCGGATGGCGTCGAGCAGGTTGCTCTTGCCGCAGCCGTTGGGGCCGACGATCGCCGTGATCCTGGCTTCGGGGCCGAACTCGATCTCGGTCGCGTCCGCGAACGTCTTAAAGCCGCGCAGGCTGAGCGATTTCAGAAACATTTTAATAATGATAACAAATATAAATAGACAGAGCAAGAATGACTTGTTAGAATAACCGGTATGAGAAAATGGCTGTTAGCCCTGCCATTGGTTTTTCTGGCCGCGGCCGCCTGCCTGCCTGCCGGACAGGCAGGGGCACAGATCCGGGTCTCAACTCCTCAAGATAAATTTTTGACGTTCGACGAAGTTGTCATGCTCCGGGGCCGGGTCGCGCCCGCCGCCAAACTGACGATCGAGAACATCCCCTTTAAAGCGGCGCCGGACGGCGCCTTTGCCGTCGGCCTGGTGCTCAAGCCCGGGAAGAACCTGGTCCTCATCCGCGCCGGCGAAGAAGAAAAACGCCTGCGGGTCCTGCGCCTCATCACTTATCCCGACGTCGAGACCGCCTACGAAGGAAAAAAACACTGGGCGCGCGGCCAGATCGTTTACCTGGCCACGCTCGGCGTGATCGAGGGTTATCCCGACGGCAGCTTCTCTCCCGGCAATCCGGTTACGCGCGGAGAATTCGCCACCTGGCTGGCCAAGGTCAAGGGACTGCCGACGGAGAAACTCACGGCCGATGTCTTTTTTGACGTGCCCAAGGAGCACTGGCGGGCGCCAGACGTCAAAGCCGTGACCGACGCCGGCTACATGGCGCCTTACTCGAAAGAGACCTTCGGCCTCGACGACCCGATCTCGCGGGCGGAGGCGGCCGATCTGGCCGTCAAGACCGAGGGACTGGCGATCACCTCGAAACTCGTGCCGCTTTTCCGCGATGTGCCGCAGGAGGGGAAGGGGGCCGCGCCGATCTATATTGCCAAAGAGAAAGGGCTCGTCATCGGCGTCTCCAAAGACCTGCCGATCTATGATCCGACCCGCGCCATCTCGCGCGCCGAGGCGGCCACGCTGATCTCGCGCTTCGCCTCGGCCCAGGGGCAGGTCGCCCGGCTCGCCGATTTCGAGACCGGCTATACGGGAGAGCGATTCTGCGGCCTCAATGTCGCCCCGGTCGTCGTTTCATTCAAAGCCAATCCGGCTCGCCTCACCCTTAATCAGACAACCAGCGTCAAACTGCGCGCCGAGATCGCTTCGCGGGAGAGTTTTGCGCCGATCTCAAAAGTCAAGGTCGACCTCTCAGCGATCGGCGGCGTGCCCGACGCGGAGATGTATGACGACGGTGAGCGCGGCGACGAGATCGCCGGCGACCTGGTCTATTCATTGAATATCTCCTACCAGCCGAAGCAGGCGGGCGAGAAAAGGTTCGAGGTGACGGCCGTTGACCGGCTCGGCTGGCCGGGCCAGGGCGAGGCCTCCCTCCTGATTGTCGAATGAAACGACTGCTTTTTATTTTTCTTTTTGCCTTGGCCGCCTCGGCCGCGCGCGCCCAGCTAACTGAGATCGGCTTCAATCCCCTGAAACTTGAGGGCGGCGCCCGGCCGCTGGGCCTGGGGGCCGCCTTTGTCGGCGCGGCCGACGACGTCAATACGGTCTTATACAACCCCGGCGGCCAGGCCTGGGTCAAGGGCGTTGCCCTGGCCCTCAAGGACCTCGAGAATATCACGGGTGTCATGGCCTTCCCCACCGGCAATAATTCCTCGCTGGGGCTCGCGGTCGTCAACGCCAATATTTCGTCGGTACCGATCGCCGGCGGGGTGGCCGCTTCGAGCAGCAACATTGTGCTCCTTTCTTACGGCACGAAACTCAATTTTCTGCCTTATCTGGCCGAGCGGGAGATTTTTCAGAAGCTGGGCTTTGGCCTCAGCGTCAAGGCCCTCCTGGGCGAGACGCTGCGCCGCACGGGACAGCCGGACCGCTCCGCTGTCGGCTGGGACATGGATCTCGGCGTTCTCTATAAGGGCTCCGACTGGTGGTCGGCCGGCGCCGCTCTCCAGAATATTTTGCCGGCCGGTGTTTTGGGCGGCGGCCAGATCAGCTGGGATGTCGGCGGGACAGAAGGCATTCCGGCCGAGTTGAAACTCGGCGGCTCGGCCAGGGTCATCGGCGATCTCAAGTCACCGGTCTTTCTTGAAGGCCGGGAACTGTTAGTCGCCGGCGAGCTTGATCTCTCAAGGAGCGGCGCGCTCCTGCGCCTGGGCGGCGAGTGGGGAATCGCTAAGACCTATTATTTGCGCGCCGGCGTTATGCAGCAGGCCAAACCGGGCAGCACGGTCACCAGTTTGAACCTCGGCCTGGGTTATCGCGCCGGCGAATGGGGCATCGATCTCGTCAGGAGCCGCGAGCCCCTGCGCGACGAAGACCTGACCTATTTCTCGGCCCTCTATTTCCCGCCGGAGTGGATTGTCCAGGAGAAACTTGAGGTTGACCGGCCGGCCGTGATCCTTGAGACAGCGCTCGAAAAGATTTCGCTGGCCGACAACATCGAGTCCTACGACGACCGCCTCGAGATTTTCGGCGCTGTTAAATCCGGCGTCGAGGTCTACGTCAACGACGCGCGGGCGGTCACCGCCGACGACAACAGCTTTAAGGTGACAGTGCCGCTCCAGCTGGGCAAGAACTTAATCATCGTCGAAGCGCGCTACCAGGGAGAAAAGAAGGACTGGACCTACAAGGTCCTGCGCAAGGCCAAAGTCGAGGTGGCGGAAGAAAAGGCGATCAAGCAAGAGCTGGCCAGAGCGAAGTCGTCCGAGGAAGTCGAAGCGATCAAGAAAAAGGCAGAGAAGGTTGTTGAGCAGAAAAAGAAAGTCGAAGAGCTGGTGACGCTCGGCGTGGTCGAAGTCGCGCCGGGCGCCGAGTTCCGCCTCGATGCCAGTCTGACCAGGGGCGACCTCGCCACCTGGCTGGCCAAGGCCTCGGGCTTCCGTCTGCCCAAGATCGAGGCCGACCTCTATACCGACGTCAGACGAGATAATCCGCTGGCTCCCTTCATCAAGATCGTGGTTGACGCCGGCCTCCTGGCGCCGTTCCCCGACGGCACGTTCCGGCCCGAGGCGCCGGTGACCAGAGAGGAAGGGGACAAGCTCTTCAATCTGTTGAGGAAAGCCGCCAAATGAATATCTTTACAAGTAATGCGAATAGGGTAATGAGTAACGCGTACATTGCACGCGTTACGCGTTACGCGTTACTTTATTCTTTCGTGTTCGGTTTTTGCCTTAACTTCGCCGCGCCTGTCTACGCCCAGAAGAAGGCCGAAGCGGGCGAGACGCTGACCAAGGGCGAGGCGATCATGATGCTCTCGGCCACCGATTTCATGAAGCAGAAGATCGGCGAGCTCCTCTCCTGGACGGTGGGCTACGACGTGACCAAGGTCAACAGGGTCAAGCTGACGCCGACGATCAATTACGTCAAGGCGGTGCCGCGCAAGATGCCGCCCGACGGCCGCACCGTGCTCGAGCTCGTCGCCTCCGTCGACGACCCGGCCGGCCTCTCCAACATCTCGGGGGTGCGGGCCGACCTCTCCTCGATCGGCCGCCTGCCCAACACGACGCTGGTCGACAACGGGCTCTTCGGCGACCAGCGAGCGGCCGACGGCGTCTATACTCTGCAGACGAGCGTTTCGCGCAGTGTCGCGCTGGGGGTTAAAGATATTCCCGTGGCCGTCGCCAACAAGAAGGGCTGGCTGGCGCTGGCCAAGACCTCGCTCGATGTCAGGAAGAACCCGACCGTGACCGAAGTGAGATTTTCTCCGGAAAGGGCCTTGGCAGACGGCAAGACATTGGTTACAATAACGGCTGTGATCGATAATCCCGGCCGGCCGGAAGATGTGGAGAGCGTCACGGCCGACTTGAAGTCGCTGGGTCTCTCCGAGCGGGAAAAGCTCGAAAAGGGCAGCGGCAACAACTGGTCGCTTGAGTTTGTACCCGGCAGCAGCATCTCCGCCGGCACGTATGTGGTCTCGGTGCAGGCGGCCAACACCGGCGGCGGCCTCGGCGTCGGCTCCGGGGCGATCACGGTATATAAATAATGTTCTCAACCCTGACGATCATCAGCATCTTTACTGAGATCTTCACCGGCGGGATCCTCCTCTCGGGCGGGATCACTTTTCTGCGCAGCTTTTTCCTGACCGGCCGGCGGCGCGAGCTCTTCCTTTCGCTTTTCTTCCTTTCGCTCTTCGTTTATGTTTCAGCGGCGCTTGCCTCACAGCTGATGTTCAACCTCGAGCGGCCGCTAACCGAGCTGATTCTGGCGCAAAAGATCGTCTCCGCCAGTCTCTTCCTCTGCGCGCTGGGGATCTGGCTTTACATCGTCGAAAAATTTGAGTTGAGGTGGGGGCACATCGCATCCTGCCTTCTCCTTTTCCTGACCGGTTTTTTTATTTACCGGATCTTTGACTCTTCCCTCAATTTGATCTATCGCGAGGCGGTCGTTGAACCGATTGTCTATTATTCGTCGTGGATACCGGAGAAGCCGTTCTTCTCACTGATGTGGCTTGTTCTCAGCATATTTTCCTTCGGCTCAGCGCTCTCGGCCGGCGGCGGCAAGCGGGCGCTGACCGCCTATACCGGCGCCGCGGCCATCATTTTCCTCGGCTCGTTATTTTCGGCCTCTCTGTATGTCCCGACCGGCGAAGCCGGCTATCTTTTGGCGGCCTGGGTTATGACGCTTCTCTCGATCCTGCTCCTGTTGCTGGCGGAGCTCGTGCCGGCCGACTCGGCGGAGGCGCAGGCGCCGCTCCGCTTTTTGCGGACGAGGATCCTTTTCAAGCTGATGCTCATCTTCGTCCTGCTGATCGTTATACTCTTCGAGGCGACCACGCTGGCGACGATCAATATCAGCAAGAACGCGCTCTCAAAGAACATCCTCGGCAGTTATCTTAAGAACGCCGAAAATCTGGCCGACAAGATCGCCGCCGCTAAGGAAAAACCCGGCCTTGAGGCCCTGCAGGCGCTGGTTACCGACCAGCGTTTGGGCGGCGCGGTGGCTTTTGTCATTGACGAGAGCGGCCGGCTGGTCGCCCACCCGGACAAGAAGCGCGCCATCCAGAAGGAGCGGGTCGCGGCCAACGAAGCGGTCGGCAAGCTTTCGCAGGGTTTGAGCGGGGCCGGCGAATTCCACGACGAATTGGGCGAGCTGATGGCCGGCGCTTATCTGCCGGTCAAGAAATTCGGCCTGGGGGTCGTGGTCGAAGAGCCGATCGGCAAGGCCTATTTTGAGCTGCGGCGGCTGGAGACGAATTCACTCCTTTTTGTCATCGTCGGGATCATCATCACGGCGCTGACCGGCATCTTTTTCGCGCGCTCGATCGAAAAGCCGATCAAAGAGCTCAAGCTGGGAACCGAAGCCGTCGCCCGGGGCGAACTGGGCTATCATATCGCCGTCGCCTCAAACGATGAGATCGGCAAGCTGGCGACGGCCTTTAACCAGATGACGCGCGACCTGCGCGACAGCCAGGAGCGCCTGATCCTCTCCGAGAAACTGGCCTCGCTGGGGACGATGGCGGCCGGCATGGCGCATGAAATAAAAAATCCGCTCGTCTCCCTGCGCACCTTTACCCAGCTCCTCCAGCAGAAGTGGGACGACAAGGAGTTCCGGGAAAAATTCTCCTCCATCATCCCGCACGAGATCGAGCGCATCAACCGGATTGCCGAGAGTTTGCTTAAGTTCGGCCGGCCGATGAAGCCGGAGTTGAGCAAAGTGGAGGTCAATTCGCTGTTGGAAGAAGTTCTTCTCCTGTTTGAGAGCGAGTGCAAAAAGAACAACGTGCGGGTGACCAAGAAGCTGGCCCAACTGCCGGAGATCTCGGGCGACGCCGGCCAGCTCTCTCAGGCCTTCGTCAATATCATCAAGAACGCGATCGAGTCGATGCAGGACAAGGGCGGCGAGCTGATCGTCAAGACCGATGTGGGATCGGTGATCAAGCTGGGCAAGATCCGCGCCCGCCAGGGCATCAAAAAAGGCGAGGAGATGGTCTGGGGCGAGGAAGAAGAGATGGGGAAACAGACGCCGGTCGTTTTTATCGAAGTGACCGATACGGGCGGCGGCATCTCGGATGAAAATCTGAAAAGCTTGTTCGATCCGTTCTTCACGACAAAAGTGACCGGCACCGGCATGGGCCTGCCGATCACACTGCGCATCATCGAAGAGCACAAGGGTTCGATCAAGGTCAGAAGCCGGGCGGGAAGCGGAACGACGTTTATTATTACTTTGCCGCAGAAGCTTTAGTTGAAATACTAAATGCTAATTTCTAAATACTAAACAAATTCAAATAACACAAAATCTGAATGACCGAAACGAGTCTTCATTATTTTGAAAATTTGACCATTAGCATTTTTGTTCTTGTTTGGTATTTAGCGTTTAGTATTTAAGAGCTTAAAACTTTGTGTTTCCCGTCTTTGTCAGTATCGCCCCAAATATTTTCATGAGTTGCGTTGCCTCATCCAGAAGGCGGTCCTTATAAGTCATCTCCTGAATTGGCGGCTGGAGAAGATTGAGCCAAAGGCGACTTTCTTTCGCTTCCTTTCGGCAGATCTTGATCCTCATTATAAAATCCTTCTTGCTTAGCGCTTCGTTGGCTTCAATGTAGTTGGCGGCCACGGAACCAGCCGAGCGAACTAATTGTCTGCCGTTCTCAGATACCGTTACATCTTTTGGCAGTCGCCGAACGAAAGCATTGGTCTCCCTTGCAAACAACATTGTTCTTTCCTCAAGATCATAGCGTCTTTTTGTTTTTTGGTCATTAGTATTTTGGTCTTGTTTAGTATTTAGCATTTAGTATTTATCCTCCCGGAGGATGGGCAGCAATTTTATTGCCACGCTTGCCCAAGCTAATTCGAGGGTCTCAAAGGCCAAAAAACGGCGAATTTTCGCCAGTTGAGGGTGTGATCATGTCCAAGCGGAGAAGGCAAAAAATTGCAAAAAAAGAAAATCAGCCGATCATTTTTGCCGCCGATCAAAGTAACTAATGTCTTCTTTTATGGTCCTCTTCTCTTCGTAAATATGCGCCGTCCAATAATCGGCCCAGTGGGCGAGCAGGGTGAGGGGCTCTTCCTTGTGGGCGACTTCGCGATTGAAATCGACATACTGGCCGTCATGGTAAAGGATCGCCTGGGCTTCGGCGTCCGAGAGCGGGAGATATTTGGCGATAATATACAAGCTACGCGCCGCTAAATTCATGTAGACCTCATCGGGGTTCACGACATAAGTCATGTCCCGATTCTTGATCTCCCATTGGTTCTCGTTCTTATGATATCTCGGCTTGCCCGGCATGCCGATCTTGCCGATGTCATGTAAAAGGCCGACGATGACGCACGACTCTTCCGAGATCTCCGGCGCCAGCGCCGCCCTGAATTTCAGCAGATTTTCCGCCACTCCGACGCTGTGCTCAAGCAGGCCGCCTTCGTGGTTAAGGTGGAAGCGGGTGCTGGCCGGGCTGGTGAGCCAGGAGGTATCTTTTTCCAGCATGGAGATGAATGGATCGAAGTTGGGTTTTCGGCCGGAGATATTGTTTTTTAGCGATTGATAGCGGGCATTGATGTCGATGTTATTCATTTAGGTTAGGTGCGCCTCAATCTTATTTATCAACGCTTTTTCAAGGCCGCTAAATTGGCCCTTATTCCCAAAAAGCAATTCATATTTATTGACTGATGTGCCGTGAAAGTCGCTTATTACTTTTTTGATCCTTTCCCCGATTTGTATCCATTGCGGGATCTTAACCGATCCTTTCGGCAATTTTATATTATCCAAAACTTGAATAAATAAGACGTTTTTTGACATTCTTACGGGTTTATTGTTCTCCTTTGCGTGAAAGTAACAGACTGAAATCGCGGAGGTCAGGTATTTGCCGCAAATCTGCGTTGGCTTTACATTTGATTCCTCAATCTCAATAATTATGGATATGTGGTTATCTTTTATGACCATTAAATCCACATTACAAATAACATTTTCCCTCTTCTTATTTTCAGATAAAAACAGGGGGATATGCTGCTTCCCACCGCAAGCCTCATCTCTGACAACTTTAATGCCTGCTTTCCCTTCAAAGGCCGAATTGATCGACTCACCGATCATTAAATGTAACTCATGACTTTTGCTCATTATTTTACACCCCGCATATTTGATAATATTATACCACCTATCTAGCTATCTAGGCAAGAAAATCCGTCTCTCTTTCTCAATGATCCTTGAGACATAAACTTCCCGCTGAACGGGGTGATTGTGGATATGGATCTCCGGCGGTCGGCCGGCGTTTTCCAGCCACTCCGCGGTCTTGGCGAGCCAGTAAACGACACAGCCAAAACTCCAGATCATGGCGATCAACACAAGCCCGGGCATTAGTAAATTAATCATAGTTGTAGTATGGCACTAGGGGGATGACATTATGGGGCAGATCAGCTCCTTTCCTGTAAAGTGAGCGCGTTCAGCTTTTTCGATGCTTTGTAAGCGTCGCTCATGCTTAAGCGAAGTATTTTCCGGTCCCAATACATTATTTCCCAGAATTCGACTATTCGGTAGGATAAACTTATGGGGATGCCCCTAAGCGACGGGTCGGTCCACTCTTTTTGACATTTACTGCACCTCTTTGTTCTACCCCGTGATCTGATCAAGGCCGCGACGGGCATGTCTTTGCGCGCCGCCCATTTATGCTTGCAGAATAATTGTTTAAGGAAAGTCAACATATTATGCCGGTAATTATGGCAGGAGGGGTATGACACTACGAGGCCAGGCATGACTACCCGCGGGCAACTGCTTTCGTTTCTTCTCTGACATCTTCACGGAAACTTCTTGGTTCATCCTCATCCGCATACCTCCTCGGGTTCATTGTTTAATTTCATTCATCCCGATTGACCAGAATTATCAGCACCCTGACGGTTCTTTTCATCTCTTCATCGATCGCCGCGCCAAAAATAATATTGGCCTTGTCATTGAGAACGGTATAAATTGTTTCAGCGACATCGTTGACATCTGATAGCGTCATGTTTTCATCGCCGATGACATGGAAGATTGCGCCGTCCGCTTTTTTGGCTTTGACCTGCCGCAGAGTGCGGCGCAATTTTCCGGTTATCTCTTTAAGCGGGGACTCGATCACAACAATAGCCGCCCGGCTGGCGCCGAACAGGATGGTCATTAAGTCGGCCTCATCCAGATCGATCAGCCCCGGTGTCTTCAGCGTCTTTTCAAGCTCATTAAGGTAGCCGAAGAAAGTCAGCGCCCGGGGCGGGATGACCTGAATTTTGTTGTCAAAATATAGATCGGTTAAAGTTTTAAACGGCATTCTACCGGTAATTATGGCACGAGGGGTATGACACTACGGGACAGGGGTGGGGGCTTTTTGCCAAATACACAAAAAAGGTTATGATATTATTTTTTTATGAGTTATTCAATTTGGCCATTCCATGGTTTCTTCGTTATCGCAAGGTCGTTTCCCATGTTTCTTTTATTGCTTTCCCTGTTTTTTCATTTATAAAATAAAACCATAAGCCTTGTCCGTTTTTGGTGTATAGATTTATAATATCTCGAATTACCGGTTTTATCCTTTCCTTGGGAGTTAAAAGCCATTTCCTTATTTTCTCTCGCCAACGAAGTGGGAAAGCGAACGCAAACCAATGATATGTGCTAGGCGATTCTTTTAAACAGATGAACTGACCCAATGCTGTATAGATGCCGTAATATACATTTCCGCCTTTTGCTTCGATTTGTATGCGTTTTTGTGGTCGTCCGGATTTAAATTTTAGAACAGCAATTATATCCGCCCCTACCTGTTTAAAAGTTATCAAATTTATTTGATTTTTTGTCAGACCGGCATTATTGATGGCTTTTTTAATGTATTTTTCATGTTTTTTAGGGGTCGCGACTGAATTAATCTCTGCTTGTTCTTTTTTTATTAAGTAAACTAAAGTCTTTGCTATTACTTCATGTTCTTTCATGATTATCCCTTCTTTGTCAATCTGCCACTCGGGACGGGGGGATGTTAAATTATTTAATCTTCTTCAATGCCCTGTTTAGATTTGCATGCTTTGAATAATAGTAATTGTCAAGCCTTTTGATGCTTCGCTCTCCTTTGCCCTTCAGCTTCAAATATTTATGGTAATAATAGTTGTCTATTTTATCTACATGTCTTTTTGTTTTAGCAAGTTTTTGTTCAATTCCCTCAAATCGATTTCTAATCTGTTCCAGTTCCCGGGCCATTAGATATTGTCTGGTATTCTTTGAAAGCTTAATATTGCATTCGTTGCAAATATATATCCATTTATTCTTTTTTGAAAATATATCATTTCTCCAAGATCCACCATTATATTTAAGTTCCTTTGGGTCGTAGCGATGCTTATATGTTCTGCATATTGGGCAAAAAACCACATTTAAGAACCATAGAAACTGATTTATTAAATCGATGTCTGGTTGAAACTTATTAGATTCAACAATAACATCAACTCTTTTTCTTTTTAAGCGGATTAATCCAACCCCTGCTTGAGCTGCATTTTTCTTATCATTTTCGGAGAATCTTTCTACTGGAGCCGCCAAATAGCATCTTGTGCAAAGGTGAGCATAACTTGCGGCTTGTCTTATATTTTTAATGGTAATTTTACCGATATGTTTTACTTCAACTCCAATTGTTTCGAGTTGAAAATTTGATGCGATTAAAGATGCCCTTTTTATGCCCAGAACATCAATGCGAGCATTGCCTATCCCCGTATCAATAAAATCGAGCTTCTTCCCATTTTTGTAAAACCCATGACAAACATAGCCTTCGTTTTCTAAATACTTCTGAATTTTGGGATACCAATATTTTTCCAACATAATTAAATCATCCCCTCCCTATTTCAAAATCTCCATTACCTCTCTCCTAATTTCCTGCTCCAATTCTTTCGGCTCCACCACTTTAGCATATCTTCCCTGGCTCAATATCCACCGCTTGATCTCATTCGTCCCGGCGACGCGGAAGGTTAGGGTGAGGGAGCCGTCTTTGTTTTCTTTGGTTTGCTGGCTGGAGTGGAGCTTGCGGTCTTCAAACCAGCGAGCGATCTCTTTGTCGATTTTAACCACGACTTTTGTCAAAGGCCCACCTTCCGATATCCCCCAGGAGTGCTCAAAGAATTTTTCCGGCGAGAAGTCCGCCCGGACGGTGAAAGGCTCTTTCAACGTTTTTATAGATCTGATCTGGTTGACCGCGAATGTCCGCACCTCTTTCCTGAGATGGCAATAACCGACCAAATACCAGGCGCCCTGGGTATGGCGCAGGTGATAAGGATCGATGACCCGTTTTTGCGTCGCGTTGCGGCTGATGGCGTAATAGTTGATCTCCACACTCATTTTATCTCCGATCGCCTTGGCCAGCGTGTCAAAAACCTTGGCCGACTGCTTGTCCAGGGGGCGGGTCTGCCGGATATCAAAAGAGTAGGCCTGGCCGATCTCATTGAAATCGATCGAGACGCTCTGTGGCAGGAGCAATTCGACTTTCTCAAACGCGCGCTTGATCGTCGCTTCAAACGGGGTATTTTTATATTTCTTCAAGATCTCTTCGGCCAGGAAGATCGAGATCAGTTCCCCTTCGGTCAGGCGGACGGCCGGGAGCGAGAAACTCTCATTTTCATAGTAATAGCCGTTCTTTTCGCGGTCATACTCGATAGGAGCGCCGAGGTCAAGCCGCATAGTGTCAATGTCGCGCATGATCGTCCGGATCGAGAGGGTTAAGCCGTGATGTTCAAGGAAATATTCTTTTAGCTTTGTGCAGTTCGGATATTCTTTCCGCTTGAGCATCCGGTCGATATCATAAATCCTGAATAGTATGTGGCGTTCCATATTAAATATTATTGATTAAAAATGGGATCAATGAATTTGATAATGTTCTTTTCATCGCTCATCTCCATCAGGGGTGCGGCAATAAAACTAATGGCTTTAAAGTGATTTGTCAGATTTTCTTTTTCTTCCTTTGACCAGTCGGATAACTCTTCCAAAGTATCATTATCATTAAGGTTAAAATCCTTAAGCAGGTATATTTTATTGTACCGCTTTGTTAATGGCCTGAAATGAAAATATATATCCCATGGATACCACGCATGATCAAGATCAACTTTTTTACCGCTAAATTTCGCGACAAGGACTAATGGCTCATTTATCCTTTCAGGGAACTCAGGATAATCTAGGGCGATATTCAAGGATAATACTTCTTTGTTGGCGTTGTTTTGGTAGTTGCGATATAACCACATTGGGAGCCAATTTTCTGGCGCATTTAATGATTGTGAAATATCTTTTATTACAGATGAGGAGCTTGAAGGGAGGAGATATCCTCTCTTTTGGATATTTTTATCAAAACATTTAATCAGCCTTGAGATCTCAATATATAGTTTTTCCATCTGCCTGATTAAATCAATCACATTATTGCCTTTGTCATCCATATAATTACTCCCCCTTAAAAAATATTGGGTCTGGCAATTCAGCTTTACGATATTGGCTGAAAATACTTTCCCTCTGTTTCCAGAAAAGATAGTTCTGCCTAGGCATAATATTATATTTGCTGAATCCTTCAAATTCTACGATATTTCTGCTTTCTTTCAGCAATCTAAGCAGATCAGCCGATATCTCTTTTAATGTGCCTCCGCAAGTCATAGAAATAGATAATATCGCTTTGTTTAGTTCATACCATGATAGCCAGAAAAAATTCTTGTCTTTAAGTAAATTTATTGTTGAGGCGGGTAACCCGGGTATGGATAAGTCCGCGGTTAAGAAAATCAAATATTTATTGGCTTTCTTCTTATATTTATTCTCCATTAAATTATGATAATTTTCCAGCTGCAATTCGCCCGACAGCCCGGATAAATATTTAACTTCGATTATAATGACATAATCGGGCCCTTCGATTATTAGGTCCGGTTCGCCATAACGATCAAAATATTTCCAAAAGACGAATCTATAATCACCGGCAAATAAAAGGTGATCCCCGATCAAATGTGAAAAATATGAGCTGGGGTCGGAAACAGATTGGGCTTTGCCTAAGAAAGAGATCAATAGATCTTTAGCAAAAGAATACTTTAATAGGCCAAAAACCGTAGAGGTTAATACGTCTTCGGAGCGGTTATCTATTTTGTGGCTAAGCTCAGCTTCGATCATGTTGCTTGATATTTATTATACCACAACCCCCTGCCACTTTCTGTCAGGGTGGCTCATTTATAATAACTTCCGGAGGCAATCAACATGATCGAAAAAGCGCTGGATGTCTTATGGCAGAAAAATAGCGAGGGGATATACGTGACGCCGTTTCTCTGGGGTGGTACAGGTCAGGGGAAGACGCAGCGGACAAAGGCCTGGGCCAAAGCCAAAGGGCTCAAGCGATCAGGGACAGGCGGATCCCGCTGGATATGTTAGAGCGCTTTTCCCGTGATGAGTCATGGCCGGTCAGGGAAGCGGCCGCCGCCAATCCGTCCGCAACCGCCGGCATCTTAGCTCGGCTTAGTCGCGACGAGTTCTTTCCGGTGCGAAAAAAAGTGGCGAAGCATAAGAAATGCCCGCTTAAGGTTTTACGCCGCCTGGCTCTTGATGAGCATTATCTGGTGAGGGAGGCGGCTGGTATGATACAATTTAAGCAAGGAGAAAAAAATCAATGAATAATGATGACACAAATTCTCATGAATATCATGTAAATAATGAATTTGAGGAATGGGCGTTAAGCTATTCCGGCATGGTGGGCAATCCCGGGGGCAAATATTGGTTTAGCGGTGTTGAATACGGCAGAAAAGTTGATGAAAAGACAAAGGATAACAGGCACAAAGGATTAGTCGATCAAATCCGGAGTGAAAACGAAAGATTCAGTCGTGATCAAGTGCCTATGGAATGGGATGATAACTTCAAATTGAAATATAATGACGAACGCAACGGTAAATATACAAGCTGGCGGACATGCCAAAAAATGGCAAAGGTGATTGCTCAGATAGAAAATAGCAATAACTGGAAAGAGTATTGGCAGGAATATATTTCCAAAAAATTATTTACCGCTAAATGCCAAAATGGGGATACTTTTCAGGTAAATCTATATCCCCTTGATTTTCCAAAAACAACAACTACTTTTAGCGAGGCCGAAAAAACAGTAACCGGCATGAAAGACAAGGAAGAATATTACAAATGGTGCAAAAGTAATAGATTTGGGCGGTTGAAGGAGATGTTCGATAAGAACAGGGAGCATATTGATTTTGTGTTGTGCTTTGGCAGATTGCATACCAAAGAATATATTTCTGTGTTTGCCGAAGGGAAAGAAAATGAATGCCAGGAAATTAGGATCAATAAACATAACGGTAAGGGTTGCACGATGCTTAGCTTCGCTGCTCTAAGGCCGCGTATATTTGTCGTTCCCCATTTTGCTTGCCGCTGGTGGAGCGATAAAGATCTCCAGTGGCTTGGCGATAAAATAAAGAAATAAATACCGCATCCCCTGCCCATTAATGTCACACCGCCCATGGTATATATTATTCTGATGCCGCCAGTTTGAAAAATAAATTAAGCATAAAGCCGCGAAAAAGTGGCGCCAGTTTAGTTTTTTGGAAAAATAAAACGTTTATATAGGGTGGAGGGGGTGTGCCATGCGAAAAAAGCGAGGAAATGACCGGACAGAGATTCTGTTGGAAAATCTTTCCCGGATCGATAACAATATCGATGCCCTGGACAGATCCATGAGCGAGAGCTTAAACGGTTTGATTGGTCTGGCGAAGACGATGAGAAATGCGTATCTGGATAACAAGCAGCGCGTAGGTGAGGCAAGAGAGCTCATCGCGCAGATAAAAGCTAAAAACTGATGCGGGCAAGAAAATGAGGCGATCGTGAAAAGCTTTGATAATAGTATTTACCTGAAAAAGGATGGGCGTTACAAAAGATATGCTTTTAGCTCGTTTGTTGTTGGCGCGTCCAATCGCGTCACTTTTAAAGCGGCGCTTGATGTCGCCAGGGGGCTGGAGAAGCGGCACAACCCGTTATTTATTACCGGAGGGGAAGGGTTGGGGAGAACGCATTTAATGTGGGCCATCGGTAATTATATTTTAAATAAGAGGCCGCCGCGCAAAGTCGCTTATGTGTCAACGGAAAGATTCGTCAGCGATCTTGTTAAAGCTTTCCGGCTGGGCAAATATAATAGCTTCCGAAAGAAGTATTGCGCCCCTGACATCTTCCTTTTGGACGATCTTCAATTTGTGCGGCATAAGGAGCGGACTGCGGGCGAGCTGATCGGCATTTTGAGCGAATTGTATAAATTGGGCAAACAGATAGTGATCACGAGCGACCGGCCGCCTGGCACGATATTTAGCCAAAAGTTGTGCCAGTTGCCGGTTATTAAGCATGGGACTATTGTTAAGATCAAACAGCCGGAAATTAAGACGCGGCTTGCTATCTTAAAAAATAAAGCAAAACTGGGAAATTATAAAGTCCCCGCCGCAGTGCTTGCTTATCTGGTAAAAAGGATTACTACAAACATCAGGGCGCTTGAGGGCGCCCTGATCAGGGTCGCCGCCTACGCTTCCCTCGCCGGTAAAAAACCCACTCTTGCTCTGGCAAAAACTATCTTGAACCGCTAAGACAATTAATGTCATACCGCCCATGGTATAAATAGCATATGGAGGCGCCCGCTATGAAAATAAAAGAGATACTGGCTGCCGAAAAGATCGAAAAAGCGCGTAAGAAAGAGTCGATATTTACCGGAGCGCGTTTAATTAGCCAGGCGAGCGGCGGCATGGAGCCGGGGGAGATTATGGCGGTTTCTGCTCCGCACGCGGCCGGTAAAACCGCCTTCTGCGTCTCTGCCGCCCTGTTTTGCGCGGTCAAAAATAACATCAAAACGCTCTATTTGACCTCATCAAGGCCGGCAAATATCGCCAATCGTCTGTCAGGCGCGGGCGCCAAAGCGCCCCTTTATATCGAACCGGTGCAAGGCGTTTCCTGTGAGGAGATAGATGAGGCCAGACCAAGCGAGATGGAACTGCTATTCCAGAAATATGCTTACGAAGAACCGGCCGAAAAGGTCAGGGCGATGGACCCTGTTGAGAAACATGCCAGAAAGATCCCGGCCTGGCTGGTGATAATTGACTCTATCGATTATATCTACGAATACTATCCCGAACAAGGTGATCGTGCCGCGCTTCGCTCCGGACTTCTCCAAAAGGCAGTTAAAGAGATCAAGCGGCTGGCCGAAGAATATAATGCCGCTGTTATTATTACCGTCAACGCGCTGGAAACGGAAAACGGCGCCGAGCTCTCCCGGGAGGTAGCGAGCTGCGCCCCTCTGGTGCAATACCTCTGCCGGCTCTACTGGGAGAGGGACAGGTCCAAGCGGCCGCAAAAAGTTGTCTTCGAAATATTAAAAAACATGAGAAGCGGAAAATGGCTGATCTCATTAAATGATCCCCGGCAACTCTGGGAGCTTTTTGATCCGCCGGGGAAAAAGAAAAAAGGAGGGGAAATATGCCGGTAATATCAAGGATCTATTGTCCGAAGGATTATGACGAGGGGAAAAAGGCGGCGATTAAATACCGCAAGGCGGGCAAGATCCTCGTTTCACTGGAGCAAGCGGTCAACAAAGAGGAGGCGAGGCGGATCAAGGATTATTTACTTGGGATGACCTACGCCTTAAAAGGGTTTGCCTTCCAGCACAAGAAAGTTCTTCTTTTTTCGTTCCTGAAAGGCCCGGCGCTAAAAGACCTCCGGGAGCTGGGCGGCTGGGCGTGGTAAAAGTAGTCCACGAATATATCAGCGATCTGGAAACGGCCAGGGCCCGAGTTCGCTATCTGCCTAAAGCGCATCTGCTTGACCATGACACATAATGTCACTGTGCTCCCTTTATAATATAGCCGGAGGTGTTTAAAATGTCGGAAAAAGAGTTATTGTCGGCAGAAGATATCGCCAGGGCGTTTGACGGGCTGGTGGCGCCGGAAAAGGAGCCGGCGGGCGGTCGGCGGGAAAATCTCACCAGGCAGGAGAAGCTTTTTGCTGATGACCCTGTCATCCCGCCGTCAAAGATCTGCGAGGAGCTAAATAAAACTGTCCTGGGGCAGGCGGAGGCCAAAAAAAGTTTGTCGGTCATCCTTTACCAGCATCTCAAGCGTTATGCGTTGGCCCGAGAAGGGAAACAGCTGCCCAAGACGAACGCGCTGCTGATCGGCCCGTCCGGCTGCGGCAAGACGATGCTGGCCAAGGCGCTGGCCGATATTGCCGAAGTCCCTTACCTAAAGCTTGATGCGACTAATTTTACCCAGCGGGGCTACCGCGGCGGGATGCACGCGGAACAGATCGTTGATCTGCTGCGGGCCTCGGCTAAAGAGCAAAGGCGACAGGCTCAATGGGCGATCGTCTTTATTGACGAGATCGATAAGATCAGAAACTGCTGGGGGTGCGATGATGATTTTGCCGGCAGCGGCGTCCAGCAAGATTTACTCCCTATTATTGACGGCGGGGAGGTTTATTATGAGCCGGACCACACGGAGTATGACCGGGAAAAGTTTAACTTCAGCAATGTGCTCTTTATCTTTGGCGGGGCGTTTGGCCGTTTGGCAGAAAAAGAGGAAATAAATAATAAAGACCTGGTCCGCTACGGCTTTATCCCGGAATTTGCCAATCGGCTCGGCAATATTATCCGCCTGGAGCCGCTTGACGGGGAAGCGGTCAAGCAGCTTATCAGGCAAGAAGTGGAGGAGTATAATTTCTATGTTCCCATATCGGGCGAGGAAGCCGGCGTCTATACCGAGATAATTCACTTGATCGTCACCGCTTCAAAAGCGCACGAGGCAATGGGCGGGCGCTGTGTCGGCCCGCTGGTCAGGCGGTTTTTTGAGGACCGGATGTTCGATATTGGTAAACAGGAGGCAAATAACAATGGCAAAGAAAAAAGTTAAACAAAAAGAAGAAAACGAAACTTATACCTGCGCGTGCGGGAGCAGTTCGTTCATCAATGAGGGGATGGCGAATTATCGGGAAGAAGTGTCGATCTCAAAAGGGAGATCGGGGCTGGTTCTCTCCGGCGGCTCTCCGGACCTGGACATTATCTCCTCAACGCTCAAATGCGCCCAATGCGGGGCGGAGGTTGAATGATGGAAGACGAGACTATTGAAGCGATAGTCAAATTAGGTGATATTCCAAAGGATGGTTTTGTCCAGGCGCTTTTAATGGAATTGAAGATCGAAAAATGGACGATCGATCCCGAAACAGGCTGGGTCCTTTTTTATCTGGACGAAAAGGAGCGCTGGAAAGCGAATAAATTCCTCAACCGTTGCGAAGAGGTCGAGCTTTTGATCGATGGACGGGCGCCGCGGGACAAGCCGAAGCTGACGCGGTGGCGGGAATATTATCAGGGGAAAGGGCTGGCAAGCTTTACCTCGGAAGAGCTCTGGGAATTGAATTCACTTCTATATCCAGTCAAAACCACGGATGAATTCGAGCAGGAGGCGATCGATCGGGAAGCCTGGCGGCAGGTCTATCTCGAGGCCCAGAATGGCGAACGCTAACTGCCTTGTTATTGGGCAGTGTACAGAGTAAAATTTAATTTATGATTAGGAAGCGTAAGCCGCGCATACTTCTAACTAACGATGACGGCATCAGCGCTGCCGGGATCCAGGCGCTCTACAAAGCGGTTAAGGGAATAGGGGATGTCACGATCGTCGCCCCCGACAGCGAACGGAGCGCGGTCGGTCACGCGATCACCCTCTCTGATCCTCTCCGGGTCAACCAGTTGGACAAAAATATTTACTCAACTACTGGCACGCCGGCCGATTGCGTTAAGCTAGCGGTCCGGGCGATCCTCAAGCAAAAACCTGACCTCGTCATCTCCGGGATCAATCTCGGCCCCAATACCGGCTTCAGCGTCCTTTATTCGGGGACAGTATCGGGTGCGACGGAAGGCGTTATCCTTGGTATTCCTTCAATGGCGATCTCCCTGGGGACATTTACTAAGCCCGATTATACTTTTGCCGCCCAATTTGCTCGCAAGATAGCCTTAATGGTCATTAAAAAAGGTTTACCGAAAGGGATACTGCTTAATGTCAATGTTCCAGCGGTGGTGAAGTCAAAGGTAAAAGGCGTTAAGATTACGCGGCAGAGCAAGCGAGCCTTTATCGAGAAATTCGACAAGCGGACCGATCCTCACGGCCGGATTTATTACTGGCTGTCTGGTGAGGTTATTGACCTGGAAGGCGAGCAGGATAGTGATATTGATGCGATCAATCAAGGTTATGTTTCCATCACGCCGCTCCATTGCGATATGACGGAGTATGCGATGATGGAACAAATCAAAGAATGGTATAAAAGCAAATAATGCCTGAAACCGCATTGCAATTAGTAAGCCGCTTTAAAAGAACATTGTCTTCGTTTGTTGAGCTTGAAGATAAATATTATTCATCGTTATTAGCGGAAAATGAAAAATATATTAATCAATTTATAGAGATGCTTAAAGGAGTCCGGGAAAAACAAAGGAAGAATGCCGAAGAAATCAACATATTAGATATTCTTGGTTTTACATATGATGAGATGAAACACAGTAAATTTCTCGCTTGGTTGTTAGACCCAACAGAAACTCATGCGCAAAAAGACCTGTTCTTTAGTATTTTCATTAGGGAAAAAAGGTTGCCCGTGGAAATACTTGACGGGCCCGATTTCTGTGTTAAGAAAGAAGTTTCAGGGGATGAATCAAGGATAGATATCGAGATTATCAGAAAAACAATGAATAGATTTATTATACATATCGAAAACAAGGTCGGCATGAAACCCACAAAAGAACAGCTTAAAAGGGAAGAAGTGGATTTGATAAAAAGAGCCGAGTCATTTGGCATCAATGAAAAACGTAGATGGGGATTTCTCTTGTCGAAGGAGAATGCTACCGATGTTGTTGAGGGAACGATGTTTTCATGGGTCGGGTGGGATACCATGGTTCGCTGCCTAAACGATTTTGCGCGTATGGCTGAGGCAGAAAAAACTAAATGGGTGGCGGAACAGTATAAGGAATGTATCGAAAATAATATCATTAGGATCAATAAAAGCATAAAGGAGGACAGAGATGAAGAAAACGAAAGAACATGAGACGTTTCTGCTGGAAAATTGGGGGGACACTGCAAAATTAATTAATTGCGTAAATGATATTGAAGGGAATATGGCTTCATGTCTGCAGAATGAAGTTAAAGCAAGACTGATCGAAAGTGAATGGTGGGACAAGAAACAGTTTGAAGCCCCAATGTTTTATTCTAACTACAGCGAAGTCGGAATATGCAAAAAATCATGGAAAATTGGGACAGATAAATGGGATCATGTATCGCTTTGGGTTGGCAAAATTAGTTTGGATGGGTTAATGGGGACGGCCGATGAACATCCAAATGCCGGGATATGGTCAGAGAAGATTAGGACAAAAATAGATAAACCCGCAAAATTCGCTGAAACCTTTAATTTAGCTGCAGAAAAAGCAAAAAATAGTTTTAAAGGCATTAAAATTGAAAGCGATAATGATTTTATTTTTTACTATGAATTAAAGCAGTCCCCAGATGAATGGATAGAAATACTTAGAAAAGGGACATTTGCAGAGAACATCATGGATGCGTTCAATAATCTTGCGCTTTTTATTGAACCTATTGACCGCGCATTATCAGAGGTGAGAAGGAAAGCATAAGGTGCCGATTGCGATATGACGGAGTATGCGATGATGGATCAGTTAAAAGGGGGAAATTATAAATGAGTAGAAAAGGCGATATTATAAGACAGATCGAGCGTATCAAAGGCCTGAAATTAGAATGCCCCGCTTGCGAAGAAAGTTTTTACCCGCGATCAGCAAATATGTTTTCAATTAAGGAGGAGTTGCCCCAGAAGATAAAAAGGACATATGATAAAACATGGACCGATTTGGATTTGCGCGTGGCAACGGTTAAGGCGGAAAGGAAAAAATTGCGAACCAAAAAAATCGAGAAGCCTAAAAGAATAAAAGCCACAACGGCAGGAGTGAATTTCGGTAAAATCGTGGAAAAGATAGTCCCTTCATTTAGTGGTTTTCCTTATAATATTAAGGATTGCCGAGCTTTGTATGAGCCGATCGATTATATTATTTTTAACAACCTGGCCAGCAAGAATAAGGTTGATCTCATTTCTTTTATTGATGTTAAATCAGGGAATGCGGTGCTTTCAGATTCGCAGAAGGATATTAGGCGGATTGTCAGGGGTGGCAGGGTCAATCTCGAGGTGGTCAAGGATGAATAAGTTATTAGACCTTATCGATGAGTTCCAGGCTATCTATGGTGTTTGCCCGTGCTGCGGCGAGATATTTCATCTTTCTGACGCAAAATTCCGGTTCCCTTCAAGAGAGAAAAAGGATGATCAATTTTTAAAATTGAAACAATATGAAAATAAAGTTGTAAAAGCAGAGCAGCGTAAAGAAGCTTATGAAATACGATTTGATGAGTTGATGATCATGGAGCAGGAAAAAGCAAGGAGAAAAGGGCAGTTATTAGCGAAACGCAGGCTTAAAGAGATTGATCCGCTTTTTTCCGGGAAGGGAATAGATCCGCAGGATGTTAAAACGATCTTTGATCCGGTTGATTTTATTGTATTTGACGGCATGAATTCTGAAAGTGAAAGAATAAAGAGCATTGATTTTGTCGCTTATGAGCCGCATAATGGCAAACAAGAAAAAATTCTTAAATCAATTCAGTCAACTATTAAAAAAGGCGATATCGAGTTTAATTCTTTAAGAGTTAATCGCGAAGGGGAGGTTGAGATTGAGGAATAATGAAAATCCTGTTGCGCCCTATCCATTGTGACATGACGGAGTATAATTATATAGAACAGTTAAAATGTTGGCCGGTGGGATAGAAAAGCAATGAATAATAGTTATAAAAACGCTGAAAATGTTGCGCTTGGCATTACTATAGTAATGTCATACCATAGTAAATAAAATATAGTGGCGGGAGGGGCACATAGTGTTTGCCGAAGCAGATTTAATTAAGCAATATGTTAGCAACCAGCTGTCAGAAGAAACAGGTGTCCTGCGTCAGATCTCCAGCAGTGAAAAGGGGCAGCCGCTCCTTAAGCGTTTTATCTATTATCGTCTGGAAAAGCAGATCAAGGACTTTTTAGCGCAGAGCGCGGAGCCGCGCTGGATTGTTATACCGGGATTGCGCGGAGTAGGGAAAACAACGGTCCTGGCCCAGCTTTTTCAGCGTTTCAAGGGGGATTTTCCAAACAGAATTATCTACATTTCGCTCGATGACGTGGTCAATCGGATCAATAGCAATCTTTACGAAGTTATAGACGCGTACCAGGAATTGCTGGGAGAGAGGCTCTCGGCAATGAAGGAGAAAGTGTTGCTGTTGGTTGATGAAGTCCAATATGATAAAAAATGGGCGTTTGCCCTCAAAACGTTATATGACCGGACAAAGAATGTTTTTATTATCGCGACCGGCTCTTCAGCGGTTGCTTTGAACGTCAACACGGACATTGCGCGGCGCGCCTTATTTGAGAAAATGTATCCGCTGAAGTTCACTGAATACGCAATGATCTCAACTTTTCGCGCTGAAGGGCAAAATACCAGGTTTCCGCCTAAATTGGGCTACCAGATAAAGGACGCGCTTTTCAGCTCTGATAACTCCAGGGCCGCTTATGATCGGTTATTATTCCTGCAGACGGCTGTCAGGGCATACTGGCAGGAGATCGATCCATTAATGATTGGTAAATACCTGAAATATTATTCATTGCCGTGCACGCTGCTGTATAAAGAAGAGGCGCAAATTTACAGTATTCTCAACATGGTCGTAGACCGGATCGTGGAGCGGGACGTCCCCTTGCTAAAAAGTTTCACCGCGGAAAAATCGGCGCAGATCCAGCGGGTGCTCTTTATGCTGGCGGGTTTTGATGAAATGAGTTTGCCGACCATGGTCAGGGGAGTTGAGAATATTGATCCGAGGACTTTGCGAGGTGTTTTAGCGGTGCTGGAAAAGTCAGAACTATTGATCCGGGTCTATCCTTACGGGTCGATCGGGAAAAAAGTGCGCAAGCCGTCGAAATATTTATTTGCGGCCCCGAGCATCCGTGCGGCGCTCCTGAACATTATCGATTCCAAGGCGATCGACCTGAAGTACAAAGGGAAGCTGCTTGAGGATGCGGTTGGAGCCTGCCTGCAGCGTGAATATGGCGGCCAGCCGCTATTTGCCTTAAGTTACGATTCAGCCAAGGGTGGGGCGGATTTTATCCTGGAGATCGGCGGTAAGAGAGTTGTGATAGAAGTTGGCTGGGGAAAGAGGGATGCGGATCAGGTGATCGGGACAATGAGAAGAAAAAAAGGGGCTTTTGGCCTGTTGATAACTAACGCTTTGCTTAATTATGATCAAAGCAATAACATTGTTACGGTCCCATTGGAGTATTTCTTTTTGATATGAACTGGTTGACGGGTGAGGTTATCTCCATCACGCCGCTCCATTGTGATATGACGGAGTATGGGATGATGGATCAGTTAAAGGATGGTTTAAGAATAAATAATGCCTAAACCCCAACCATTCCTCTCAAAATCGAAGTATCTTAACGGAGTAAAGTGTTCAAAGCTGCTCTGGTGCGATTTTAATAAAAGGGAAGCGTTTGGCGAGACAGACCCGGCAACGCAGGCGATCTTCGATCAGGGGACGCTTGTCGGCGAATTAGCCCGCAAGTTATACCCGGAGGGAATCCTGATCGGCCGTGAGAATATGCCGGAGCTAACACACGCCAAGTCGATAGAAGCCCTTAAGCTGCGCAAACCGCTCTTTGAAGCCGGCCTGATCTACGGCCGGACTTATGCCTTGCCTGATATTCTTGTCCCGGTCGAAAACAACGCCTGGGATATTATTGAAGTTAAAAGCGGGACCGACGTTGAGGAACAACATCTAATCGACACGGCTTTCCAGAAATATGTCTATTCCGGTGCTGGACTAAAGGTCCGCCACTGTTACCTGATGCATATTAATACAGAGTATCTCCGAAAAGGTCCAGTTGAGCCCAAGAAGCTGTTTACCAAAGTGGATATTACTGAAAAGATCAAACCGTACCGGCAAGGTTTGGAGAAATCGATAGAAGAGACGCTGGCGATAATGGCTGGCCAGGAGCCAAAGGTCAAGATCGGCCCGCATTGCGGGGATCCGTACCCTTGTCCGTTAGAGGGGCTTTGTTGGGAATTTTTACCAAAAGGCGATATCTTCCAGCTTTATCGTGGCCGGAAAGAGCGTTTATTCGCCCTGCTGGATCAGGGAATATTAAAGCTAACCGACATCCCGCTTGACGATCTTAATGACAAACAGCTCATTCAAGTTAAGAGCCATCGTTCGGGTAAAGCGCATATTGATAAGGAGGGGATCGGGGATTTTCTAGACGAGCTAAAATATCCGTTATACCTGCTTGATTTTGAAACAATTAACCCTGCTGTTCCGGTTTATGATCTGACCCACCCTTATGAGTGGATCCCCTTCCAATTCTCCCTGCACGTCATTGAAAAAGAGGGCGGTAAGCCTGTCCATCATCCTTATCTGGCGCCGGGGGATGTTGATCCGCGGCCGGAGATTTTACGACTTCTAAAGTCGCTTTTAGGCAGTTCTGGAACAGTCCTTGCTTGGAACATGCATTTTGAGATCAATTGTCTGAAAAAATCGGCGAAAGCCTATCCTGACTACATAAGTTGGGTTAGCCGGTTGGAGAAGCGCTTTATTGATCTGATCGTCCCTTTCCGCGGTTTTAGTTACTATCATCCTGCGCAAGAGGGAAGCGCGTCCCTAAAGTATGTTCTTCCCGCTCTGACTGATTCCAGCTATAAGGGGATGGAGATCGCCGATGGCGGGACGGCCAGCCGGGAATATGCCAGGGTCACCTTTGGTGAAAATTTCGATCCAAAGGACCTTCAAAAAGTCCGTACGGCGCTTGAGAAATATTGTCAGCTTGATACGCAAGCGATGATCGATATTTTGGCCAGTTTGAGGAATAGAGGAATATAAGGAGAGCGATTTGTAATCTAGCCGCGGATCTTTTTGAGCAGCGACTGCATGCCGTTTTCCACGATGCTGGCCTGGGCGGCCTTGTTCATCTTTTCCATCACTGTGCTTTCAGCCGAATAATATTTGCCTTCGTCTTTTTCAAAGAGAATGTTGCCCCCCGTCCGATAGGTGGTGTCCCCGATCGTCAGCTGGGCGGTCCCGTCAATATTCAGTTCGTTCATATCTTGCGCGCACATGGCTCTATATAGTAAATATCGGCTCAAACCGGTGAAAACTTGCGCCCGGGTTGCTTGCGCCGAGCTTGTCGAGGCGCTATAATGTGCTCATGTTTGAGCGATTCACGGAGAGGGCGGTGCGGGTGATCATGGCCGCGCAAAGCGAGGCCAAACGGCTGGGCTCTGACTTTGTCGGCGCCGAGCACCTTCTGCTCGGCATGCTGCGCGAGGAAGAGCCGGTCGTCATGAAGACCCTCGAATATTTTCGCATCGAGCCCGCCGTCATCTCCGCGCGGCTGGAAGAAGAGCTGGCGGGGCGGGAGCGGCGCGAAACGAATAGCCCCGAGATACCTTTTAACGTCCAGGTGAAAAAGGTGATCGAGCTGGCCTGGGAAGAGGCGCGCGGCCTCGGCCACAGCCACGTCGGGACCGAACATCTTTTCCTTGGCCTTTTGCGCGAAGGCGGCGGCCTGACCGGACAACTGCTGGCCGAAACGGGGATGAATCCGCAGGCCGTGCGCGGCCGGATCGTTTCGCTGCTCGGCGAGGTCAGGGCCTTCCAGAAAAAATCGGCGCGCGCCAGCAAAACCCCGATGCTTGACACCTTCGGCCGCGATCTCACGCTCCTCGCCCAGGACAAAAAGCTTGATCCGGTCATCGGGCGCGCTCGTGAGATCGAGCGGGTCGTCCAGATCCTCTCGCGACGGCGCAAAAATAATCCTGTTCTCTTAGGCGAAGCCGGCGTCGGCAAGACGGCCATCGTCGAAGGGCTGGCGCAGAAGATCATCTCCGGCGAGATCTCGCGCACACTGCTCGGCAAGCGCCTGGTCACGCTCGACCTGGGGCTGCTGATCGCGGGGACGCGCTACCGCGGCGAGTTCGAAGAGCGCCTCAAAAAGGTGCTCGATGAAGTCAACCGCGGCGGCAACATTGTTCTCTTTATCGACGAACTGCACACGCTCATAGGCGCCGGGGCGGCCGAAGGGGCGATGGACGCGGCCAATATCCTGAAACCGGCGCTGGCGCGCGGCGAGCTCCGGTGCATCGGCGCCACCACGATTGATGAATACAGAAAGCACATTGAGTCCGATCCGGCGCTCGAGCGCCGTTTCCAGTCGGTTATGGTCGAAGAACCGGATGTTTCTGAAACGATCGAGATATTGAAGGGCCTGCGCGGCCGCTACGAGGATTTCCACAAAGTCAAGATCACCGATGACGCGCTGGTTGCCGCCGCCCGGCTCTCCGACCGCTATATCTCCGACCGCTTCCTGCCCGACAAGGCGATCGACCTCATCGATGAGGCGGCCTCAAAGGTCATGCTGCGCTCAAGCGAGGCGCCGCCCGAGTTAGTCGAGATCTCAAAACAGCTCGAGGACCTCAAGAAAGAAAAAGAAAAGGCGGTCGAGGGCCAGGAATTTGAACTGGCGGCTCAGCTCCGCGACAGAGAAGAAGGGCTCAAGCTCCAGTATGAGGCGGTCTCGAGCAAGCTGGCCGGCCTGCCGCGCGAGCAATTCCCAGAGGTCAACTCCGAAGTCATCGCCGAAGTGACGGCCGCCTGGACCGGTGTCCCCGTTACACAATTAACTCAAGAGGAGACCGAACGCCTGCTCAAGATGGAAGACGAGTTGAAGAACTTTGTCGTGGGGCAGGAAGAGGCGATCAAGGTTATTGCCAAATCGATCCGCCGCGCTCGCGCGGGGTTGAAAGACCCGCGCCGCCCGATCGGCTCGTTCATCTTTTTGGGCCCGACCGGCGTCGGCAAGACCGAGCTGGGCAAGCGTTTGGCCGAATTTCTCTTCGGCGATCCTGACGCGATCATCCGCATCGACATGTCGGAGTATCTCGAACAGCACACCGTCTCCCGCCTGATCGGCGCGCCGCCCGGTTACGTCGGTTTCGGCGAGGGGGGCCAGCTGACCGAGCCGGTCCGCCGCCGGCCGCACTCGGTCGTTCTCTTTGACGAGATCGAAAAAGCCCATCCCGATGTCATGAACATCCTCCTGCAAATCTTGGATGACGGCAAGGTAACCGACGCGCAGGGGCGCGAGATCGACTTTAAAAATACCGTCATCATCATGACGAGCAATGTCGGCGCCGATCTAATTCGCAAGGAGACCGCCATCGGTTTTGTCACTAAGGACGACGCCAAGTCGACATACGACAAGATGAAAACGATCGTCCTTGATGAGCTCAAGAAGAGCTTCAAGCCGGAGTTCCTAAACCGTGTCGATGAGACCGTGGTCTTTCGCCCGCTCTCCAAAGAGGATCTCGAGGTCATTGTTGAGATCATGCTCGACGACGTCAACGCCCGGCTCGAAGAGAAGGGGCTGTCGATTACGGCCGGCAAAAAGGCGAGGCAGTTCCTGGTCGAGCAGGGCTACGACCCCAAATTCGGCGCGCGCCCCCTGCGCCGCACGATCGAGGAGCACATCGAGGACCCTCTTTCCGAAGATGTCCTCAAGGGGAAATTCACTTTCGGCATGGAGATCAAAGCCGACGTGAAAGAGGGCAAATTAACGTTTGTCGGCAGGCAGAAGAAGATGAGAGAGCCGAAACAAGAGCCAAAAAACGACCTGCCGGCCGGCCGGCAAGGAAAGAAACTGCAAGAAGCCGCCAAATAACCCCCACTGAAATGCGGTTTCCTCGCGCTTAGCGTCCGGCAGGAGAAGCTTCAGGCTTGACGATGACTTCCAGCAGCAGCGGGAAATGATCCGATAAATTATCCGTGCCGCTGTTATAGCGGTAATCGGACTTGAAAACGCTCTGGTTATTGGCCGGGTCAGTTGTGATGGCGATGGGCTTGATGTCTGGCGTGCCGAAAAAGTAATCAATACGTTCCTGGCCATGGTCTTCCGCAATTTCCGGGTTAAATTGAGGGATCAGAGTATTATGCAGTGAATCATAGGTGAAACCGGGCCAGGCCTGGGAGTTGGGGTAGAATTGGCGCGCCAGGTCAATCAGCTTTCTTCCGCCAAACAATTCGGTCATGGCCTTATATTCCTTTGTCGGTTGACCAGGTTCTTCTGCCACAACATTGAGGTCGCCGGCCACAAGGACGGGCCGGGCAGGGTGAACCTGTTTATAGGCCGCGACCGCTTCCGCTAATTGTTTTAGATTTGACGCGCGTGCTTGTACATATTCAAGCAGTCCGTTGTGCGATTGGACGTGGGTGAGGAAAAGTCCCAGCGGGCCGCCGGGGAGATCCAGATTAGCCACGATAAAGCCCTTTTGAGAAAAAATATCGCTGCCGATCAGCCAGCTGTATTTGGTTGTGGAGGGATCAATGATGGCAAACTTGCTTAGGATCAGCAGACCGCTGCCAAAGCCAAAAATATTACGCTGTTCCGGCAGGTAGCTATTGGGGTAGTGGTCGGCAGTTTGGGCCAGGATGATTTTAGCAAGATTTTTATCCCAGACCTCGGTCAGCAGTACGACATCGGCATCGGTGGCTTCAACCGCATCAGCAATAGCGAAGGCGCGGAACTTATCCTCATGGGTGTGTTTCTCAGACATGATCGGCAGCGTGTCGCCGAAGAGGTGGGTGTTGTAAAGGAGGATGGCGGCGCTGATGTTCATGCCTTTATATCCTTGTTGGAGCGGGGAAATTTCAGTTAGATGGAATATTTGAGATGAGAATGATATAATCAAAACTGGAGGTGTCAATGACTATGAAACACTTTCTGCCGATTATTGTTGAAAAAGATGAGGACGGCTATTATGTTGTCGAATGTCCGATCTTTAAAAGCTGTTACACTCAAGGCAGGACGCTGGACGCGGCGATTAAGAACATTAAAGAAGTGATCGATCTTTGCCTCGAGGAAAAGAACAACAAGGAAATTCTGAAGGGCTACAACCCCAAAGAGATCAGTTTTTTAACTCTTTCACATGCCTAAGTTGCCGACACTCTCCGGAGACAAAGCGATCGGATGTTTCAAGAAATTGGGCTATGAAATAAGCCGGCAGAAGGGGAGCCATGTCCGGATGCATCATCAGAGCGATAAGGCCAAAAAGCCATTGACGATTCCACGCCACAAAGAATTAGGCAAAGGGCTTATTCGAAAGCTGATTCGTGATGCTGGAATAGGCCTTGAAGATTTGGCCGGTCTTTTATAACAGGATATGCCCAAAGCCGAAGCCCACTTTTTCTGCCAGTTTTGCGCCGGAATTTAAGGGGCAAAAGAAGCTTCAGGTTGTCCCTCGGCAGCCGCGGGTAGTTATGACCGCATTTGGCTGATTATTTCGATCGGGCCCGCGATAGACGGCAGTTGGCCTAAAAAATATTGCTGTTTATTCCCATGACCATTAAAATGGCTCCTCGCTGTGTAGAACATAGGCTCGTCCCGATAAATCGGGACTCGCGCCTGCCCGCCTTTGGCGGGCTTTGTCCTGCCTAATTATCGTTACATTTCATGGAAAATTTCAGTCGGGAATGGTATAATTTACTTATATGGTTTGGAGGTGAAGAAAAAGTGAAAAAACCGATCAAAAAACTACAGAACGAAATCCTGTTTTACGCTCGAAAACTTCCGCCGATCAAGCAAATGGAGGCCTTGGACTTTATTAAATGGCTGTGGGGAGGGCCAAGCAAAAATGAAGAGGAATTCACTGAAGAAGAATGGGGCAAAATAATATCTCTGAAAAAAGATAAAGGAAGAGCGTTTAAATCAGGAAAAGAACTGATAGGGCATTTAAAGGGATTAATGAAGAAGTGAGATATGAGCGGAAAAATTCATTCAAAAGAACATTTAAAAAACTGCAGTTCGAAAAGCAAGAGAAAGCGCTTGATGCGATTCAGGCGCTGATAGGATTTTATGAATCAGGGGGCAAAACAGAGGGTCTGGGCCTGAAGCATTTGCGCGAAGATATTTGGGAAATCCGATCATCTCTCAAGGATCGAATATTATTATCTTTTTCTAATGATTCAATAACCTTCCTCATTGTTGGCAATCACAATGAGATTAAAAACTTTATAAAGAATCAATAACCGCTTTATGATAGCATCCAAACCCGAAACCCACTTTCTCTGCCAGTCGTGCGGCAATGAATTCCCGAGATGGTACGGGCAATGTCCGGTTTGTGGGGAATGGAATACTCTAACGGAAGAACTTCAAACTTCAAGATCCAAACTTCAAAACAAATCACAAATCCAAAATCCCAAACAGGAAAAACCGACGCCGATCACCGAAATTGACTTTAATAATGAAGAGAGAATGGCGACGGGGATGGGGGAATTGGACAGGGTTTTGGGGGGAGGAATGGTGGCCGGCTCGGTCGTGCTGGTGGCCGGGGAGCCGGGGATCGGCAAGTCGACCATGATGTTGCAAGCAGCAGAAGCTTTAGCCAAGAACTCGAAAGTCCTCTATGTTTCCGGTGAGGAGTCGGCCAAACAGATAAGGTTGCGGGCAGAGCGGCTGGGGACCCTTTCAAAAACGCTGATCCTTTATCCCGAGACCGATCTTTTCGCCATCGAGCGAGCGATCGAAGAGGTTAAACCGCAATTTGTCGTCATCGATTCGATCCAGACGATCTTCCGCGATGATGTCGCCTCGGCGGCGAGCTCGGTCGCCCAGGTCAGGGAGTGCGCCGCCTATCTGGTCAGGATCGCCAAATCAACCGGCATCCCGATCTTTATTGTCGGCCACGTGACCAAAGAGGGGACGGTGGCCGGCCCGCGCGTGCTCGAACATGTTGTCGACACCGTGCTCTACTTCGAGGGCGAACAGCACAAGCAGTACCGGCTGCTGCGGGCGACCAAGAACCGTTTCGGCTCGACCAACGAGGTCGGCATTTTTGAGATGAAGGAGCGCGGCCTGGTCGAAGTTGCCAACCCGTCGGAGGTTTTCCTCTCCGAGCGGCCGGAGAAGTCGCCCGGCTCGGTCATCACCGCGGCGATCGAAGGGACGCGGCCGCTCCTCGTCGAGATCCAGGCGCTGGTGGCGCCGACCAAGATGGCTTATCCGATCAGGAAAGCGACCGGCGTCGATTACAACCGCGTGGCGATCGTCATCGCGGTCCTCGAGCGCCATCTCGGCTTTAAGCTCTCTTCAATGGATATCTACGTCAACGCCGCCGGCGGCGTGCGCACGGTCGAGCCGGCGATCGACCTGCCGATCGCGCTGGCTATCGCTTCGGGCTACAAGAATAGGCCAATCGATCAAAAAGCGCTGGCCATCGGCGAGATCGGGCTGGCTGGCGAGCTGCGCTCGGTTAACCACGCCGAACAGAGGGTGCGGGAGGCGGAGAAGCTTGGTTTTCAAACAGTTTATCTGCCGAATGCGAATCTCAAAGAATTAAAGAAGGCGAAAATAAAATTAGACGGCGCGGCGGGGATCAAGGACGCGCTGACAGCATCTCTGCAATAACTTTCCTGACCTCCTCGACCTTATTGTCATATTCTTCTTCCGTCTTTATGTAGATCGGCTGGCCGACGGAGAGCTTGACCGGGCTGGGCTTGATAAGATACGTGCCGCGCGGCATGATGCCGTAACTGCCGGAAATGGCGATGGGGATGATCGGGGCGCCGGATTTGAGCGCGGCCATCAAACTGCCCCGCTTGAATTTCCCCAGTGTGCCGTCCCGGCTGCGCGTCCCTTCGGGGAAGATCATGACCGACTCGCCCGACTTCAAAATTTCAATTATCCGCTCGATCATCTTGTAAGCCGAAAGAATTATCTCGCGGTCGATCGGGAAATAACCCGCCTGCCGCAGGAACCAGCCGAAGACCGGGATATTGAACAGCTCTTTTTTGATGGCGAACCGGAAACGGACCGGCAGATAAGCGAGGAGGATCGGGATATCGGCCGCTCCCTGGTGGTTGGCGACAAAGATTAGGGGTTGGCCTCGCGGGATATTCTCAAGCCCTCCGGCCGTCACTTTGATCCCGGCAAAAAAAGAGAGGAACCTCGCCCAGTAATGGGCGGCGGCCTGAAAAACGCGCGTGCGCGGCCGGACAAAGGGGGTGAAGCAGAGCGCGAGCGCCGTCCCGACAAAGTAACTGATCATGATCAGACAGATCAGGAACGCCGTATGGAGGAGGCGCAGGGCAATCATGACTTAAGTATATCAGGGAATTAAGAATGGTTGCAATTTTCGCGGCGAGCCATCGATAAATATTCGCCATGGAGAATTACTTGAGGATCGAAGAGAGCGGCGCTGCCAATCAGATCGAAAGTCTGCGGCTCAAAAGACCGGCGCGCCGCTGTATTTATTACAGCGAAGAATGCTGTTCGGCCCCCAATCTCCGTTTCGAGGCCTGCCGGACCTGCTACCGGGTCAGCCCCCAGCTGGCCGTCAAGCGCCTGTTCGAAGTGATCAGGAAAATGGCTACCGACTTATTAAAACTTACAGGGAAAGAACCCGGTCAATTTCCTCAACATTAGTTAGCCCTCTCTTAACTTTCAACAGCGCGTCATCCCGCAATGATCTCATGCCGGCCTGCGGCGCAAAGCCGGTCATGACCGCATAGATGCCTAAACGACCTTTGTAACCGGCCGGCGCGGTCTTTCTCACGAGGCGCTGGGCGACGACGCCGAGAACCGTTGCCTCAACCAGGTATTTTTCGATCCCCATCTCCATGAGGCGCGTGACGGCCGAGGGGGCGTCATTAGTGTGCAGGGTCGAAAAGACGAGGTGCCCGGTCAGCGCCGACTGTATGGCGACCCGCGCCGTCTCGAGGTCGCGGATCTCGCCAATCATGATGATGTCGGGGTCCTGGCGCAGGATACTGCGCAGGCCGCGCGCGAAGGTCAGCCCCGACTTATTATTGACCTGGATCTGGTTGATCCCCGGCAATTGATACTCGACCGGGTCCTCAACTGTCATGATATTTACCTCTTTGGAATTAAGTTCAGCTAGCGTCGCGTAAAGAGTGGTCGTTTTCCCCGAGCCGGTCGGCCCGGTTACCAGGACGAGGCCGGTCTTTTTCGCGATAATGCTTTTGTAGGCGTCGAGGGAATCTTTTTCCATGCCCAGTTCTTCTAATTTCAGGTGCGCTTGCCGCCGGTTGAGGAGCCGCAGGACGATCTTTTCGCCGTGGATGGTCGGCAGGGTCGAGACGCGCAGGTCGATGTGGCTTTTACCGATCTTTAAGTCGGTGCGGCCGTCCTGCGGCAGGCGCGTTTCGGCGATATCGAGGTTAACCATGACCTTGACGCGCGAGATCAGCGCCGCCTGCCGGACTTTGTTGACCGGCGGCGCCTCCTGAAGCAGGCCGTCAACCCGGTAGCGGACGCGAACAAAATCCTCACGGGGCTCGATGTGAATGTCAGAGGCACTCATCCCAAGGGCTTTGGCCAATATCTCATCGAATAGTTCAGTTACCCCGTTAGTTTCCATTAATTAAAAGGAAGCAAGATTATTGCCACGCTTGATCTTGGCCGTGCTGGCGAAAAATCGCCGGTCAAATATCATGAAATTCCCAGATATTTGAGGCGAAAAACATTCATGAAAGCAGGGGAAACTCGTATATTCCCGACTGCGGCGTTTGGCCGTTTGATGAGTGCCGGGGTAAAACTGACCAACGGCCGGCGGCCACTCTTGACCAGGGCACAGTTAGCCGATAGCGATTTGGCGCAAAAGATCCGGCTGGTCGGTGACCCGAAGATAATTCAGCAATTTGGACTGCCCGGCGCCACTATCAACCTAAGCGCCATCAGCGCTCAAAACTTTCGCGATCAGCTTGACCTCAAGGGGGGCGGCGAAAACCTGACTGGTTGGCTGACGGAAAAGCTCCGGGTCTATGGCGGAACAAGTCAACTGCCTGTGATCCTGGCGCGGCTGGGAGTGACCCGGCCGCAGGTAGAACAGCTGCTCGCGGAAGAGCTTATGAGGACCATGGCTGGCTCCGCGATCGCGACGCTAAGCATGCCGGATGAATTTGAGGCCGCCGCCTACATTTATAGCCTGACGAATGATTTTATAATCCTGGCCAACGCGTCGGAAGCGGACGATCATGACCACGTCAACTTTATCATCAATATCATGCTGAAAGCGATCCAGCTCCATGATCCCGGCACGGCGGTCCACTCCGGCGTTGTCACTTTCTATGCGGCGAAGATCGCCGCCGCCCTTGGCATTCCCGTCGACGGCAAGCTTTTTCAGCGGATCAAGACAGCCAGCCTGCTGCATGATATCGGCAAATTAGGCATCCCCGCCGCGACGCTCAAACTCCCCCGGCCGAATAAAGACGAGATCGTGCTTCTCAATGAGCACCTGTCGGTCAGCATCTATTTTCTTTCGGGAATAATGTGGCTAAAAAATATTATTCCTCCGGTCCAGCACCACCATGACATTAAAAAAGATTACCCTGCCTGGGCCCGTGAAGGAGTATTGACGCCCGAACAACAGCTCGCGATACAAATAATCATGGTGGCCGACCGTTTTGACGGCATGACCAGCGATCGCCTCCACAAGTCCGAAGGCGAATATTCTTTGCGTCGCGGCGGCATCGAGCAAAGGCAGAAAGTATTCTCCAAAAAGGAGGCGATCGATCAGATCCGATCGGAGGGCTGCGATCTTGCCGTCCTAGAGGCGCTCGAAGAGGTCTTGCAGAGCGGCGCCCGGCGCCTGATCGATCTCAAAGAACACTTCCGTCTCGATGAATTGACCATGGTCTGGTACGGCATCGAACATCTGATCAAAAAGAGCATCCTGCCGATCGGGCCTGAAGAGAGACAGATGTCTTTGACCGATCGATATTTGCGCGCCAAGCGAGCCCTGCTCTGGCTGATCAGCGGCCGGCCGGTCGAGCCTCTCGGGGCGACCGATTTGATCCGCGCAGTCAGGCAGGCCGTTGAGCAAAAAATATTTGAAGAAAAATTAGGACAAAAATTTTCGGCGATAATGGGGACCGACCTTTCCCCGATGATGACCCTGCTCCTCTTTCGCGCGCTCCGGGCAGACGAACTGCTGGGCGGCGATTCGTTCCTTAAACTGGCTCAAGTGTTCATGTTTTACGGGCGAAACGAAGATAAACAAATTTCGGTGATCAAAAAGTTGACGCTTGACGATGAAGAGCACATGCCCGAGTTTTTGGACTGGGTCTCGACCGCACTCTACGGCGAGAGCACGCTCGATCTGCCGGTGGCGGGCGAGCGGGCTTTTGCCGAACAGGTCAAAGCGTTCTATGAAACCGCGATAAAAGAAGGGTTAACGTAGGGCTTTCCGCGCGGCCGACCACATGGTTTCGATCGGCGCTTCCTCGCCGGTAAAGACCGTAAAGGCGATCGCTCCCTGGCGGACCAGCAGGCCCAGGCCTGAAACAACGCGACAGCCCGCTTTTTTGGCCGTCTTGAGGAGTTTTGTTTCGGCCGGGTTGTAGACCAGGTCATAGACCAGGGTTTTTTTGTTCAATTTTACTCCGGAGGGCAGGGGCGAATCGTTGATCTTTGGCGACATGCCGATCGGCGTGGCGTTGACTAAAAGATCGGCCCGTTCGATCTCGTTCTTGAGCGTCTGGCCGGAAATATTGGCCCCGAGGCATTTGGTTTTTGACAGATCGTTGACATATTCGGCCAGGCCTTTGGCTTTTTCTTCGACAATATCCGCGATAACGATCGAGGCGGCTTCAACTTCCGCTAGCATGACAGAAACGGCGCGGCTGACGCCGCCGGCGCCCAGAACGACCACGCGTTTTCCCGCCGGCTCAAAATTGGCGTCTTCTTTCAGCGATTCGATAAAGCCGGGGCCGTCGGTGTTGTAGCCGATCAGTTTGCTATCCTGATTGACGACGGTGTTAACGGCGCCGATCGTGGCGGCGAGCTTGGTCACATCGTCAAGCAGGGGAACGATCGCCTCCTTGTGTGGAATGGTGACGTTGAAGCCGGCGATGTGGAGGGCGCGCAGGCCGGGCAGGGCTTCTTTGAGGTCGGCCGGCTCCACCTCGAACGGGATATACTCGTAATCGAGGCCAAGCTCTTTAAAGGCGGCGTTGTGCATGGCCGGCGAGACGCTGTGGCCGAGCGGATAACCGATAAGGCCGACGATTTTTCTCATGGCTAAATTAGTATAACTTGTAAAGAAAAAAAAGCCAAGTTATAATAGGCGCGTTATGGCTAAGCCAAAAGTCGGCATTATATTGGGCAGCCGGTCTGACCTGCCGGTCATCGAAAAGTGCGAGAAACAGCTCAAGGCATTCGGCATCGCTTATGATGTGACGGTCGCTTCCGCCCACCGCACGCCGAAGAAAGTTGAACAGTACGCCAGAACCGCCGAAAATAAATATGACCTTATCATCGCGGCGGCGGGGATGGCGGCGGCCCTGCCCGGCGTCATTGCGGCCCACACGATCCTGCCGGTCATCGGCATTCCTATTCATTCAAAAGGCCTGGCCGGCCATGACGCTCTCTTTTCGATCGTCCAGATGCCCCCCGGCGTGCCGGTGGCCAGCGTGGCGATCGACGGCGGGAGGAACGCGGCGATACTGGCGGCGCAGATCCTCGCCCTCAAATATCCGGAGTTAAAGGCCCGGCTGAAAGCGTTTAAAAAGGGACTGCGGAAGGGATAGATGCTCAACATCATTGACCTGGTCGTGGCCGGCCTGATCTTGTTTTATCTCCTCAAAAATGCCGGCGGCATTATCAAGACGGTCAAGAACGTTTTGATCGTGCTGGCGATCCTGCTTCTTTTCGGCCTGGCTTCGCGCCTTCTGCTCAATTCGCCATTTATCTCCGGCGACGCGAGGAAAACTCTTGAGAACGCCTATTTTGTCAGATTGTCCCACGCCCTGATCGCCTGGGGGTACCCGGCGGTGGAAAACAGCGCGCCCAAGATCAACTCTTTCGTCAAAGAGCAGATCATCGCGGCGCCCACGGCGGAAACTAAGACCATCAAGATCCCAAAGATCAAAGTCCCGGAAAAAGAGCTCGAACGATTACTCGAAGCAGTCCCCGTGCCGGCGAAAAAGAGATGACCAAATTCCTGGTCCTGATCGGGGACGGCATGTCGGACCTCCCCCTCAAAGAACTCGGCGGCAGGACGCCGCTCGAAGCCGCCAAAACCCCGAACATGGATTTTCTGGCGAAGCATGGCGTTTGCGGCCTGGTGAATAACGTCCCGCCCGGGCTTGAACCGGGCTCGGATGTTGCGGCCATGTCGATCTTTGGCTACGATGCCAAAAAATATTATACCGGCCGGGGCCCGCTCGAGGCGGCCAGTTTAGGAGTCGAGCTCAATCCCAACGAAGTCGCCTTCCGCTGCAACCTGGTTACTATCGAGAACGGGCGGATGAAGGATTTTACCGCCGATCATATTTCAACCGCTGAAGCCAAAAATATATTCAAGTTCTTGAACGCGAAGATCGGCTCGAAAAATATCCGCTTTTATCCCGGCTTGAGCTACCGTAATCTGCTGGTCATGAGAACAGAAAGCCGAAAGCAGACAGCCGGACTCAGGGATTTAAAAACAACCCCGCCGCATGACATAACCGGCCGGGCGATCGGCAAATTTCTGCCGAAGGGGAGAGGCGCCGAGCGCCTGGTCAGCTTGATGAATGAAAGCGAAGTCCTGCTCCATCAGATGAAAAGCCAGGCGACCACGATCTGGCCGTGGGGACAGGGTGAGGCGCCCAAAATGCCCGCTTTCAGAAAGAAATTCAAAAAGAAAGCCGCGGTCATCACGGCGGTCCATCTTTTGAAAGGCCTGGGCAAGATCATTGGGATGAAGATAATCAATGTCCCCGGGGCGACCGGCTATCTCGACACCAATTACAGAGGCAAGGCCGAATATGCATTGAGAGAACTGAAGAGGAGCGACGTTGTTTTTGTCCACGTCGAGGCGCCGGACGAGGCGGGGCATGAGGGGGATGCGCGCAAGAAGATCAGGGCGATCGAGGATTTTGATAAGTTAGTTGTTGGAACAATTCTTTTGCGGGTAAGGGGTATGGGGGATGGGGTAAGGGTTTTGGTTTTGCCAGACCATCCAACGCCATGTAAATTAATGACCCATACTTCTGACGCAGTTCCGTTTGTAATTTATCCTTCTCGCGTTACGCGTCACCCGTTACGCGTTACTGGTTACAATGAAAAAGCGATTAAAAGAGCAAAATTGAAAATTCAAAAGGGCCATGAATTGTTGGCAAAATTTCTTGGCGGCAAATTATGAAGATCGCGATCATCGGTCTTGGCCTCATCGGCGGCTCGATCGGATTAAAATTAAAAAGGCAAAATTCAAGATTCAAAATTATCGGCATCCCGCGCCGCGAAGAAACCATCGATCAGGCGATCAAGATGGGCGCGATCGATGAGGGGACGATCGATCATGTCAAAGGCGCGGCCGACGCGGATATCGTTTTTGTCTGCACGCCGATCAATTTGATCCTGCCGGTGATCTCCGAGATCGCTCCGAATTTAAAGAAAGGGACGATCGTGACCGATGTCGGCTCATCAAAATATGAAATTGTTTCGGCCGCGGAAAAAGCCATGCCCAGGGGCGTCTATTTTGTCGGCGGGCATCCGATGGCGGGCAAGGAGACATCAAAGCTCGAGGCGGCCGAACCGGGGCTCTTCAGCGGCAAGACATGGGTTTTAACTAAAACCTCAAAAACGAGCAAGAAAGCATGGGAAGAAGTTGGTAAGTTGGTTAGTTTGTTAGGCGCCAAAGCATTGGAAATGGAGACTAAAACTCACGACCTGGTCGTCGCCGGCATCAGCCACATGCCATTAGCGGTCGCCGCGGCGCTGGTTAACGCGGTAGCCGATCAGCCGGAAAAAGACCTCATGTCAAAAGCGGCCGCCTCGGGCTTGCGCGACACGACCCGCATCGCCTCCGGCGACCCGATCCTCGGCGTCGATATGTTCACGACCAATAAAAAAGCAGTCCTCAAAATGCTCGGCTCGTTCAAGCGATCGTTGGCCAACTTAGAGAGGCTGATAAAAGAAGGCAACGGTGAAAAGATCCGCGAAGAGCTCGAGAAAGCGAAAAAAACCAGGGATTCAATTTTTGGTTGACATGAAAACCCTCCAGATCAATCAAGCCAAAGGCCTCAAAGGCGAGATCCGCATGCCCGGCGACAAGTCGATCACCCACCGCGCGATCATGCTGGGCGCGCTGGCCAGGGGGGAAACCGTCGTCAATAATTTTCTGCCGAGCGCGGATTGTTTGGCGACGGTCGATTGCTTCCGCAAGCTTGGAATAGAGATACGCGTAACGCGTAACGCGAATGTTGTTTCAATAATGGGGAAAGGGCTGCCTGGCCTGGCGCAGCCAAAAGGAATTCTCGATGTCGGCAATTCCGGTACGACTATAAGACTGCTCTCCGGTATTTTAGCCGGTCAAAAGTTCGAGGTTAAAATATCCGGCGACGAGTCGATCGAGAAGCGGCCGATGGGCCGCGTCGCCAAGCCCCTGCGGCTGATGGGAGCCAGCATCGAAGGCAAGATCAGGAACAACGAGGTCTTCGCGCCGCTCAAGATCATCGGCGGCGACCTTTGCCCGATCCGCTACGAACTGCCCGTTCCCTCAGCCCAGGTTAAATCAGCAGTCCTCCTGGCCGGCCTTTTTGCGAACGGTGAGACAACGGTTGCCGAAAAATTCCCATCCCGCGATCATACAGAGAGAATGCTCGAGCACTTCGGCGCCGCCTTTCGCATTACGCATAACGAATTACGCGTCACTGGCTGCAGCGAATTTGACGCAGCCGAGGTCGATGTCCCGGGCGATATCTCTTCGGCCGCCTTCTTTATGGTTTCTGCTCTCATAACCCCAAACTCCGAACTCACCCTCTTAAATGTCGGCCTCAACCCGACCCGCACCGGCATTATTGATGTGCTTCATCGCATGGGGGCTTCGATTGAAGTTCCGCGAGAGATCATGCTCTCGGAAGAGCCCAGGGCGGATATTACAGTTCGGAGTTCGGAGTTACGGAGTATTGAGTTGAGCGGCGAGATCATTCCGAGGATCATCGATGAGATTCCCATCATTGCCGTCGCGGCGACGCAGGCCGAGGGAGTGACGGAGATCCGCGGCGCGAAAGAATTGCGCATTAAGGAGAGCGACCGCATCAAAACCACGGCGGCTGAACTGCGCAAGCTCGGCGCTGAAATTGAAGAACTGGAGGACGGCCTGCGTATCCCTGGCCCGCAAAAACTAAAAGGAGCCCTCTTACAGAGCTACGGCGACCATCGGATCGCGATGTCGATGGCTATCGCGGGTTTGATTGCGGAAGGCACCACTACTATCGAAAATACCGATTGCATAGAAACTTCTTTCCCGGGGTTTGAGAAGATCTTAAAAGGACTGCTGCCTTAAGAGACGGGATATGTCTTCAGAAGTGTTTTTAATTCGGTCGGTACTTGCCCCAATGCCTGATCGCTGTGGCCGAGCAACATTTCCCACACATAGACAAACGTTTCACCGGCATAATTGAAGAGATTCGGGCCAACTATCATCTGATCGGCCGGCGGCAGGATGTCCCGCCCCAGAAGAGGCGTCAGGTCGTATTCTCTTGCGCATCTTCTGTTGATCTCCTCAAAAAACTTGACCGTGGCCTCATTCTCTGACCGGTAAGCCCATTTAACGTAGAACGCAACGAAGCGGCTTACATTCCGCCTCATCTCAACCGAATAGGTCGGGCCGAGAAAGAGATCGTGGAGCAATTCGTGTTTCAGCTCGAGAGTCGTGAAATCTTCCCGCAACACCGCCGTTCTCGACCTTTCTGAAAGAGAGGGAAGGCGCTCCTCCCTGACTGCGTCAAGTTCGCCGGCCAAAGAGAGGGGATACATGGCCCGGGCAATGTCCTGTGAAAGGCGGCTGCCTTCTGAGCCGGGTTTTGGATATATTTCGATCTCATTTTCTCTTGGTTGGCCTGAAGCCGGGGCGCTCACATGAACCTGATCAGTGCGCTGGCAGAAGCGAGAAAAATTCGCTTCATCCATGACGAACAGACTTGCGCCGGGCGCAAAAACCTCACTGCGTAGCCCCAATTTCTTATAAGTTCGCTCGTTGACCGGGTAAACTGAGACCCGGAAAGTTCCCCCCCATATCCGCTTGCTCTGAACCGAGGGGGTCATTGTCGCCAATATCCTTTTCGGACTGGCCATCATTATGCGTTGAAGGCCGAAGTTACTCAAGATCTCACTCTCCTCTTTATATTTATCGCAAAATAGCGGCGAATATTTCATGTTATAATCTCTATTATGCCGCCAAAGCTTGCTGTCCTGCCTGAAGACCTCATCAATAAGATCGCCGCCGGAGAAGTGGTCGAGCGGCCGGCCTCGGTCATCAAAGAGCTGGTCGAAAATTCGATCGATGCCGGCGCGACGCAGATTATCGTTGAGATCACTGATGCCGGTAAAAAACTGATGAAGGTCTCGGACAATGGCTGCGGCATGAGCCCGGCCGAGATTGAGCTTTCGCTGCAGCGCCACTCGACATCGAAGATCAGCTCTCAAGACGACCTCTTTAACATTTCGACCCTCGGCTTTCGCGGCGAAGCTCTCCCCTCGATCGCCAGTGTCTCCAAAATGAAGATCGAAGGGAACGCGGCGGGCGCCGGCCTGACCGTGACCGTCAAAGATCTTTTCTACAACACGCCGGCCAGGAAAAAATTTTTGAAGTCGGACGCGACGGAGACCGGCCACATCGGCGATATCATCGCCAAATACGTCATGGCCACCCCCCAGATCGCTTTCCGGTTCATCTCCGACGGCAAGCCGCTCATTACATCCCCCGGCACCGGCCAACTCTCTGACGCCGTGCTGGCGATCTATGGGGCCGGTTTATTGAGGGATCTAGTCGAGGTGAAGCACGGTTTTGGCGTTGGCACAATCAGCGGCTTTGTCAGCCGGCCGACCTTGAGCCGGATCGACAAGAATTATGAGGCATTTTTCGTCAACCGCCGCTATATCAAGAATTTTCTGCTTAACCGGGCGCTGGAGGAGGCCTACCGGACGCTCATCCCCGGCAACCGCTATCCTGTCGCCATCATTTTTATCGATATCGATCCCAAGCGGGTGGATGTCAATGTTCATCCGACTAAACGGGAGGTCAGGTTTGTTAATAACCAGGAGGTGATGGATGGGGTGAGGAGGGCGGTGAGGGAGGCATTGGGAGATCAGGAAATCAGGGGATCAGGAAGTGGAGATCAGGGTATCAGAATATCAGGAGGGACGGAATGGAAACCGGAGATGATGGAGCCGTTCTTTTCAATAACCAATAACCAAGAAACAATAACCAATACGACTGAATTTGAAGTTTCGGCAATACAGCCGTTTTTCCCACTTTATCAATTAAAGCTCACATATATTATCGCAACTGACGGCGAAGAAATTGTCTTGATCGACCAGCACGCGGCGCATGAGAGGATACTTTATGACCAGCTTTCTCGGTCACCGGTTGCCAGCCCCTCGACTTCGCTCGGGGCAAGTTGCCAATCATTATTAATGCCCGAAACGATCGAACTCAACGCATCCGAAGCAATGGTTTTGAAGGATAATCTTGATTACCTGAGTTCTCTGGGCTTTGAAATTGAGGAATTTGGCGGCAACAGCTACCTTTTAAGGGCAGTGCCAGTCGTTTCTTCAAAAGTGCCGGCCCGGCAGCTGATTCGTGACATTATTGCCGATATCGAGGCGGCGGGGAAAAGCCCACAGATTGAGATCCGGCGGGAAAACATCAGAAAATATGTCGCCTGCCACAGCGCCATCAAGGCGGGGGATAAATTGACCCAGGGTGAAATGGACCGGCTGATAAGAGATCTCTTTGCCACGCAAAATCCGCTGACCTGCCCGCATGGCCGGCCCACGATGATCCGCCTCTCCGAAGAGGAACTGCAGAAGCGTTTCGGCCGCTAAACGCTGCTTAAACCATCCTCACCGGCGAAATATCGCCACTTTTGGGCATGTTGAACGTGGTAATAAGATTGCTGCTCCTTTACCGGAGGTGCAGAAATGAAGGAATTGATGCCGATTGGAAGAATTGAGAACAAGATATATGTGATTAGAAAACAAAAAGTGATGCTGGACAGGAATCTGGCCGAACTTTATGGAGTCAAGACATTTGTCCTCAATCAAGCGGTTAAACGGAATCTTGAAAGATTCCCGGCGGACTTTATGTTTTCCTTAACGAGACAAGAAATATTGAGCATATCACAATTTGTGATATCCTCCGGTCAGGCAGGTGCTGAAAATCTCAAATTTGCCAAAAACGTTAATGCGTTTACCGAGCAGGGGCTGGCCATGCTGTCAGGCATCTTGCACAGCGCAAGGGCTATCCAGGTCAATGTGGCTATAATGCGCGCCTTTGTGAAGCTGCGTCAAGTCCTGGCCTCAAACAAAGATCTCACATATTTATTCAAAGAACTCAAACATAAAGTCGGCCGGCATGATATCGAGATTGGATTGATCATAAAAACGATCGAAAAGATGATCGCCGTAGAGAAAAAGCCGAAGAGAAGAATTGGCTTTTTCCCTAAATATTCTTTGGGGTGATAAAATTCGTGAATTTGACAGAACATCAGCCGGTTTGCTACTATGAGATCAAGATGGCAAGTAAAAACTTAGTAATAGTTGAGTCGCCCGCCAAGGCCAGGACGCTGGAGAAATTCCTGGGCAAGGACTTCACTGTCAAGGCGAGCGGCGGGCATGTCCGCGACCTGCCGGCCAAGAAGATCGGGGTCAAAATAGATGAGGACTTTGAGCCGACTTATCAAATAATCAAAGGCAAAGAGAAGATCGTCAAGGACCTGCAGGAGGCGGCTGGCAAAGCCAAGTTAATTTATCTGGCGCCTGATCCGGACCGCGAGGGGGAAGCCATTGCCTGGCATCTAAGCGTTCTCCTCGGCGGGGATAAGAAGATCAAGCGGATCGAATTCCACGAGATCACCAAAGACGCGGTGACCTCGGCCGTCAAACACCCGCGTGAGATCGACATGGGGCGCGTGGACGCCCAGCAGGCGCGCAGGATCCTTGACCGGCTTGTCGGCTATAAATTGAGCCCGCTCCTCTGGAAGAAGGTCATGAAAGGGCTTTCGGCCGGCCGGGTCCAGTCGGTCGCCGTCCGCCTCATCTGCGAGAGGGAAGAGGCGATCGGCAAATTCAAGGCCGAGGAATACTGGGATATTCATGTCCGGCTCTCCAATAATTCAGAATTCACCGCGAGATTGGTCGCCAAAAGCGAAACGCCGCTCGGCGTGCGTCCGAAAGAAAAGGGACAGATCATTGCCTCCGAAGCGGAGGCCAAAAAGATAGTTGAAGAGCTCAAGCAGGCGAGCTACTCGGTCAAAGAGGTCAGAAAGAAAGAGCAGAAAAGATACCCGGCGCCCCCCTTCATAACCAGTACGCTCCAGCAGGAGGCCTCAAGAAAGCTTGGCTTCTCCGCCAAGAAGACGATGGTCCTCGCCCAGAAATTATATGAAGGCGAAGAGGTGAAGGGCGAAGGCCGCGTCGGCTTAATCACTTATATGAGGACCGACTCTGTCCGCATCGCGGCCGAAGCCGAGACCGAAGTCAGGCAATATATCTCAGCCGCCTTCGGCGCGGAGTTCCTGCCGCCCGCTCCGCTCCGCTACAAGAAAAAGAAACAGGCCCAGGACGCGCACGAGGCGATCCGGCCGACCTCGATCGCCCGCTCTCCGGAAAAAGTCAAAGATAGTTTAAGCAATGACGAATTCCGGCTCTATGACCTGATCTGGAAACGGTTCGTCGCCTGTCAGATGTCAGCGGCGGTCTTCGACCAGACCTCGGTCGACGTTGCCGCGGGCGACTATCTGCTGCGCGCCACCGGCTCGATCATGAAATTCGAGGGCTTTCTCAAACTCTATGAGGAGAGCAGTGATGAGGCCGCGGAGGGCGAGGGCGAAGCGCTCCTCCCTGAGTTAAAGACAGCCGAAAAGCTTAAGCTCCTCGAAGTCAAGCCGGCCCAGCATTTTACGGAGCCACCGCCGCGCTACACCGAGGCCTCGCTCGTCAAGGAGCTTGAGCAGAAAGGGATCGGCCGCCCCTCGACCTACGCGCCGATCATCTCGACGATACAAGATCGCGGCTATGTCATCAGGGAGGGTAAGGCGCTCAAGCCGACCGATATCGGCGTCACAACCAATCGCCTGCTGGTCAAGAGCTTTCCGAAGATCCTCGACGTCAAGTTCACGGCCCAGATGGAAGACAAGCTTGACGAGATCATCGAAGGCGAGATGAAGTGGACCGCGGTGCTTAAGGAATTCTACGAGCCGTTCAAGGCCGCGCTGGCCGAGGCCGAAATCAAGATGGAAAAGGTCAAGAAAGAGATACTGACCGACGAGCTCTGCCCAAAGTGCGGCAGTAAACTTGTCATCCGGCAGGGGCGCTACGGTGAGTTCATGGCCTGCTCGACTTACCCCAAGTGCAAATTCACCAAGAGCACGCCGGAGGAAGAGGCGAAGGTCAAAGCCATCCAGGAGATCTGCGAAAAATGCGGCAAGCCGATGGCGCTCAAGCGCGGGCGTTATGGCGAGTTCCTCGCCTGCACCGGCTATCCGAGCTGCCGCAACATAAAGCCGATCCTGAAAAAACTTGAGGCCAAATGCCCCAAGTGCGCCGGCGACCTGGTCGAGCGCCGGACGAGAAAAGGCAAGCTGTTCTTCAGCTGCATCAATTATCCAAAGTGTGATTTCGCTACCTGGCAGAGGCCAGGCACGGAAAAGCCCAAACCCAAAGAGGCGGAAGGCGAATAATGCGCGAGATCAAAGACCTCAGGGAGATGCACCTCTATTCCCTGAAGGCCAGATCCCACGGGAAAAAGATCGGTTTTGTCCCGACCATGGGGGCGCTCCACGAAGGCCACCTCTCGCTGGTCGTCGAAGCCAAAAAGAGATGCGACATCGTGGTGGTCAGCATCTTCGTCAACCCGATCCAGTTCGCCCCCAGTGAAGATTTCGCCAGCTACCCCCGCAGCTTGGGTAAAGACAAAAAACTGCTCAAGAATTTTGCAATCGACGCGCTCTTTCTCCCCGCGGCCGAGAAAATGTTCCCCGGAGGTTTTAAGACATTCGTTGAGGTTGAAGCGCTCTCAAAAAAAATGTGCGGGCGTTCGCGGCCGGCCCACTTCCGCGGTGTGGCGACCGTGGCGACCAAACTTTTCAATATTGTTAATCCCGATCTGGCCTTCTTCGGGGAAAAGGATTACCAGCAGCAGCTCATCATTAAACAGCTGGTCGCCGACCTCAACCTGCCGGTCGAAGTCGTGTCTCTCCCCACCGTACGGGAATTTGACGGTCTGGCCATGAGCTCGCGCAACGCTTATCTCAATCCAAGAGAGAGGAAATCGGCGGTCATTCTCTATAAGGCCTTGAGCTTGGCGCAGAGGGAGGTCAAGGGGGGCGAGCGCGACCTCAACAAGTTGCTCTTTCGCCTGAGAGCGCTCATCGGCAGTGAGCCGAGCGTGCGGCTCGACTATCTGGTGGCAGTCGATCCGAAAACGTTGCAGGAAGTCAAAAAGATCGGCGGCAAAGTCCTTTTTGCATTGGCGGCATTTATAGGGAAAACAAGGTTGATCGATAATATGGTGGTTGGGGAGTAGGGAGGGATATCCGGAGATCCGGGGATTAGGGTTTGGGGATCGGGTGACTTGGAGATCCGGGACGGAAATAAGGGAGGAAGGCAGATGGCAGGCAGGGGAGGATTCACGTTAATTGAATTGTCGGTTGTCACGAGCATTATCGGGCTGGTTCTTCTACTATCTTTTCCGACGCTTTCGAGTTTTAAGGAGCAGATCTACCTCGAGTCGGCTTCAAAGCAGCTCGTTTCCGATCTGCGAACAACACAGATCAAGGCGGTCTGCCTTGGCGAGGAGCAGAGTTTTCAGGCCGATGACAAACGGTTCATATTCTCAAGAACAGGCAACCCGCCGCCCGGCGGCTCGGGGACGGAAATTATTTCAGGCAAAACCGGCAGCCGCCGCGTCATCGTCTCTTCGGTCGGGAGGGTGAGAATTGAATAGGAGGGGCTTGACTCTCGTTGAAGTTGTCGTCGCCGGAACACTATTCCTTCTGGCCGTCTCCTGCTTCAATTATCTATCAAAGATCTCAATGAATTATGTCGCGAGAGCCGGGGCAAGATCGGTCTCTCTTTATTCGGCGCGCTCGGAGATGGAGAAGGTGCGCCGCCTCTCTTTTGGCCAACTTGCCTCATACAGCTCGGCCGAGACAAAGATCGTTCAAATGGATGCCGACCTCTGTCTGATCCAGGTTGGCAATCTTTACACTTTGAGGAGCTGTTATTGATGAGAAAATGCCAGGCGGGCTTCACACTGGTCGAGCTGATCGTCGCGCTGACGCTCTTGACCGCGCTTGTCAGCGGGCTTTTCTATTCTTTCGGCCAGGGCTTGAGGGTGTGGCGAAAAATTAATGAGAGGGTCGCGCATCTCCAGATCGCCAATATCGTGGCCGAGCGTATCTGCCGCGACATCCGTTCGAGCGCCGTCCTGGCCGGTTCAAACTCTGCCGAGGTCTTTTTAAAGATCGGCGGCGAGGGCGGGAGTTATAAATTGGTCGATTCGAAGATCAGAAGAAAAAAGGGGAGTACGACCGCCTATCTGACCGATGACGGTGAGATCAAGCGGTTGGCCTTCTCTTATCCGGCCGTTGGGGCGGTCAATGTTTCGATCGACGACCTCTCTTATCTTGTCTCGGGGAGAAATTGATGAGGCTCAGAAGCGGCTCCGCTCTTATTTTGGTCGTGAGCCTCTGCGCTGTTTTGATGACGCTGGCTGTAATTCTAACCAAAATGGTCTATAATACTTATACGACGGCGGTACTGATCGAACAGCGGGAGGCGGCTTTCTGGCTGGCCGAAGCCGGGCTTGAGGCCGGCAAAGTTAAATTGGCTCGCAATCCCGGCTGGTACACCGACTTGCAGCATTATCCGGAAGATGACGTCAGGTGGCTTAAAGCGGGGGCGGTTGGGGAGGGCGGATCGCTGCCGTCGGGAACATTTGTGATAGTACGCGAAAAAGACCAGGCTCGGCTTTATTCTATTGGCAGTCGCGGCCGGGTCAGGGTCATTTTGAAGATCGAATTTACAACGGCGCCGTATGAGACACAGAGTCAGACAGAATTATAAAGTCTCTCGGCCAACTCGAGACAAGGAGAGTAAAGTGAATTATATATTATTAGGGACTTCGATTCTTCTGGCCGTGACGGGACAGCTTTTGATGAAACGCGGCATGATGCTCTTCGGGACATTTCCCGCCAGCCAGCTGCTCGCCAAGGTTATCCCGATGTTCCTGAATCCCTGGGTCTTTTTCGGCTTTGCCGCCTTTGGCCTCTCTTCGATCTTCTGGCTCGTTGTTCTCTCAAGGATGGAGCTAAGCTTCGTTTATCCGATGGTCAGCGCGGCTTATGTGCTGGTGGCGATCTTCTCTTTCTTCTTTTTCAAGGAGAATGTGACGCTAATTCGCTGGGCGGGGATTGCGGTCATCATCTTAGGTGTTTACCTGATCTCGCGGTCCTGATCAGTCTTCTTTGTAGTACTTGGTAAAGTCCTCGGGCCGCAGGTTCTCGATAAAATCCTTGAACTTCTTTGTCTCCTCGGCGTCTTTTTCTGAATTGACCAGCTTGGCCTGCATCATGACGACCTCTGAGACGAAGATCGGCACGTGCCCGCGCACGGCCAGCGCGATCGCGTCGGAGGGCCGCGCGTCAAGGCTCAGGGTCTTGCCGTCTTTTACCTCAACGTCAACCAGCGCGAAGAATGTGCCGTCTTTGACGTCATTAATGATTATCTTCTGGAGTTTGCCGCCCAGGCTTTCGATGGCGTTCCTCAGGAGATCATGGGTCATCGGGCGGGGCGGCTGCGCTCCCTGCAGCTCCATGGCGATGGCGGCGGCCTCAAAAACGCCGATCCAGATGGGGAGGAAATTCATCTCTTCCGGGTCGCGGAGAAGAACTATGGGAGACAAATTCCGGGGATCAAAGCCCAGGCCCCCGACCTGCATTTCGATCATCGGGTTTTTTACTTGCCCGCCGGCCGGCGGGCGGACTCGACTACTTTCGTGAAAGCGCCAAAATCATTGACGGCCAGATCGGCCAGCACCTTGCGGTCTAACATAATGTTGGCTTGCTTCAATTTGTGGATCAACTCGTTGTATTTGAGGCCCAGACCGCGGGCGGCGGCGTTGATCCTGGTCGCCCAGAGCCGGCGCATGGCCTGCTTCTTCTGCTTGCGGCCGATCGTGGCGTGTCTTTTCGCTTTAAAGACGGCGGTCTTGGCCCGCCTGATCTGCGTTCGTAAAGTGATCCGGAAGCCCTTGGCCCGCTTCAGTATCTTCTTTCTTTTTCTGCGGGCGACAAAGCCTCTTTTGACCCTAACCATTGGCGCCGCCCGGCAGCATGACTCTTATCCTGGTCTCGTCGGCGGGCGAAACGACCGATTTGCGCTTCAGCCGCCGGCGCTGTGACGTCGATTTCCACTCGAGCAGGTGGCGCAGTTTGGCGTGCCGGCGCATGATCGTGCCCGATTTTTTTATGATAAATCTTTTGGCGGCGGCTTTTCTTGTTTTAATTTTCGGCATATTATTTTTTCGGCCCCAGCAAGAGATTCAAACTCCGGCCTTCCATCTTGGGCGGCGCTTCGATCTTTGCGGCTTCGCCGATCACTTCCAGGAAACGCGCCAGCAGCTTATGGCCGAGCTCTTTGTGCGCCATTTCCCGGCCCCGGAACATGATGTTGACCTTGACCTTGAAACCCTTGGCCAGGAGCTCTTTGGTCTTAGCGACCCTGACGTCAAAATCATGCTGGGCGATCTTTTGCGAGAGCTTGATCTCTTTGGTGATGCCGCCCTTTGACGATTTGCGACCTTCCTTTTCTTTCTTCTGCAGTTCGTAGCGCAATTTGCCGTAATCGGCGATGCGCGCCACGGGCGGCTTGGAAGCCGGCGCGATCAGGACCAGGTCAAGGCCGCGCTCTCTGGCGAGCCGCAGGGCTTCAGGGGTTGCCACGACGCCAAGCTGTTTGCTTTCTTCGTCGATGAGCCGAACTTCTTTCGCCCAGATCCGCTCGTTTATCGAATAGTCCCTAATACTTAGTGGCCCCCATTAAGTGTATTATAGCTCATTTCCGGCTTGAGGTCAAAAAGAAAATCGGCCAGCGGTTTCGCTCCCAGGTCGCCCTTGCTTCTGTGCCTGACCGCGACTGTGCCTGCGGTTGCCTCTTTTCCCCCCACGATCAGCATGTAGGGGACCTTCTGCATCTGGGTGTCGCGAATCTTGGCGCCGATCTTTTCGCCGCGGCGGTCGACCTCGACGCGCACATCATTCTCTTTGAGCTCTCCGGCGATCTTTTCGGCGTAACCAAGGTATTTATCCGAGATGGGCAGGACGCTGACCTGCGTCGGCGCCAGCCAGACGGGGAAAGCGCCGGCGTAGTGTTCGATCAGGGCCCCGATGAATCGCTCCAAACTGCCCAGGATCGCACGGTGGACCATGACCGGCGTCTTTTCCTTGCCGGTCTCATCGATATAGGTCAGGTCGAAGCGCTGGGGGAGGTTAAAATCGACCTGGACGGTCGGCCCCTGCCATTCGCGCCCGATGGAATCCTTGAGCTTGATGTCGATCTTGGGGCCGTAGAAAACCCCGGCGCCGGGATCGATCTCGAAAGGCAGGTTCCTGTCCAACAGCGATTTTTCGAGGACGGCGGTGGCCCGCTCCCAGTTTTCCGGCGTGCCGGCGAATTTTTCCGGCCGCGTCGAGAGATTGACCTTGAATTCGAAGCCGAAAACCTTCATGACAAAAGTTATAAAATCGATAATATTTAGAATTTCGTCCTCTAACTGATCCTCGCGGCAGAAGATGTGGGCGTCGTCCTGGGTGAAGCCGCGCACCCGCAGGAGGCCGTGCAGGACGCCCGATTTTTCGTAGCGATAGACGGTCCCCAGCTCAAAGTAGCGGATGGGGAGATCGCGGTAACTGCGGGTTTTTCTTTTAAAAATAAGGATATGGCCCGGGCAGTTCATCGGCTTGACGACATACTCCTGCTTGTCGATCTTCATGAAGTACATATTCTCGCGGTAGTAGTTGCTGTGGCCGGAGGTGTTCCAGAGATCGATCTTGGCCAGGTGTGGGATATAGACCGATTCATAATCCCTTTTCTTGTTCTCCTTGCGTAAAAAGTCCTCGATCAGGCCGCGGACGACCGCCCCTTTGGGATGATAATAGACAAAGCCGGCGCCGGCCTCCTCGTGAATCGAGAAGAGATCAAGGTCCTTGCCGAGTTTGCGATGGTCTCTTTTCTTGGCTTCCTCGAGGTTTTTGATGTACTCGTCGAGTTCTTTCTGGGATGGGAAGGCCGCGCCGTAGATCCTCTGCATCATCGGGTTTGTCTCGATGCCGTGCCAGTAGGCGCCGGCGATGGAGAGGAGCTTGAAGGCCTTGATATGGCCGGTGTGTTCGATGTGCGGGCCGCGGCAGAGGTCGATAAAATCGCCGCTCTTGTAGACGCTGACCTTGTCATCCTCGATCTCATGGAGCAGTTCGACTTTGTATTTTTCGCCGCGTTCTTCGAATAATTCGATCGCTTTGGTTTTGCCCATTTCCTGCCGCTCGAATTTGTGCTCATGTTTAATGATCTCGCGCATCTTCTCCTCGATTTTGGGCAGGTCTTCGGGCGTGATCTGTGTCGGCAGATCAAAATCGTAGTAAAAACCGCTCTCGATCGCGGGCCCGATGCCGAGTTTGACGCCGGGGAAAAGTTCCCGCACGGCGTGGGCCAGCACGTGGGCGGTTGAGTGGCGGAGGGTTTCGAGGTCGAGATCCGCTTTTGTCATCGTGATTTATAGTATATCACGACGGGGGAACGGGTGGCAAACAAGCTATGGCTGTCAATATGAAAGGATTTGCAGCAGTTTGTCGGTCGTCGAGTAGAGACGGATCCTGACCAGGGGGTTCTCGATTCTTCTTCTATTCAGCAGGGTGTCATCAAGCCAGGTGGCGGAGGAGAAGCCCAGCCGCCTGGCTTCGCTTTGATATGACTTGAGATAGAAAAGGACGCGCTTGGCCGACTCCTCCCCATCCTCATAATATTCATGGATGCTGTCGAGCGGGAAATAGAATTCGATCGGGCGCAGAGAGTGCTTCAGGGTCTCTTTAATGATCAGACTGAACGCCTGATGAAGGCAAGACTTGGCGCCGCTGCCGGTCAGGATAAAACGGTCAGAGGCCGGCTGTCCGGGCTTGGCCAGAAGTTGGAGCAGAGAAGAAAACCCGCCAAAAGTCGCGGCCTCGCTTTCTTGCATGGTCAAAACTGGTTCATTCGGCCCCATCAATCCGGTCCTGATTTTGGCGAGGTTGTCAGCGGCAAGAGAAACATCTGGCGGATGGACATAGATCAAGGTCTTCGGCCCGGTGAGCAGGCCGACCCGGGCCGGTTTTTCTAGGATCAAATTACCGATGCCGGCAAATATTCTGCCAGCCACTGGACGCCAGGAAATAGCCATATATTATATTATCGTCAGGTTTGCGCTCAAATTGCAGCGGCGGCCGCTCTGGCGGCCTGGTCAGCGGCCAGGATATCATTAAGCGCAGGGCTTTCCTTGCTCTGATACTGGCCCATGACCGCTTTTATTTTAACGGCTATCTGGTCGAAATTAAACCTGCCTTTCAAAAATTGATTAACCGCTTCTTCATTGGCCGCGTTGAGGATGGCGGGCAATGTTCCTTTGGCTTTGCCGGCCACATAGGCGTATTCGAGGCAGGGGAACTTCATTTTATCCGGCTTCTGGAAAGTTAAACCGGCGACTTTGGCGAAATCAAGGCGGCCCCAGTGATTGGCCTGGCGCTCTTCCTCAAGCAGGGCGTACTGGATCGGGACTCTCATATCCGGCGCGCCAAGTTGGGCCTTAATTGAGCCATCGACAAACTCGACCATCGAGTGGATGATGCTCTCCGGGTGGATAATCACCTCGATCTGCGCATAGTCGAGCCCGAACAGGTAATGGGCCTCGATGACCTCAAAGCCCTTGTTCATCAGCGTGGCCGAATCGATCGTGATCTTGGGCCCCATTTTCCAGGTTGGGTGCTTGAGCGCATCCTTGGCGGTCATCTGAACCAGCTTTTCGGCCGGCGTTTTCAGGAACGGCCCGCCGGAAGCGGTCAGAATTATCTTTTTGATCGTTTTCTTATCTTCGCCGCGCAGGCATTGGGCGATGGCGCTATGCTCCGAATCGATCGGAAAAACTTTAACACCGGCGGCTTTGACTCCATTCATGAAGATCTCTCCGGCGGCGACGAGGACTTCTTTCGTCGCCAGAGCAATATCTTTCTTGAGCTTGACCGCTTCAAGGACGGCGGTCAGAGCAAGCGAGCCGGGGATCGCTACGACGACCATTTTGGCGTCGGCAGCGGTGGCGACTTTGAGCAGGCCTTCGGCGCCGGTAAAGATCTCGACTTTGGCGCCAGCCAGCTTGGCTTCGACCTTGGCTTTGACTTCATCATTGAGAACGGAAATGATACGCGGCTGGAATTTCTTGACCTGTTCCACGATCGTGTCGATATCGTCTCTTGTGGCCAGAGCCGCCACCCGCAGGCGGCTGGGGAAGATCGAGACGACCTCAAGGCATTGTTTGCCTATCGAGCCGGTGGAACCGAGGATGGCGATGGCTTTTTTCATAATATTTCTAAAGGATCGACTCTTTGCAAGCCGTTTATTTTATCGAAATGCTTATCAACGCTCAAAATATATTTAAAATTGCCTCGCAGGGCCGTGGCGGCATGGATCGCGTCCCTGACATTCAGATGGCGATAACGGTTCAATAAATTGACGGAAAGCAGAATATCGGCTTTCTCGACCGGCAAGACCTCATGTATGACTGCGAGAGTATTTTCGACAATCCTTATGCCTATAGTTCTCTGTCCGAGGGAAAAATAGCGGTACAAAATCTCTTGCAGGACTTCGGTATTTGTCACGCCGAAGAGCTCATCGGAGGCGGCCAGGCGCAAGATTGCCTGACAGGGCTCTTTATATCTATGCGCTGAGCCGTGGGCGTAGATCAGGATGTTCGTGTCCAGAAAATAGCTTTTCATCGGCTGTGAGCGCGAATAATCCCCTTTTCCATCTTGGCCCAATCATCGACTGGAGCTTTCAGGCGCGCCATCTGCTCGACGACTTTCAGCCGCTGCATCCGGCTGACCAGCCGCTCGCCGTAGAGGCGGGCGGCTTCCCTGAAGATCTCGCCAAGGGATTTGTGGGATCTTTTACCCAATTCCTTCAATCTCTTATATTCCTTTTCGTCGATCAGCACCTGAACCCTTTTCGATAGCATTTTGAAGCCCCCTTATGTGCATGTCTATACACATATATTACAAAACCGGCGGCGGCTTGTCAAGTTCTTTTGGGATTATCCGGGTTGTTTGCCGATCGAGCCGGTGGAACCGAGAATTGCGATGGCTTTTTTCATGATCGGAGGATGCTTTTAGCAATTGACAAACATCTTTCCGCGTCGTCTCTGCTGATGCTCTTTTTCTTTATCTTCCGGCGTCATATAAGATCTTGCCCTTTTTGTCGATCTCATACTGAACCGTTCCCCAGATGTTCTTCCGCCGGTCAAACTCATCCTTTGTGAAGAAAAGTATATCCAGCGGCATGATTGTTCGGCCTAATATTTTCCTGAGTTTTATGAATTCTTCGCTTTTATTATTTATGTCCTCTTTAATAACACAAAGGTCGATATCATTGGCCAGCGCCGGCCCTTTCAAGGCGGCTGAGCCGAAAAGATAGAGCTTGTTTGGATGGTATTGAGAGAGGATTCTATCTTTAATTTCGTCTATGATCGATTTTTCCATAGATGGTCAATTCTACCACAACCGATTTTAAAAAACACTGAAATTTCCGAGGGGCATTGATGACTTGGCGTAGACATAGCGGCGCGAGCCGCCGGCGGTATCGAGCCGGTGGAGCCGAGGATGGCGATGGCTTTTTTCATAGGAAAAAGTTTATCACTCCCACACTGGCCAAAAGCATGATGCCGGCGGCGACGGCCGTCCCGACGGAGATCGCGATAAAGCTGTTCAATAGCGGCAGATCAAAGAGATAGGCGGCCAGACAGCCGGTCCAGACGCCGGTGCCCGGGAGCGGGATGGCGACAAAGAGCAAAAGGCCGATCGTTTCCAGCTCCTGGACAACTTTGCCTTTGGCCCGCGTTCGGGCGAACAGCCAGCCGAAAAAGCGGTCAAAAAACAATATCTTTCTTAATTCACTGGTGAATAATTTCAAAAAGAGAAGCAGTGGCATGATAGGCAGGGCGCTGCCGATCACGCTTAAGACATAGGTCTTTAAGGGGGAGAGGCCAAAATAAAACCCCAGCGGCACAGCCCCTCTGACTTCGACGATCGGCACGGCGGAGAGGATCAAAATAACCCATTCCCGGGGGAGGCCTTTGAGCAATTCTAAGAGCTGGTCGATCAAGGTTTCTTGCTCGAAACGGTGACCGACTTAAGGATAATATCCTGGTTCGGCCGGTCATTGGCGCCGCGCGGGGCGTTGGCGATCTTATCAACGATCTCCTGTCCTTTGATCACCTGGCCGAAGATCGTGTGACGGCCGTTGAGCCAGGGAGTCGGGGCGACGGTGATGAAGAACTGGCTGCCGTTGGTGGCTGGCCCGGAATTGGCCATGGCCAGGCGCCCGGCTTTGTCGAACAAAACCTTATCGGAGAACTCGTCCTCGAACTTATAGCCCGGGCCGCCCGTGCCGTTGCCCAAGGGGTCGCCGCCCTGGATCATGAAGTTGGGGATGACCCGGTGGAAGATCGTGCCGCTGTAGAGCGGTTTTTTGACGATGTCTTTTGATTTGGGATCCTGCCAGGGCTGTTCGCCCTTGGCCAGCCCGACAAAGTTCTTGACGGTCAGCGGCGCGACTTCAGGATAGAGCTCGCAGACGATCTTCCCCATTGATGTGTCAAGCGCGGCGAACTGTTTTTCCATTTTCTTTTTTCCCTGCCGGCCGGCAGGCAGGCCTTCCGCCGCAACGGCAGTTAGAGTCAGAATCGTGAGAAGGACAATAGCCCCTCGACTCACTTTCGTTCGCTCGGGGCGAGCCACGGCATCATCGCGCGCAATTCGGCGCCGACCTTCTCGATCTGGGCGTCCCGGTCCTTTGCGCGCAGGGCGTTGAAGTTCTTGCAGCCCTCTTTGTTCTCTTTCATCCACTCCCTGGCGAACGCGCCGGACTGGATCCTGCCCAGGGCCTTCTTCATGCTCTTCTTGACTTTTTCGTCAATGATCTTCGGACCGACCGTCAGGTCGCCGTATTCGGCGGTATTACTGATCGCTTTGCGCATGCCAGAGAGCCCCCCCTTGTAGATCAGGTCGACGATCAGTTTTAGTTCGTGGACGCATTCGAAATAGGCCATCTCCGGTTGATAGCCGGCTTCGACCAGTGTTTCAAACCCGGCCTTGACCAGCGAGGTGGCGCCGCCGCAGAGGACCGTCTGTTCGCCGAAAAGGTCGGTTTCGGTCTCTTCCTTGAACGTGGTCTCAAAGACGCCGGCCCTTGTCCCGCCGATCCCCTTGGCGTGGGCGAGGGCGAGCTGTTTGGCGTCGCCGGTCGCGTCCTGATGGACGGCGATGAGCGAGGGGACGCCGCTGCCTTCTTCATACATTTTTCTGACCATCGGCCCCGGGCCCTTGGGAGCGATCATGATGACGTTGACTTCTTTGGGCGGCTTGATCTTGCCGAAGTGGATGTTAAAGCCGTGCGAGAAAGCCAGCGACTTGCCCGCTTTCAGATATTTACGGATCGATCTCTTGTAGACGTCGGCCTGGACCTCGTCCGGCAAGAGGATCTGGATGATGTCGGCGGCTTTGGCCGCCGCCTCGATCTCCATGACCTCGTGGCCGTCAGCTTTGGCCTTGTCCCAACTATTGCCGTCTTTTCTTAAGCCGATGACGACCTTGACCCCAGAATCTTTCAGGTTGAGCGACTGGCCGCGGCCCTGGGAACCGTAGCCGATCACCGCCACCGCCTTGCCGTTCAATAAATTGAGGTCCGCGTCCTTGTCATAATAAACCCTTGCCATTTTCTTTCCCCCTTTGATTATTCTGCGCTCCCGCGCTGGAGCGCGATCTTGCCGCCTCGAACTAATTCTTTAACGCCGAACTTTGTCAAAAGCTTTATCGCCCCCTCAACCTTGCTCGAATCGCCGGTGATCTCCAGCGTCATGGAGTTTTCAGCGACATCAACGACTTTGGCCCGGAAAATGTCGGCGATTTGCGTGATCTCCTGGCGCGTCTTTTCGTTGGCCGCCACTTTGATGAGCACCAATTCCCGCTCGATCGCCTTCTCGGCCGGCAGGTCGAAAACTTTGAGCGTGTCGATCAGCTTATAGAGCTGTTTGGTGATCTGCTCGAGATCGCTCTCGTCGCCTTCGACAACAATCGTCATGCGTGACATCATGGGATCCTCGGTCGTGCCGACCGCTAATGATTCGATATTGAACCCGCGGCGGGAGAAGAGTCCGCTGACACGCGAAAGGACGCCCGGCTTATTCTCAACTATTACGCTAATTGTGTGCTTCACTAAACTCTCCTTGAATAGGGTAACGAGTAATGGGTAACGAGAATCCCTATCCCCGTTACTCGTCCCCCGTTACCCGTTACTAATCAATTATCATCTCATTTATCGCCTGGCCCGGCGGCACGAACGGGAAAACGTTCTCCTCTTTGGCGATGACGAAATCGACGAGCACCGGCCGGTCGTTGATCGCGAAGGCCTGCTCGAGCGCCCCGCGCACCTCTTCGGGCTTGGTCACGCGCAAGCCCGCCGCGCCGTAGGCCTCGGCGACCTTGACGAGATCGGGATTGTTGCAGAGCTGGGTGTGCGAATAGCGCCGCTCGTAGATCAGCTCCTGCCACTGTCTCACCATGCCAAGAAAAGAATTGTTGAGGACGAAGATCTTGATCGGCAGCCGGTTGTTGACGGCGGTGGTCAGCTCCTGGATGTTCATCTGGATACTGCCGTCGCCGGCAAAATCGATGACGAGGGCGTCGGGCCGCCCGAACTGGGCGCCGTTGGCCGCCGGCAGGCCGTAGCCCATCGTGCCGAGGCCGCCGGATGAGATAAAAGTGCGCGGCCGGTCGTATTGATAGAACATGGCGGCCCACATCTGGTTCTGGCCGACCTCCGTCACGATGATCGTGTCGCGGTTTTTGGTCAGCTCGTACGTCTCTTCGATAATGTACTGCGGTTTGAGGTGTTTGTCTTTCTTGTAGCCGAGCGGGTACTTCTTTTTCCACTCTTCGATCTGCTCGACCCACTGGACGTGTCTTTCCTGGGGGCCGACCTGGTCGATGAGAGCGCGCAGGACTTTTTTGACGTCGCCCACGATCGGGATGTCGACCCTGACATTTTTGCCGATCTCGGCCGGGTCGATGTCCAGGTGGATGATCTTGGCGTTGGGGGCGAATTTCTCGATATGGCCGGTCACCCGGTCGTCAAAACGGGCGCCGATGGCGATCAGGAGGTCGCAGTCGGTCACGGCGTAATTGGCATAAGCGGTGCCGTGCATGCCGAGCATGCCGAGCGAGAGTTCGCTCGTCTCCGGGAAAGCGCCGATTCCCATCAGCGTCGTCGTGACCGGGATATTGCACTTTTCGGCCAGCTCCTTCAGTTCCTTCGCCGCGTTGGCGGCGATGACGCCGCCGCCGGCGTAAATGATCGGTTTTTTGGCCGCCTGGATCGCCTTGACCGCGATGGCGATCTGCTTGGGGTGGCCCTCGGTGCGCGGCTTGTAGCTGGGAATGTCGACTTTATCCGGATACTTATAATCGAGCTTGCCGGTGAAGACATCTTTGGGGATATCGATCACGACCGGGCCCGGCCGGCCGCTTCTCGCAATATAGAACGCCTCTTTGATCACCTGCGGCAGGTCGGCCGTTTTTTTGATCAGGTAATTGTGTTTTGAGATCGGCATGGTGATGCCGGTGATATCGGCTTCCTGGAAGGAATCGCGCCCTAAAAGGGGCGTGGCCACCTGGCCGGTGATCGCGATCATCGGGATAGAATCCATGTGCGCGTTGGCGATGCCGGTCGTTAAATTAGTCGCGCCGGGCCCGGAGGTGGCAAGACAAACGCCAACTTTCCCCGTGGCTCTGGCATAGCCGTCGGCCGCGTGCGCCGCCCCCTGCTCATGACGAACCAGGATGTGCCTGATCCGTTTGTCGGAGAACATGGCGTCGTAAAGAGGCAAAACCACGCCGCCGGGGTAGCCGAACAGGATGTCGACCCCTTCGTGTTTTAACGATTCAAGCAGCGCCTGCGCGCCCGTGAGTTCCATAGAGGGATTTTAACACATTAAAAGAGCTACTTCAAAACAGCCCCAGTACTCGCCGAGGTGACCAGCCGTTGATATCTGGAGAGCCAGCCGCTTGTAAATCTCGGTTTCGGCTCTTTCCAGCGCGCCAGGCGCAAATTGATCTCCGTATTGCTCAACTTTACATTCAATTTCCGGTTCGGGATATCTATTTCAATAATATCGCCGTCTTTAACGATCGAGATCGGTCCGCCCTCGGCCGCTTCGGGCGAAACATGCCCGATGCACGGCCCCCTTGTCCCACCGGAGAATCTGCCGTCGGTGATCAGGGCGACCGAGTCCGCTAAGCCCATGCCCGCGATTGCCGAGGTCGGATAGAGCATCTCGCGCATGCCCGGGCCGCCTTTCGGCCCTTCGTAGCGGATGACGACCACGTCGCCGCGTTTGACTTTGCCGGCGTTGATCGCCCTCTGCGCCGCGTCCTCCGAATCGAAAACTTTGGCCGGGCCCGCGTGCCTCATCATCTTCGAAGAAACCGCTGTCTGCTTGACGACACCGCCTTCGGGCGCGATGTTCCCCTTGAGAATGGCCAAGCTTCCCTGCTTATGATACGGATTAGCGAGCGGCCGGATGACTTCTTTGTCAAAAACCTGGGCGGCCGCGGCGATCTGCCTTATATTTAAACCCGAGACGGTCGGGTTGCTCAAGATATGCCGGGCCAGGACATGGAGCGCCCCCGGCACGCCGCCGGCGTTTTCCAGGTCTTCCATAAAATGATCGCCGCCGGGACGGATGCTGGCGATGTGCGGCGTCTCACGGCTGATCTTGTCGAAGAGCTCGACCGGCAGCTTTATTCCCGCTTCGTGGGCGATCGCCGTCAGATGCAGGACGGCGTTGGTCGAGCCGCCGAGCGCCATGTCGAGCCGGATGGCGTTCATAAAGGCGTTAAGATTCATGATTTTTCTCGGCGCGATATTCTTTTTGACCAACTCAACGATTTTTTTGCCGCTCTCATAGGCGATCATTTTTTTCTTGGAAGAAACGGCGAGCGCCGTGCCGCAGTAGGGGAGCGACATCCCAAGCGCTTCGGTCGCGCAAGCCATCGTGTTGGCGGTGAACATGCCGGAGCAGGAGCCAGCCCCCGGGCAAGCGTTAAGGACCAGGTTGTCCAACTCGGCCTTGCCGATCCTCCCATGTTTATAAGCGGCTTCGGCTTCAAAGGTGTCATGGACCAGGTCGAGGCGGGTCATCTTGTAGCAACCAGCCATCATCGGCCCGGCCGTCACCACGATCGTCGGAATATTGACGCGGGCCGCGGCCATCAGCATGCCGGGTGTGATCTTGTCGCAGGCGGTCAAGAGGACGAGGCCGTCGAGCTGGTGGGCTTCGGCCATTGTTTCTATCTCGTCGGCGATCAGCTCGCGTGAAGGGAGAGAATAATACATCCCTTTGTGGCCCATGGCGATGCCGTCACAGATCGCCGGCAGGCCAAAGGTGAACGAGACGCCGCCGCCGGCGTGGATCCCTTTTTCGATCACCCGCTCAAGCGAGCGCATGTCGACATGGCCGGGCACGAGATCGGTAAAGCTCGAAGCCAGGCCGATGAACGGCTTGTCCATTTCATCTCTTGATACCCCCGTCGCATGCAACAAAGAGCGGCTGGGCGCCTGTTTCTTGATTTGACTGCTTCTCATTTTTATTCTTCCTCCTCCAGCAATTTTGCGATCCACTTCAGCGCACCGCGCGCCTCATAGACCCCTTCTTTGACCTGCGGCTTTTTGGCCTTGTCGCCCATGGACAGCAGGTAAGCGACTTTCCCGGCGCGAGTTTTGATGTTAGCGAGCCGCGTCTGCTTGAGCAGGTCCTCGCTGAAATACGGCATGATGCCGAAAGCGCCCAACCCGTGTATCTCTTTCATATATTATTTCTCCATCACCTGCGGCGGCAGGAGAGTGACAAGGTCTTCGATATTGGCGCTGACAAAGAAATAACTGATCAGCTTTTTGAACTGCTTAATATCATCCCCGGTGCCGGGTTTCTTGTCAACGACGATCTTCTTCTCGTGTGAATCGTACTCAAAGACCTTGAACGAGGCGCCCGCTCCGGTCTGATAGACCAGTATCCAGCGGCCGTCGTCGATCCCCAGCGCAATCTTAGAGCCGTCGGGGAGCGTCAGCTCTTCGTTGCGGAAAGTGAGCGTGCCGACAAAGCTGCGATCCTCAAAATCGATCTTTTCTATGTATGCCGAGACCTTCGTCATGGGGTAATTATAGACCATCTTCGTGTTGTATTAAAGTGAAATCCGCATCAAAATCTGTCGATAAGTTAATGGAGGGCATGGGGAGGCAAACAAAGCGCGAAGCGCAGCCGAGCCTATGTTCAATATAGGAAATAGGAGAATGAACGAATGAGTGCACACTTAGCGCCGGCAGCGAGGATTTTTGAAAGGTTTTCACCCCGGATCAGGCCGGATTACCGGCCATATTTGGCCAATAATCTCAAGTTTTTGCTTCCCCAAGCTGCGCTTAAAGAGGGTAAAATTGCCTCTCGTTTCGTGCCGGCATTTGTTGACCAGTTTAGAGACGTTTCCGATTTAACAGGTGAAGCCCAAAAAATTGCCTTGGAGCTGAAAGATCTCGGGGTGATTGGTGAATTACCTGAGAGACGGGACATGAGCTCAGAGGAGCTTTATCGCGCGCTGGTGTGGAACGAAATGGTGGCGGGAGAAGGAGAATCGCACCGGGAGGCCGCAAATAGACTTAATGCTTTGCAAGAATTGGAACTTAAATTGGGAATTGATCCGGAAGTCAATCGACAAATTGCCACCCGTTGTCTGCGTGAAGCGCTGGGCTTCAGCGGGGTTCGGGTTTATTCTGTCGATCTCGAAAAGAAAACATGGTTTCATCGTTATTCAGAGGGGGAAGAGGGGGTTTCGCGCTTTAACGAGCCCAAGACGCCCCCGGATGATTCAGAAAAAGCTTATTTAACCAGATTGCTAAATGGCGAAGTCTCTCAGGAAGAAATTTTAAGAGCCAGGGAAGAACGCAAATATGAGTGGTATCAAAATGGAGAATGGAGCTACTTATATATATCGGATCGCAGCCGCTGTGATTTCGTTGAAGCAGCGCAATTAAGAAAGGACGAAGAAGGGGATGCGGAACAAATGAGGCGCGGCTATGGGCGGGGAGGGGCAAGGAAAATTCTTTATCTCGTCTTTGGTAAAGCCGGCGATCCGACCACGGAAGTTTATCTGGTTACCAACTGGGCGGATCACACAGCGCTTTTTTCTGAGATAAATCAAGATGTGGAACTTTTGAGAACTTTTGCCGCCTCATTAGCGCGCTCACGCAACCTGGCTGCGGCCTATCGGGAGCTTGAAAAGCTTTCCATCGTTGACGAATTAACCGGGGTTTATAATCGCAGATATTTTAATCGAATGATTGAGGCGGAATTTATTCGCGCTAAACGGCAGGGCCATCCGTTGTCGCTCTTGATGATTGATATTGATCATTTTAAAAAATTAAACGATGTTTATGGCCATCAGTTTGGAGATAGGGTTTTAAAGGCAGTGGCAAAAGCAATCGAAAAAACAGCAAGAGATAAGATAGATATAGTGGCGCGTTATGGCGGAGAGGAATTTGCCGCCATCCTTCCCGACACAAATAAGGAAGGGAGTGAGGCTAGCGGAATTGCGGAGAGGGTGAGGAGGGAAATTGAGAAAACGGTTTTTGAGCACGAAGGGAACCCCGTATCTTTGACCGTCAGCATCGGAATTGCAAGTTTCCCGAAAAATTCAGATTCAGTGGGAGACCTTATTTTTACTGCGGACCAGGCGCTGTACCGGGCCAAGGATGCAGGCAGAAATAGCATTGTGTCTGCCTGAGTTAAGTTTGTTTGCTCCCCATTTTTAAGCATGCTATAATTCCTTCGTCATGCTGCGCTATATCACCGCCGGCGAATCGCACGGCAAAGCACTCGTTGCCATCTTAGAGGGTTGCCCCGCCAATCTTTTATTATCTCCCGAAGACATTAATAGCGACCTGGCCCGCCGCCAGGCGGGTTACGGCCGCGGACCGCGCATGAAGATCGAGACCGACAAGGCCGAGATCATCTCCGGCGTGCGCAAAGGCAAGACCATCGGCTCTCCGATCGCGATCATGCTTCCCAACAAAAGCACTGAACTTTTTAACACGCCTTTCACCCAGTTGCGCCCCGGGCATGCCGATCTGGCCGGCTCGATCAAATACAACCAGAAGGACGCGCGCAATATCCTGGAGCGGGCCTCGGCCCGAGAGACGGCGGGAAGGGTCGCCGCCGGCGCCGTCTGCCGCAAATTTCTCTCCGAATTCAAAATAAAAATCGAGAGCCGGACAGTCTCGATCGGCGGGGTCCTTTCGGCAGGCATGTGGGAGAAGATGATCGATGAGGCCCGGGAAAAAGGCGATTCGCTGGGCGGCATATTTGAAGTGGCAGTGACCGGCGCGCCGATCGGTCTCGGCAGCTATGTCCAGTGGGACGCGCGCCTGGACGGCGACCTGGCCCGCGCCGTCATGGCGATCCCCGGCGTCAAGGGAGTCGAGATCGGCCTTGGTTTTGGCGCGGCTGCGATCCCCGGCTCAAAGGCCCATGATGAAATATTCTACGACAAGCAGAAAGGGTTTTATCACAAGACCAATAATGCCGGCGGGCTCGAAGGCGGCATCTCGAACGGCGAACCTATCATTATTAAAGCGGTTATGAAGCCGATCTCGACCCTGCGCACGCCGCTGCAGTCGGTCGATCTGGCGACGAAAGCGCCGTCGGCGGCGCATGTTGAGCGCTCCGATGTCTGCGCGGTCGAAGCGGCCGGGGTAGTCGGCGAAGCGGTGATCGCTTTTGAGACCGCCCGGGCGTTCCTTAATAAATTCGGCGGCGACAGCTTAGAAGAGGTTAGTTCCAACTATACCTCTTATCTCAAACAAGCTTCTGTGCTATAATAATTAAGTTATGGCAGCTAAGATCAAATTACAAAGGATCGGGACCAAAAACAAGCCGTTTTACCGCGTGGTAATTCAGGACGAATCGGCTACGCCCTCCAGCAACGTTGTAGAGGTCCTTGGTCAGTATGATTCGGGCAAAGAGCCGTCTTTATTTAATGTTAATAAAGAGAAAACGCTTGCCTGGATCAAAAAAGGGGCCAAGCCGACCGACCGGGTCAGGATACTGCTCGGAAAAGCCGGGATCCTGCCGCCCGTTGACCTGGCTGCTCTCCCCAAAAGAAAAAAGAAAGGCGAAGCGCCTGTCGCGGAGACGGCGGCTCCGGCTGAAGCTGGCCCTGTAGCTCCGAAGGAGCAGGCGCAGGCATGAAAGAATTGGTCGAATATATCGTCAAATCCCTTGTTGATAAGCCCGAAGCCGTTGAGATCAGAGAAACCCAGGGAGAGATGGCGACCATTATAGAAGTCAGAACGGCGCCCGAAGACGCCGGCAAAGTCATTGGCCGCGAGGGGCGGATCGCCAATTCAATCAGGGCGATCGTCAAGGCCGCGTCCGCCAAACAGCAAAAAAGAGTGACGGTCGAGATTTTAACTGAAGACAGGGAGGCAAAATAAATGGCTGAAAGATCGATCGAATTAAAGCGCATTGTGATGGTCAAGGCGATCGTGACCGAGGCATTCAAATCGAACCTGGTCAAGGAGCTGGAGCGCGCCGTCGGCAACGTCGACAACCAGATCAATCAGATGGAAACCCAGAGCAAGGGCTATCTCGAAGACCTCAAGAAAAAGGGTTTAATGCAGAAGGCCGCGGCCTTCAAGCACCAGCTGGACGAAGAGCGGGCCAGGCAGTCGGCCGCCAAGGCCGACCTCACGATGAAGATCGAAGAAGCCAAGCGCCTGCAGGTCGGCTCTGAATTCGTCCAGGGGCCGTTAGAAGGGCCGGTTGACGTCAGCGTCGGCGACAACCTCTACAAGAAAGTCGGCGGCGCCGAGATCATCGTCA
>Ga0155352_127_pt1 | contig 76266 bp, 70 predicted proteins | sample RifCSPhighO2_02_FD_106320 | JGI IMG/M metagenome (GOLD analysis project Ga0155352, IMG submission 106320) | candidate division WOR-1 bacterium RIFCSPHIGHO2_02_FULL_53_26 | reverse complement strand
AGGTTTTCTATCTTAATTGCACCAAGGAATTGGTCTTGACAAACCCGACCACTTAACTTAATTCGTGATCACTGCAAAGTTGCGCCTGCCTGCCGGCAGGCAGGCCTTTTTTGTTGGGACAACCTTCAGCCCTCATCCGCTAACGCTTAAGCTTTCCCCCTTCTCCCAAAGGGAGAAGGGAAAGGCGTTTTTGTATTTTACCCTCTCCCTCCTTGTCCGCCGAAGTCCGAAGGACGAAGGAGGATGGGAGAGGGGGGGGCGGTTGGTGTCAGCGGGTGAGGGCCGTATTAGTTATGTTATAATTAATTTATGAAAACCACAACTCTATTTTTGGCTCTTTCGATCGTCATTGCCGGCCAAGCCTTTGCCGCTTTGCCAAAGGTGACGATCGGTCATGCTATGGCCAGGCAGGGAAGATCGTTCACGGTTAAACTTGTTCCGGCAGAAGAAATTGCCGGCGCGTCAGCCGAATTTTTGGGACAGAAGATCAGGTTTTTCAAAAATGGCGACGAATACCGCGCGATCATCGGGATAGCGCCAGAACAAAAGAGCGGGAAACATAACCTGGCTTTAACTATTGAAGAAGATAACGGCCGAGCAGAAAAGATCGTTAAACCTATCAAAGTCCTGCCTTATAAATTCCCCTCGGTCTCTTTCTGGCTCAAACCGGCTAAGAAAAAGCTTTTGGCCAAGGACCTGATCGCGGAAGAATGGGCCCGGATCGAAAAGACGTTAATAGTTGAGAGCCCCGATCAGAAATGGCAAGGATTGTTCTCTTTACCGGTCAGCGGCCCGGTCTCAATGCAGTTCGGCACAAAGGAATTCGTCAACCGGCAGAAGCGGGGACAGCATCGCGGGACCGACCTTGCCGTGCCGATGGGCACAAAAGTCGCGGCGCCAAACCGCGGCCGGGTGGTTTTTGCCGAGAAGCTGAAAGCTTTTGGCGGCACGATGGTCATCGATCACGGGCAGGGGATACATACATTATATTTTCATCTTTCAAAGTTTCTGGCCGAAGTCGGAGAGGAAGTCGGCAAGGGAGAGATGATCGCCCTGACCGGCAATTCGGGGATTTCTTCTGGGCCGCATCTTCATTGGGGGATGTCGGTGCATAATTTGCGGGTGGATCCGATGCAATGGACAAAAACCTCGTTCTAATGACCAATGACAAATGTCAAATGACAAATGAAGGTAAAATATTCAGAATTATAGACGCGAACCTTAACCGGGCGACGGAGGGGGCGCGGGTGGTGGAGGAAATTTGCAGATTTATTCTTGAAGATGAAAAATTGACTTTGAGTTTTAAGAAAATTCGCGGGCTGATGAGGAGGGTGATCAGGGAATCAGGGAATCAGGGGGCAGGATATCAGGGGATCGGGAGATCAGGGACATTATTAAAGAAGAGGGAATCGGTCGCTGATGTCGGGCGGAAGAGCTATACAAAGAGCGAAGGGCGCAGAGAAAGCTTTGAAGGCGTTTTCGTTGCCAACATGAAGCGGGCGCAGGAGGCGGTTCGCTGTTTGGAGGAGTTTTCCAAGCTGATAAAGCCGGTCTACGGCCAGAGGTTTAAGGCGATCCGCTTCAAACTATATCAATTGGAAAAAGAATTGCATCCGAGAATTGTCAAAGCGGTCAAGCTTGATTTTGGCATTTACGTCGTGACCGATCAGGAGTTCGATCACTTAAAGATGATCCGGCGGGCGCTGGCGGGCGGTGTCAAGATGATCCAGTTGCGCGATAAATACATAAGCCGCGAACAATATTTACGATTGGCGAAAAAGGCGGCTCGGTTGATCAGCAGAAAATGGGCTGTCTTCATATTAAATGATTATTGGGATATGGTTGAGAAAGTGGGGGCGGCTGGCGTCCACCTCGGTCAGGCAGACCTGCGGACGGTTTCGCTTGCAAAAGTCAGAAAAGAGATCGGTGATGATAAGATCATCGGGGTCTCGACCCACAGCTATGCGCAAGCTCTGCAAGCGGCAAAAGCGGGAGCCGATTATATCAGCGTCGGCCCGATCTACCGGACGCCCAGCAAACCAGGAATAAAACCGGTCGGAATAAAACTTCTCAGGCGGGTTTTGAGATCGGTCAGAATACCGGTCGTGGCGATCGGCGGCATTGATAAGAAGAATATCGGGTCGGTCAGAAGAGCGGGTTGCCGGCGGGCGGCGGTGATCAGGGCGGCCGGGGCAATTGTTTAAGCGGCGAGCGCCATTTTTTCGAGCCGGGAAATAAAGGCGATAATTTCATCGATCTGCGCCAGGAATTTGCGTAATTCCATTTCCTTTACTTCGCGTTTGCGCGCCAGCTTTTTGAGATAGGCCTTTTCCTCTTGACGTTTTTCTTCGAGACGTTCCTCTTCTTTTTTCTCCGCAAGCTTTTCCCTGACGGCTTTATCGGCGCTAATTTGTCTTTGAATCATTTTTAAGATGCAGTCTATCTGTTGTTGATAGAAGAGCAGCAGCAGCTCGATCTCGGTTGGGAGAGATTTGGTTTGTTCCCTGTCTCTCGATGGCTCACCGTGGTTGACCGGCCTTGCTACAATAACAAAAGAGGGCCTTTTTAATGTGATGACGGGCGGTGTTGATCGAGGAAGAAGGGGAAGAGACGGCCGCTCAAAGGCCTTGCCGATGTCATGTATAATCAGGATATCATTAATTGAGACGGCGGCTAAACTTTTAAGGGAAAGAACCCCGGCAACAGCCAGGATCGAAGCCCCTCTTTCAATATTCCGGTAATATTGGCGGAAGGTCAGCGATCTGTCTTGTGCGCGCAGAATTTCAAATGAGCGGCGGAATAGCTGGGGATCGGATCGGAAGGCGTCGGAGATCTTTTCCCGCTTGAAAACTTCGCTTTCCGGATGGATCCTCTTTCCCTCGATCGTTTCTAATCTCACGCTCTGGCGTTCCTCGAGAATCGATGGTCTTGGAGAAAGAGTTCTTTTCGGCGGCTCTAACCTTTTGATCTCTTTTGGTTGCCTCAAATATTGATTCGCGGCCGGGTTAGGCCGTAAAAAATATAATATATGTGCTATTGGGTTAGCAAATTTGGTAGTAGCCATAATTATTATCCCTATGGACATAGGCTCGTCCGCCTTTGGCGGACTCGTGCCCCATATCTTCCTAACATTTATCGGCAAATAAATTGAGGAATTTCACATATTTTGCTATAATTCAGGTAAATTCGAATGGAGTCAATAATGACATACAAGATAGCAGTAATTGGCGGAGATGGAACAGGGCCTGAGGTTGTGGCTGAAGGGTTAAAAGTCCTGAAAGCCGCCGCAAAGAAGCACAAGTTCGATTATCAGCTCGAAGAATTCGATTTTTCCGGCAAAAGATACCTGAAGACCGGCGAGCTGGTCAGCGACAAGGACATTGAAAAGCTAAAACAGTTCGATGTCATTTATCTGGGGGCGGTGGGAACGCCCGAGGTCAAGCCGGGGATATTGGAACACGGCGTTCTGCTCAAGATTCGCTTTGCGTTGGATCAGTACATCAATCTAAGGCCGGTGAAACTCTATCCCAATGTCTGGACGCCCATCAAGGATAAAGGCCCGGCGGAGATTGACTTTGTCGTCGTCAGGGAGAACAGCGAAGGACTATACAAGGGAATGGGTGAATTTCAGAATAAGGGCACTAAAGACGAGGTGGCGATCCAGGTATCTTATAACACGAGAAAAGGGGTCGAGCGCTGTCTGCGTTATGCTTTTGAATATTGCAGGAAGAGAAATAAAAGAAAACAATTGACTCTTGTCGGAAAAACCAACGTTTTGACCTACGCCTTTGACCTTTGGGAAAGAACATTCCATGAAGTCGGGGGAAATGATTATCCCGACATCAAACGGGAATATTCCCATGTCGACGCAACCTGCATGTGGTTTGTCAAGAACCCGGAGTGGTTTGACGTGATCGTAACCGACAACATGTTCGGTGACATTATCACCGATCTCGGGGCCATGATCCAGGGGGGGATGGGGATTGCGGCGGGGGGAAATATTAATCCGGAAGGGGTTTCGATGTTTGAGCCGATCGGTGGCTCGGCCCCTAAATATACCGGCAAAAATGTCATTAATCCTCTGGCGGCGATCGGCGCGCTTCAAATGCTGCTTGATGAACTTGGCGAAGAAAAAGCCGCGGCCGACATCGAAAATGCCATAATCACAACAGTAGCCAAAATGCCCTCAATGGCGGCGGGCAAAATGGGGATGTCGACTACCGAAGTTGGGGATGTTGTTGCCGCAAATATTTGATCAGTCCGCCCGCTTTGATGATCTTCTGCATGAACTCCGGGAAGGGCTGGGCCTGGTAAGTTTTTCCGCTGGTCAGGTCTTTTATTGTCCCGGAAGTCAGGTCAACTTCAATTTCGTCGCCTTCTTTGATCTCTTCGGCTGCTTCCGGTGATTCGAGGATCGGGAAACCGATGTTGATCGCATTACGGTAGAAAATGCGAGCGAACGATCTGGCAATCACGGCGGAGAGCCCTGTTGCCTTGAGCGCGATCGGAGCATGTTCGCGCGAAGAGCCGCAGCCGAAGTTATCGCCCGCGACGATAAAGTCGCCAGGATTCATTTTGTCCGCCCATTCCGGATCGGCGTCCTCCATGGCGTTTTTCGCCAGCTCCACTGGATCGGAAGTCGTCAAATACCTGGCCGGTATGATCAGGTCGGTGTCAATATTATTGCCGAATTTCCAGACATGCCCCGAGCGACCGTGAGTCAACATCTATAAATCCTCCGGGCTGGCGATGCGGCCGGCCACCGCGGACGCCGCCGCCACCGCCACGTTCGAGAGATAAACTTCAGATTTCGGGTGGCCCATCCGGCCGACAAAGTTCCGGTTCGTGGTCGCGATTGCTTTTTCTCCCTCAGCAAGGACTCCCATGTGTCCGCCCAGGCACGGCCCGCAGGTCGGGGTCGAGACCGAAGCGCCGGCTTTGATGAATATTTCCATCAGCCCTTCTTTGATCATCTGAAGCTCGACATTTTGTGTCGCCGGAAGAATAATTAACCTGACATCCGGGTGGACTTTTTTGCCTTTAAGAATTTTGGCCGCCACTCTCATATCTTCGATCCGTCCATTAGTGCATGAACCGATGACCGACTGGTCGATCTTAATATGGCCGCTCTTGCTGACGGGGTGAGTGTTGCTGGGCAGATGGGGATAGGCGACCTGGGGCTCGATCTCGGCGACATCGTAATCGTAAATTTGTTTATATTCTGCGTCCTTGTCAGAATAGAGTAACGGGTAACGCGTAACGTGAACTTTAGTTAAATATTGTTTGGTCTTTGCGTCGATCCCGAATATCCCATTCTTGCCGCCGGCTTCGATCGCCATGTTGGCCATGGTCAGGCGGCTTTCGATGGAAAGCTTATCGATGACCGGGCCGGTGAATTCCATCGACATGTAGCGGGCGCCGTCAACGCCGATCTGGCCGATGGTGTAGAGGATGAGGTCTTTGGCCTCGACCCATTTTTGGAGTTTTCCCGTATAGACGAACTTCAACTGTTCCGGCACTTTAAACCAAACTTCACCCGTCGCCATGGCGGCGGCCATGTCAGTCGAGCCGACGCCGGTCGAGAAAGCGCCCAGCGCGCCGTAGGTGCAGGTGTGCGAGTCCGCGCCAATAATTAAATCGCCCGGTTTGATCGCACCCATTTCCGGCAGTAGCGCGTGCTCGATCCCCATACAGCCGATCTCAAAAAAGTTGACAATGCCGTATTTATGGGCGAACTCGCGCATCATTTTTATCTGCTCGGCGGACTTGATGTCCTTGGCCGGGGCGAAGTGATCGGGGACAAGAAATATCTTCTTCTTGTCAAAAACTTTGCTGACGCCGATCCGCTCGAATTCTTTGATCGCCGGAGGAGAAGTGATGTCGTTGCCGAGGACAAGGTCGACCTTGCAGTTGATAAGCTGGCCGGGCTCGGCCGATCTCAAGCCGGCATGTTTGGCCAGGATCTTTTGGGTGATCGTTTGCGCCATAAACAAATTATAACACAGGGCAATAAATATTGAAATTTTTGCGAAGAAGCGCGGATGTTCAATGGAGTATATATGGCCATCAATCCTATTCACAAAAAAGCTGTTATGTCGCGACTGCCCGATCGGAACATCTATTCAACGAGGTGGCTGCAGGTCATTGACCTGTCATCGGAGCGCGCACTCGGTTCTCTCGCGACCACGCGCAAGGTCATCGATTGTGATGGTATCACTGTTATGCTGGGCAGATGGAAGCAAGGGACAAGCGACGCGGCCGACTTATTGGGAAAACAGCTTGGCCGGCCTGTCGTCAGACCTGTTCCGGCCCTTTTCGGCCGGGAGGTCAACCAGGCAGTGGAGAGATCCGATCAGTTCCGGGCGCATAAGCCGATAGTCCTGCTCGATAATCTCGCACTTTATGAGGTGGAAACCAGAAATCAAACCGCCGCGCGGGAACTGGCCCAAAATATCGTTAATGACACGAAAGCCGAGGGACTGATCATCGACATGGTATCCGAAATGCTTTACCCCTCTCTGTTAACGCTTGAGATCGCCAAACTGATAAAGACGAAGAGCCAAGATGGAGTGGTCGCGCTGGGGATCGAGGCCGAACAGGAGATAAACCGCGTCTGGGACAGCCTGACGTTCGGCTCAGAAAAAACAATCGGCTTTTTTGGCGGTAAACGGCTGACCGGGCCGGGCGGCAGTTTTGAGTTGTTGAAAATGATGTTGCCAAGAGTGAAGCAAGCGCTGATCGACGGGTCGATGCTTTATCCTTTTCTGGCGGCAAGTCCCAGGATATTTACCGATCGTGACCCGCTGGCCGGAAAGCGCGGGCCGGGCGAACTCGAGGCGGAGATCGCGGCCGCCCGCCTGCTCTTGAAAGATCATGGCGATAAGTTTGTTTTCCCTCCCTGCGCGTTTGGGACCGGTGATGATTGGATCGGCCTGGCGTTGAGCGAGATCAGAAGTGAGGGAGTGATGGTCGCGTTCGTCAAGGGATCCTTTGACTTAGTGGAGGGGGAGAAAAAAACGACCGAGGTGGTTTTGGAGCATCTGTCTCGATTGGCCGGTCGAGGCAAAAAGATAATGTCGTTCGGCCCAGAGATAAGATTTGCGCTGGCCCGCCGGCCGGAAATGGAAAAGTTCTTTACTTTCACGAGTAAAATAGTTATTCAGGAATTGCTCTCGCGGCAGACGCTGCCCGGCATCGAGATGCTGAGTGAAGGCCTCCTGTAATTATTCTTCTCTTTCTGCTATAATTTCTTCATGACCGATAAGAAGATATTCATTGCCGTCGTCGGCGAAAGCCACGCTTCGCCGGAGATCGCCAAGCTGGCCGAAGAGGTCGGGGCGGAGATCGCCAAAGCCGGCGCCGTCCTTGTTTGCGGCGGGCTCAAGGGCGTCATGGAGGCGACGAGCAAGGGGGCCAAGAGTGCCGGCGGGACCACGATCGGCATCCTGCCGGGCAGCCGGCGCGAAGATGCCAACCCTTACATCGATTTTCCAATCATCACCGGGATCGGCTACGCGCGGAATAAGTTGGTCGTCAAGACCGGCCACGTGGTGATCGCCGTCGGCGGCTCTCACGGCACTTTGTCAGAGATCGCTTTCGCGCTCGGTTATAAGATACCTGTTGTCGGGCTCAAGACCTGGCAATTTATCCACCATAACGGCCAGATGGACCAGGAGGTTCATCGCGCCAGTTCGCCGAAAGAAGCTGTCGCCCTGGCCATGAAACTGGCTCGCGAAGCCAAACCGCCGGAAGAAACCCGCGAATATAAGACATGACCAGGCGGCTGATTGTCACACCTCATAACCCAAGGCATAAAGGCGTCAGGTCCGTCAGCATTGGGCAGGGTTTAAGCACCAAAGTCAACGCGAATATTGGCACCTCAGCTGATTTCCCGGATGTTGAAGAGGAATTAAAGAAACTCGAGGCGGCGATCGAAGCCGGTGCCGATACTATCATGGACCTCTCGACCGGCGGCGAAATCTCCGCGATCAGAAAAACCATTCTTTCTGCTTGCCCCTTGCCCCTTGGTACCGTCCCCATTTATCAGGCGATGGTCGAGAAACGGATGACGGCGGAAGGAATGTTCGAGGTCGTGGCAGAGCAGGCGCAAGACGGCGTCGATTTCATGACCATCCACTGCGGCGTCACATTCGAGTCGATCGGCCGGCTCAAAAAACAGCCGCGAATAATGGATGTTGTCAGCCGGGGCGGCGCCGCGCTGGTCAAGTGGATCATTGACAATAAAGCCGAGAACCCTTTTTATTTGCAGTATGATCGACTCCTCGAGATCGCATTAAAATACGACATTACGCTCTCTCTTGGCGACGGCATGCGGCCGGGTTCGATAATTGATGCCGGCGACCAAGCACAAATTCAAGAGCTTATTATTTTGGGCGACCTGACCAAGCGCGCCTGGGAGGCCGGAGTACAGGTCATTATCGAAGGTCCGGGCCACGTCCCATATGACCAGATCGAAGCGCAGATCAAAATGCAGAAAGAGGTTTGCAAAGGCGCGCCGTTCTATGTGCTTGGCCCTCTGCCGACGGATGTCGCGCCCGGCTACGATCATATCACCGCCGCGATCGGTGGGACGTTGGCGGCTTCGGCGGGAGCCGATTTTCTTTGCTACGTAACCCCGACGGAACATCTCGGCCTGCCGACGCCGGAAGACGTCAGGGAAGGGGTGATTGCTTCGCGCATTGCCGCCCACTGCGCTGATATCGTCAAGGGGATAAAGGGAGCAAGGCAGTGGGACAACGAGATGTCAAAGGCCCGCAAAGCGCTTGACTGGGAACGGCAAATTAACCTGGCAATCGACCCGAAAAAAGCTCGGGAAATCCATGAGCGGCGAAAATCTTCCTGCGACGATGTCTGCTCGATGTGCGGCGAGTTCTGCGCTTACAAGGTCTCCTCGGAAGCGCTGACTAAATCGTAAAGTTTTCGTCAAGATTATCGTCAAGGGGCTGCGCAGACAAAACTATTATTTGAAGCTTTCGAATCGATTACTTTCCCGGTTCCGTAAACAATAATGATTTTTGCTCCGGAATCTTTCCACAGCTCTGTTTTGCTGCCCAGATGAATATAGAGTTCGCCGCGGCGGATGTTCGTTTGATTCTGCCCGGTTCCTGAGCGAACAGAAACCGTCCAGCCGGCCGGCAGATCCATGGCGGGCAGGGGGTAGGCCTTTTTTGACTCACAATCGACCACTTTATAACCGCCCAGATTGATATTTCTGTCGGAGATATTGGCCAGCCGGAAGTATTCGACATTGGGGTCGAGGGCGTCGTTCCCGCGGCCATTGGCGTGAAAGCTGGTAATGTGGAGCTCCCGGCGAAAGGAGGGAAGGTCCCAGATGCCATACTGCCTGCGGCGCGCTTCGTTTTGCAGAGTTAAATATTTGGCCAGCAGTTGCGGCTTCGAATTATTAAACCAGAAAACATGCGCTTTGCCTATTTTCACCATTAATTCGCTTGCGTCCACCATTTCGCCGTCCCGCATGATGTAGACACTGGCGACTTTGCGATGGTAACCGTCTATTTTATGAGTTTCAAAGTAAACGTCTTTGTTCCCAATTATTCCTGACAGCGTTTCTTTTGCCTCGTCGCTGCCTGGCTCGCCTTTTTCCGGCGTGTTGATCCCGAAAAGGCGGACCGAGCTGCCGTCCGACAGTTGGAATGAATCGCCGTCATAAACCTTCTTCACTCTGCCGGATTCGTATTCATAAACTTGTGCGACTGTGAAGTTCCCGGCATTGGTCTGGAAAATTATTGGATAATAGTAAGCTGTTATATAACTCACACCTTTTTATCCGCAGGGATTGGCTGAAATTTCATTCATTAATGCGCTCGACGTTCGCCTCAAGAATGGCAGGCATCCGGCGAGTCATTTTTTTGAAATCGCCAAGCGCGAAATCCATGTTATAATAATTACCAGACTGTGAAACTCTCTCAACTGGGCGAATTCGGATTGATTGACCGCATTGCCAGGCGCGAAGCCAGGCGCCCAGAAACAGTTGTCGGAATCGGGGATGATGCGGCGGTTCTCCGGATATCCGGATATCCGGGTAACCGGGTATCCGGAAAATGTTTGCTGATCACCACCGATACGCTGGTTGAGAATGTTGATTTCAAGAGAAAAGGGCTCTCGTTTTTTCATTTGGGCCGGAAGGCGCTGTTAGCGAATATTTCCGACATCGCGGCCATGGGTGGTTTTCCGACCCATGCCCTTGTGACTCTTGGCCTGCCGAAAAATACCGATGTTTCGGCTGTTGATGAAATTTACCGAGGCATCGATTCACTGGCTAAAAAGCATAAAATTGATATCATCGGCGGAGATACGACCGACTCGGCTGTCATGTTTATTGCAATCGCTTTGCTGGGTGAAGTTGAAAAGGATAATTTGCTGCTGCGGTCGACCGCGAAGGTCGGGGATCTTATTTGCGTGACGGGGATGTTTGGGGGAGCGGCGGCAGAAAACTACGAACTACGAACTCCGAACTCCGAACTCCGAACTCAGGAAGCGCGAAAGATCGCGAAATCACACATTGCCTCCGCCATGATCGACAGCTCCGACGGCTTGGCCCGCTCCGTCATTGAGATCTGCCGAGCGAGTAAGGTCGGCGCGAGGATCTGGGAGGGTAAAATTCCAATCGCTCGGGGGGCGACGCTTGACCAGGCGCTCTACGGCGGGGAAGAGTACGAGCTTGTTTTTACCGTTCCAGCCGACAAACTTGCTATCTTGAAAAAGCTAAAAATGGGGATCTCGATCGTCGGCGAGATCTTTGGGCAGAAGCCGGAAGTTTTATTGGTGACCGGCAGCGGCGAAATAAAAACCTTGAAGTCCGGCGGATATGAGCATTTTAAGAAATGATAAATAAACGTCGTTTGGTTAAAATGTTCAAACAGCTTGCCAGGATCGACAGTTTGTCACTGCGCGAGGGCAAGGTCGCAAAGTATGTAAAGAAAAAGTTGAAAGCGCTTGACATCCGCGCGTTTACGGCCGGAAAGGTCAGGGCGGGGGAGGTCGGCAATTTAACGACCTATTTGCCTGGCCGCGGTTTCAATTCTCCAGTTCTGATGATCAACGCCCATCTCGATACCGTTTCACCGGGACGGCATGCCAGACCGATCGAGCGCGGCGGCCATATTTATTCTGACGGCAGAACTGTTCTGGGGGCTGACAATAAAGCCGGCGTCGCGGCGATCATTGAAATACTCAGGACAATTAAAGAAAAACAGCTTGAGCATCCGCCTCTAAGAATTATCTTTACCGTGGCTGAAGAGATCGGTCTCAACGGCGCGAAGGCCCTGCCGGATAAATATTTAAAAGCCGATTTCGGGCTGGCCATTGACGGCGGTGACATTGAAGAGATCACGACCAGGGCGCCGTCGCAATACAGTTTATTCGCGACGATCATTGGCCGCTCGGCTCATGCCGGGCTCCATCCGGAAGAGGGGATCAACGCGATCAAAGTGGCGAGCGAAGCGATCGCGCGGATGAAACTGGGCCGGATCGATCGTGAGACGACGGCAAATATCGGGGTGATCCGGGGCGGCCAGGCGACCAATATTGTGCCGGACCAGGTGGAGATGAGTGGCGAAGCGCGCAGCCACAACGCCAAAAAGCTCGATCGCCAGGTTGAGCACATGGAAAGGGTATTGTTCAAGGCCTGCCAGAAGCGCCGCGCCAGATTAAAGATCAGGGTGGAGAGAACATACCGGTCTTTTGAGATCAAAAGGAATGAAAAAATGCTGGCTTTGATCATGGGTATTTTTAAGTCATCGGGTTTGAAACCGATGATCAAATCAACCGGCGGCGGCTCCGACGCCAATATCTTTAACGAGCGCGGCGTCCCGACAGTCATCCTCGGCGTCGGCGCCGACAAGGTACATACGCTGAAAGAAAATATCCGTATCGTTGATTTCGCCAAAGGGACAGAAAATATCTTGAAAATAATAACGGGAGCGGGGAAATGGCAAAGCTTGAAGAGAAAGAGATAAACTCGAAAAAGGTTTTTGAAGGCCGCCTGCTTAAAGTCAGGGTCGACACCGTTAAACTGCCGAATGGCGTCGAGTCGACGCGCGAGGTCGTTGAGCATCCAGGCGCGGTAGCGGTCGTGGCCATCACGCAGGATAATGAACTGGTTCTCATCAGGCAATTCCGCCAAGCGACCGGCGAGGTTCTCCTTGAAGTGCCCGCCGGGGTGCCGGAGAAAAACGAAGCGGGTGAGGCGGCGGCGAGGCGCGAACTGGAAGAAGAGACCGGCTATCACGCAAAAAATGTCAAGAAGATCTGGGAGGGCTACGCTTCGCCCGGTTATTCCAATGAAATTATTCAGTTCTTTTTGGCGACCGATATGAATCTCATGAAACAGAAAACGGATGAGGACGAGTTGATCGAAGTCGATCTCGTTGATCTTGAGCTCTGCCTCGATCTGGTTAAGACCGGAAAGATCAGGGACAACAAGACGATGATCGGCGTCTTGATCGCGGAGATGTTCATCAAAGGAGATTTGTAGAATTTGGAAACCAGCGAATGAACTTCGCGGTTTCCAAATTATGATATGAAAGAAGAGATAAAAGATTTTATCGCTTACTTGAAGGTTGAGAGAGGATATTCCGAGAACACCACCGGCTCATACGAGCGCGATCTCGGCCAGTTCTCCAAATATGCTAGGGGGAAAGCCTTGGCCCAGATCGACCGCGACGTCGTAAAGAATTACATCGACCATTTGAACAATGAGGGCTTTTCCGCCGCCTCGATCGAGAGAAAGATCGCCTGCCTCAAGTCGTTCTACAAATATATGATCGGCGAGGGGCAGGTTAGGGAAAACCCGACCGCCGATTTTAAACTGCCGAAGAAGGCGAAACGCCTGCCCAAGTCGCTCAACATGACCGAGACGGTGCGCCTGCTTAATTCGACGCGAGGCGAAGATCATCTTATGATCAGGGACGCCGCATTGCTTGAGCTTCTCTACGCGACGGGTATGCGCGCATCGGAGATCGTCGGTTTGAATGTTTCCGATATTAATTTTGATGTTTCATTCGTGCGCTGTTTCGGCAAAGGGTCGAAGGAGAGGGTGGTGCCGGTCGGGAAAACGGCTCTGGCCGCGATCAAGAGATATCTGGGCAAGGCGAGGGCGGAATTCCCGCAAAAAGATAAAGAGGCGTTATTTATCGATAAAAATGGCGAGCGGCTTACAAGACAGGGGCTTTGGCATATAATCAAGAGATATGTGAAGAAGGCGGGGATTAAAGAAAAGACCTCGCCTCACACACTGCGCCATTCGTTCGCGACGCACCTTTTGGAGAAGGGCGCTGATTTAAGATCGGTCCAGGAGATGCTGGGACACTCGGATATCGCGACGACGCAGATCTATACTTCGGTGTCGAGGGAGAGATTGAAGAAGATGTATTTAAAGGCACATCCGAGGGCATAAGAAGGCAATAAAAGGCATGAGAAGGCATGAGAGGAGAAGGTAATGTTTGATGTTTCATTTTTAGTAATTAGTTTGCCGATATTGCTGGTCGTGATCACGGTGCATGAATTTTCGCACGCGCTGGTGGCGGACCGGCTGGGGGACCCGACGCCGCGGTTGGCTGGACGGCTAACGCTCAACCCAATTGCCCACATTGACCCGATCGGCCTGCTGATGCTGATCCTCGTCCGCTTCGGCTGGGCCAAGCCGGTGCCGATCAATCCTTATAATTTCCGCAATCCGCGGCAGGGGTCACTGCTCGTTAGCCTGGCGGGGCCGGTTTCAAATTTTATTCTCGCCTGGATTATTGCCGTCTTTTACAGGACATTGCCGCTTGATTATTCCGGGCTTTTGGCTCAAGCCATGAGTTACGCGATCTGGATCAGTCTGGCTTTGGGCGTCTTTAATCTGATCCCCATCCCGCCGCTCGACGGCTCGCATATCCTAGAATATTTCCTGCCGGCCCATCAGCTGGAAGGTTTTTATCGCCTCCAGCAATATGGTTTTCTCATCCTGATCGCCATCATCATGTTCGGCTCGCCGGTTCTGATGGCGGTGATCGAGTTTTTGTACCGGCTGCTGGTGTGAAACACCTCCAGTTCCTCGAAAAATTCGGCATCAATCTTGGTCTTGACCGGATCAAATTACTGCTCGAACATTTAGATAATCCCCACCTAAAATTCAAATCGATCCACGTGGCCGGCACGAACGGCAAGGGCTCGACCTGCGCCATGATCGCCTCGATCCTCAAAGAAGCCGGCTACAAAGTCGGCCTTTATACGTCGCCGCACCTGTTCCAATACAACGAGAGGATCAAAATTAACGGCAAAGATATTTCTGACAAAGAATTCGCTGAGGGATTAGCAAGGATTAAACGGATCAGCAGGAAGGAACCGGGATCATTTGGGCGACCAACCGTCTTTGAAGCCCTGACGGCGCTGGCCTTCTGGTACTTTGCCAAGAAGAAAGTTGACTATGCCGTCGTTGAGGTCGGACTCGGGGGGCGGCTCGACGCGACCAACGTTATCACGCCGCTGGCGTCCGTCATCACCAATATCGATCTTGAACACACGGCGATACTCGGCCGGACGCCGGCGAAGATCGCGGCGGAGAAAGCGGCGATCATCAAGCCCGATGTCCCGGTCATCACCGCCGAAGATAAATCCGAGGCGCTGAAGGTTATCAAATATCAGGCAGAGAAGAAAGGCAGTCTTCTGATCCAGGTCAAAAGCGAGGGCGAAGGGCTCAAAAGCGGTTTGCTTGGCGAACACCAGAAAACGAACGCCGCCTGCGCCGTTGCTGCCGTCAAACTGGCCGGGATTTCCGTTGGGCAAAGAGCGGTTCTGGACGGGCTGAAAAGGGTCCGTTGGCCGGGGCGCTTCCAGGTGATAAAAAAGAAACCATTGACGATCATCGACGGCGCCCACAACCCGGCCGGCGCCCGCGTTCTAACAGGCGCTCTAGGGTCCCGATTTCCGGGGAAGAAATTCACTTTTATCGTCGGCACGCAAAAAGACAAGGACGCCCGCGCTATGATCAGAGAATTCGAGCGGTCGGCGGATAAAATTATCATCACCCGATCTTCGAACAACGCGGCCTCGGATCTTGTCGCGGGCGTAAAGCCGATCGGTCTCAGCCAGGCGCTTGAGGCGTCAGCCGCTTCTGATCGTGTGATCTGCGGCTCGCTTTTTTTGGCCGCGGACGCCCTGAAATGCCTTGACGCGAACCTCGCCGCGTAGTAAAATTGATCTCTAATGGCTGAGGAATTTCCGAGTAATATCCCGCCCGAGCCGCGGATCGAGATTCCCAGGGAAAACCGGTTCCTGGCCCTGCTCAAGAATATTCTCGTTTTCTTTGTCCTGGTCGGCGTGGTGGTCGCCAGTTTCTGGATCAGTTTCCAGCTTGGGAAAAAGATACTGATTCCGACCAAGAAATTCCCCGAGCCGAAGATCACCGCGGAAATACCGGAGCCGCCGCCAGCCCTGCAAAAGCTGCAGGATAAGTTAATGGCCGAGTTGACTGCTGGAGAGACCAAAAATGCGCCAAAGGCCGTCCGGAATGAAAAGCTCGATAATTTTGCTCCGCAAACGCCGAGACCGGCCGGCAGCAAGCGGCAGCGTTATTATAAATTGCAGGTCGGTTTGTTCGACGACAAGGCGCTGGCTGATGAGCTCGCCGGCAGGCTGAAAACCGCCGGTATTGATGTGTTTGTCAGAAAAGTCAGCGGCGGTTACAGGGTCCAGGCCGGAGCTTACAAGACAAAAGCAATGGCGGCAGCCAGGCAGGAGACGTTGAATGAAAAAGGTTATGAATCACAGGTTGTTTTTGAGTAATATTTAGGAGGCAAATGATGTCACTCTATGATTATGTTTTCGGTAAATTCTCTCGCGACCTCGGAATCGATCTCGGCACGGCCACGACCCTTGTCTTTGCCCGCGGCGAAGGAATCATTCTCTGCGAACCTTCGGTCGTCGCCATCAATAAGGACAACAACCGCGCCCTGGCTTTCGGCAACGAGGCCAAGGGGATGCTGGGCCGCACGCCGGCCAATATCGTCGCCGTCCGCCCGATGCGCGACGGCGTCATCGCCGACTTTGAGATCACCGAAATGATGCTCCGCCATTTCATCACCAAGAGCCACAACCGCTCGGCTTTCGTCCGCCCGCGCATTGTCGTCGGCGTCCCGTCCGGCATCACCGGGGTGGAAAAGCGGGCGGTGCTCGACGCGGCCATGCACGCGGGCGCGCGCGAGGCGTATCTCGTCGAAGAGCCGATGGCGGCGGCGATCGGCGCCAACCTGCCGGTCTCGGAAGCGCAGGGGAGCATGATCGTTGACATCGGCGGCGGCACCACTGAAGTCGCGGTGCTGGCGCTGGGCGGCATCGTGGTCTCCAAATCTATCCGCGTGGCCGGCGACGAGATGGATGAAGCGATCGTCGCGCACTGCCGCAAGAATTATAACCTCCTGATCGGCGAGCGCTCGGCCGAACAGATCAAGATCGATATCGGCTCGGCTTACCCTCTGCCCGAAGAAAAGACGATCGAAGTGCGCGGCCGCGATCTCGTGACCGGCCTGCCCAAGACCCTGACGCTGACCTCATCCGAAGTCCGTGACGCGCTGGCCGAGCCGGTGGCGACCGTGGTCGACGCGGTCAGGATGACGCTCGAGAAAACGCCGCCGGAGTTGGCGGCCGACATCATGGACCGCGGCATCGTCATGGCGGGCGGCGGCTCGCTCCTGCGCGGCCTCGATAAATACATCGGGCAGGAAACCGACATGTCGGTCTATGTCGTTGACGACCCGATCTCCTGCGTGGCTTACGGCACCGGCAAGATCCTCGAAGAGATCGATACGTTAAAGAAAGTCCTGATCATGCCCAAAAGCAATCTGTGACGAAACAGCCCGCATTTCGCCAGAAGAGATCATACACTTTTCCCGCGGTCGTCATCACTCTGGCTCTGATCGCCGCTTTTGTCGTCCCGCCTCAAATGGGCTTTGTCCGCTCAACTGTTGCCGCCGCGATTTATCCCCTGCAGTGGTCAATTGCTGTTGTCTATCGCGGCGCTGTTACGTTTCCGCAAACTGTGATCAACCTCGGTAACCTGGCCAGAGAGAACAGCGAATTGAAAGAAAAGCTAAACTCTGCCCAGCCGGAGCTTGTGCGCTTCTCCGAATTAAAGATCGAGAACGACCGTCTGCGCGAACTGCTCGGCTTCCAGAACCGGGGCCGCTATAAGATGAAACTCCTGCCCGCTCAGGTGATCGGCCGCGGCGCGTCCCCTGCGCAAGCCCTGCTTGTGATCAACCGCGGGACCGGCTCCGGCGTCGCCGTCGACAGGCCGGTCATCGTCGCCGCGGGGCTGGTCGGCAAAATTGTCGAAGTCTCACGGTTTAGCTCTAAAGTCATGTTATTGACTGATCCGCTCAGTTCGGTCGCGGCGGCCGACCAGCGCAGCCGCGACTTTGGCATCGCCGAGGGGCGGGCGCCCGACCGCCTGCGGCTGAAATACATGAGCGCTAACGGCGAAGTTGCCGTCGGTGACATTATCGTTACCTCGAACGTTTCGGACCTCTTTCCGCCCGGCCTGCCGGTCGGCGTCGTCATCAAGGCCGTCAAGAACGAGACCGATCTTTTCTACGAAGTGGAGCTCAAACCCTCGGCCGATCTCTCGAAGCTTGAAGAGGTCATGATCGTCCTCTGATGCGAATCGTTAAGATCGCGGTCTTTGGCCTGTCGGTCATCGGCCTTCAAACGACGGTTTTTGCCCGCCTGAATTTTTTTGGCGTGATACCCGACCTTGTCCTTGTTTCGGTCATCGCTTTTGCCGTCGTCTCCCAAAAAACGCCGGCCAACCTTTTCTCCGCCTCGCTCGCTTTTGTCCAGGACTGCTTATCATTCGGGCTCTACCTCAACACGATCATCAAGGTGGTTATCAACAATATCGTGGCCGGCGTCAAAGACGGCTATGTCGGGGATGAATACGCTCTGACCGCCGGCCTGGTGGCGGTCTTTACGCCGGCCTATCTCTTGATCGAAGGGGCGGTTTATTATTTTTTTCTGGCGAAACAATTAAGCCCGGGCTATTTTATTTTTAAAATGTTCATCGCGACGATCTACAACCTGATGCTCGTCCCGCTCATCTTCCCGCTGGTCAGCGAGATAAATCGTGAATAGCAAGAATAATGTCCTCGCGGCCGTCATCGGCGCGGCTTTTTTGATCCTTTTGCTGCGCCTGCTTCAACTGCAGCTCGCAGAAAGCGGCAAATACAAAAAGCTGTCCGACGAGAACGCGGCCAAAACCGTCTATGCGCCGGCGCCGCGCGGCGTGATCTACGACCGCAACGGGAAGGTCATGGTCGGCAACCGTCCGATCTTTTCCGTCCAGGTCCTGCCGGAGCTTCTGACCTCGGCCGACACGGCCAAGCGGGACAGGATACTGAAAAAGTTAGGCGAACTATTAGGGGAGAAGATCGAGGTCAAGGTCTCGCCCGGGCGGCCGATCATTGTCAGGAATAATATTCCGCCGGCCGCCGCCGTCAGGATCGAGGAGCAAAAAAGCGAGCTGGAAGGCGTGGTCGTCAGCGTCATCCCGGTCCGCTATTATCCGTTTGGTGGCGTGGCCGCGCATCTGCTCGGTTATGTCGGCGAGATCGAGGCGGCTGAGCTGGCGCGCCTTAAAAGTGAAGGCTATCGCCTGGGGGACAGCCTCGGCAAGGACGGCGTGGAAAAAATATATGACCGGCTGATCCGCGGCGTCGACGGCGGCAAGAAGATAGAGGTCGACGCTTTCGGCACGCCGACGCGCCTGCTCAAGTCGACCGAGCCGCTGCCAGGCGCCGACGTCAAGTTGACCGTTGATCTTGACTTGCAGTTGGCGGCGGAAAAAGCGCTGGGCGGCAAGGAAGGGGCGGTCGTCATTCTCGACCCAAGGACCGGCGAGCTCCTGGCTATGGTCAGCCATCCGAATTTTGATCCCAATCTTTTTATCGATCCTCTCGACCGGTCAAAATGGGTATCGCTTAACCAGAGGAAGCATCCTTTCATGAACCGGGCGCTGGCGATCTATCCGCCGGGTTCGATCTTTAAAGCGGTGACATTGAGCGCGGTTTTAGCCGAGGGACTTGCCAAACCTGACGAAGTTTTCAATTGTCCCGGCTACTATAAGATCAATAATCGTTATGCCGCCTGCTGGAAAGAAGGCGGGCACGGCCGGCTGACGCTGGCGGAAGGCCTGACGCAATCATGCGACGTGGTCTTCTATGAGATGGGACGGCGTCTAGGTCCGGACCGTCTGGCTCAATACGCCGGAGGTTACGGGCTGGGCGGGCGAACGGGCCTTGACCTGCCGCAGGAAAAAAAAGGGCTAGTGCCGACATCGGCATGGAAAAAAAATGTCCGGCGCGAGATCTGGTATGAGGGCGATTCCATTAATTACGGCATAGGCCAGGGCTTCGTCCAGGTAACGCCGCTCCAGATGGCCGCCGTTTACGGCACGATCGCCACCGGCAAAAGGATGAAGCCATTTGTCGTACGGGAAATAAGATCGCGCGACGGCGAAGAACTCTATCGCGGCGAGCAGGCGGAAGTCGCGCCGGCGCCCGTTAGCCATGATATCCTGACGACCATTCGCGACGCCTTAAAAGAGGTTGTAGCGAGGGCGACCGGCATCGCGGCGAGAGTCGTGGGGATCCCCGCGGCCGGCAAGACCGGCACGGCGGAAAATCCCGGCCTGCCCCACGCCTGGTTTCTGTGCTATGCGCCGGCCGACGACCCGCAGATCGTGATCGCTTCCTTTGTCGCCCACGGCGAGCATGGCGACCGTGCCTCGGCCTATGTCGCGCGTGATATCCTGACCTGGTACCGGGACAACCGACTGACCGCCGAGGCGTTTGACAGCCAATAATAATTTTGTTAAAATAATATAGTCATGGAAAAGATCGAATTAGAAGCCAAACAACGTGAAGAAGCCGGCAAGCGCCTGAAAGCCATGAGAAAGCAGGGGCTGATACCGGCTGTGGTCTACGGCAAAAAACTGAAGCCGCTGTCTCTGGCGGTTGACCGCAAGCTCTTCGTGAAGAAGATACTCGGCTCCGAATCGGGCATGAACGCGATTGTCTTCTTGAAATTGGAAGGCAAGGGGCAAGAGTTCCAGGTCCTGACCCACGAGGTCCAGCGCGACGCCTTGACCGACGAAATACTGCACATTGATTTCCGCCATATCGTCATGGATGAGGCGATCAAGACCAAAGTGCCGGTCGAATTGACCGGGGTGCCGGTCGGCGTCAAAGAAAGCGGCGGCGTGCTCGTCCACGGCCTGCGCGAAGTCGAGGTCGAATGTCTGCCGGGCAACATTCCCGATAAATTCGTCGTCGACGTCGCTTCTCTCGCGATCAACGATTCTTTCCATGTTTCCGACCTGCCGAAATTCGCCAAGGTAAAAGTCCTGACAACCGCCGCCGAAATGATCGCCACCTGTTCGCCGCCCACCAAGGAGGAAGAGGTTGCCGCGCCGGTCCCGACGCCGGGCGAAGTCCCCTCTGAAGTCGGCACGGCTGAGGCGGTGGCCGATGAAAAAGTCAAAGAAAAAACTGCTCCGGGAGCCGCCCCGGGTAAAGCCGCTGGGCCGGCAAAAGCCGAAGGTGCGACTCCAGTAAAGCCAGAAAAGAATCCAGCGAAGCCAGAGAAAAAGTAGTGCATTTTACGCAAGTTTTTCCCGTTTTGATACGATAATTTAATATATGGGAGAAATGAAGACATCGGGTGGAGGGATCCACCCAGGACAACCTATCATCTGGCCGACAGGCAAACCGACCAGCACCCCCGTCAGCAGCGCGCAGGAGACGCAAACGCCAGGCGGAGTCCGCACCAGCGTGCCGCAACAGGCGGCGCCGGTTAAACCAAGTGAAGCTGCCGCCCCGGCGACGCAAGCCCGTCCGGCCGCGCCAACGCCGTCGGCGCCCTCCGTCGCGCGTCCCCTTACCGTTGAAGATATTCGTTCGCATTTACTTTCTTTACAGGTCGAGCCAAACGACCTAAACACCAAGCTGGCATCTTTGATGCTGCGCAACGGGCTTGAGGTCTCGCGCGGCAACCTGGTCAAGATCTTCACTATGCTGCAGGGGACGGATAAGTCCTCGGCCATGCAGGAGGCCTCTGTCTTATTATTAATGAAAGGGCTCGATTCCCCTCAAGCGGTCAAGATCCTCGGTCAGTTTTTCTCCGAAAACCCAGCCCAGGCCGCCCAGATGATGGCTCTGCACAATGGCCTCGGCAATCTGACTTCGGCTCTGGGGATGGGGAAAGGATTGCTTGATCCGGCCCTGATCTCGCAATTGACCGCTTTGCTGGGCGCTTTTGATTCGACGCTTGAGAACATGACTTCGAAATTCGCGACCAAAAGCTCGGCTTTCAGCCGCGGCCAGGCGGTTAATGACATGCGGGCGCTCAAAGCTCTCCTGCAGGGACTGCAGAACAAAGCGCCGGCCGGAGACAGCGCGGCGGCCCAGGCCCTTGCTTCGGCGCTCATGGAGTTCCAGGGCAAGCTCGACGGCCTCATGCAGAACATGGTGGCCCAGGCGATCCTCTCGCAGAGCGGCCGCTCCGCGGTCAACTACCACTATCAGCAGATCCCCAACACGATGACCACGCCGACGAAAGATTTTGAGATCGTCATCAAGCGCGACGGCGAAGGCAAGGAGGCGCGCATCGATCCGCGCAACACGCAGGTCGTCATGTCGATGCAGACGACGAACATGGGTAAGATGGTTGTTTCGCTGATCGTCAAGGACAACAAGGTCTATGTGATCTTTGTCTTCAACGAGAAAGAATACGGCGATCAGGGGCGCTCCCTCATCGCGAAGGACTTCGGCGAATTCCAGCAAAAGTTGGCTGACAAGAACTTCCTCATCACCGGCTACCAGGTCAAGATCGACCCGGCGATGGCCAATATCAAGCCGTATTTAATACCAATGCTCCCGCGGCTGGAAGACCTGTTGAAAAGGATCGATTTAGAGGCATGATGGCTGAAGAAATAATTAAAGGGCCGGGAGAAGAGATCGAAGAAGTAAAAGAGAAGACGACGCCGACAGAGCGCAAGACGGCGGTCGCCCTGCGCTATGACATCGACCGCGATAAGGCGCCGCTCATCCTGGCGACCGGCCGCGGCCCGGTGGCCGACGAAATACTGCGCATCGCCGAAGAGAACAAGATCCCGCTCTACGAAGATCCCGAGCTTTCAAAATTGCTGGCCAAAATTGAACTTGACACGGAGATCCCGCCGGAACTGTATACCCTCGTGGCCGAGGTCCTCTTTTTTGTCTATAAGCTCGACAAGATGGCCGAAAAACGCGAGCGCGTGGCCGCCCGCCTAAAAGAAGAAGAAAAAGAGCTGAAACGCCCTTAAGATAGTCTTTGAATTCTCCTCCCCATGATGTTAGAATAGCGGGCGATGGCTTTAAAAGACCGCCCGCGTTATTTCGTTGAATTTTTATTGGCATTTTTCCTTATGGCGAATTTCGCGCTGATGCCGTCTTTGGCGCAGCCAAAGCTTGACTTGCAGGAGATCAGAAAACACAAAGCCGAGATCGTGCGCCTGGAAAAAGAGATCGACCGCCTGAAAGACAGATTGAAGAGCGCCCAGTCAAAACAATTAAGAACTGATATCACCGACAGGATCAATGAGCATCAGGCCAGGATAAAAAAACTCAAAAATATTCTTTACCCAAAGCCGGAAAAACCGCCCATCAAAGCCGTCCTGACCAAGCCGGCCACGACCGAGGCGGCGCCGACGCAGGAAGCGCTGGTTCAGGCAGCGGCCGAAGCCGCGGCAGAGAAAAAGATCACTTATAATCTGGCGGTCGGGGTTTCCACCGGGCTTTTCGCTGGCGCGACCGGCGTCCTGGGCGAGGTCAGGCTGCCGCTCAGAATTGTTTTCGGCCCGGCTTCGCTCGGTCTGCGCGCCGCCGGCGGCTATCTGCAGTCAGCGTCGGCCGACCTGCGTTATATCCCTGTTTGCGCGGACGCGATCTTTAATTTCCCTCCCGGCTGGTTCAGCGGGGTTGATAATTATGTCGGGGCAGGCCTCAACTATATCGCTTTGATGTCGGGCCGAAAACAGGGGACGATCGGGGGCGAGATCTTTTACGGCGTCGAGAGCACCGGCTTCGGCGGGATAGTTTTCGGCGAATTAGGCTACGGCCTTCTGCGCACCGGTTTTTCTCCCTCAAACCGGGGCGTGACCGTTTTGGTCGGCTACCGTGCGCCGCTGGATTTATAGCAAATACCAGCTTGACAAATCGAGGGCGACTGCTATAATCTCAAGGCAAAAGGAGGTGAAAATAATATGAAGAAAATGTTAGCGATTTTTGTGGTTACGGCGTTCGTGCTCTCTCTCGTGGGCAGCGTTGTTTCCGCCCGGACCTTGGAAGAGGAACGGGATGCGGTCAGGGCCTATCTGAAGGTTGTTGATGCCAAGATCATCAAAGCCCGTAAGGCAGGCCAGAAAGCCAAAATGGTTCAGCTGCAGAAAGAAAAGCAGGGAACCTTGGCCCGCTGGGACAAGCTGAAAGCTTCGATGGAAGCCGCGCCGACACCGCCAGCTCCTCCGCCAGCTCCGTTCGCTCCGGTCCCGCCGTCGGCTCCCAGAGCCGTTTCAGCGGCGCCAGCAGCTGCGTTGTTCGGATTGGGGATCAACACCGCCTGGACAGGTTCGTATGTCAGCACCGGCAAAGGCTCACTTTCCGGTTCGATCGGACTGTCGAGCGACCTGATACTTGATGACTTTGTCGGGCTCGGCCCGATAGTTGGCTTATCAGCCAATGCCGTCAAGTACACTGTTGGTCTCGGTGGTTTCTACGGAGGCGGCGGGTTAAGGGCCATCCCGGTTCGCGCGGGCGGTGTCATAACGCTGCCGGCCGACATGATGGGAGGGCTTGAAACCTATCTCAGCGGCGGAGTCAACTACGTGGTTTACGGCAGCGGCACAACTACCGACAAGGTTGGTAATGTTGGCGGCGATGTTTCATTCGGCGCCAACTTCGACCTCGGGTTGGGTCTGGGGAAGACCGGCGTCGCGCTCGGTTATTCCATCATCAGATCCCAAACTGTAAGCTCGAAGGGGCTCTCTCTGTCTGTGACGCAGGGTTTGATGTTATAAAAGAACGGGGACCTATTTCCTTTTTAAAGAAAACATGGATACTTTAAACGGGGCGGGTCCCCGTCTCTTTTGGCATCACGAATTTTCTGTCACGAATTGTCACCAATATTTTTCTCCCATAACGCTTTGTCCCCCTTACTCTCATTATACCCAAAGCGTTGCACTTGCTTATTGAACCCGTGCATATAATTATCTTAACATTTATCGTGTTATAATTGAAGCGCAGTGGAAAATCCTGTTCTTTTTGTTCACGGCATCGGCGCCACGGGGAATATCTGGAAAAAAGTCGCTATTCCGGGAAGGATTTCGTATTTCCTTTCATTTTCCAATCGTTTTGCTCATCCTCAAAATCAGGTTCCCGAATTGAAATCTGAAATTGATCGTGTTTTAAGAATTGAAGGAAAAGATAAAGTGATCCTGGTCTGTCATTCCATGGGGGGATTGGTGGCAAGGAGATATTTAGCGGACAATTTTACAAGCCATCGGGTTGAGAAATTAATTTTACTGAGCGCGCCCAATCAGGGAAGCATAGCTCTATCTTTTAATTGGTTTCCGATGGAGTTAATTGCGGTTGGTCTTTTAGGGTCATGGCTGGCATCTCGGATTTGGCCTTTGATGTTGACTTTAATAGGTTTGGCCTGGGAAGCAGTAGCTTACCTTCGCGGGGTATTGCTCCTCTCACCCGCGGGTTGGTCAATGCAACCGAACTCAAAATTCCTTAAGGAGTTAAATACGCAAAAACTGCCAACTGACATCAAGTATATTGCAATCTTGAGCGATACTAATGGCTTACCTCATCGTCTGGTTAACCTTTTTCTTTTCCGGGAAGGCGGGGACGGGGCGGTGCCGATCAGCAGTCAGAGGTTATCATTGAAAAGCGTTCCCAATTTCTCCGGACTTAACTACTCTGAACTTAAGGTTGACCTGCCGCACTTTGCGATTCCCCGCCGAGCAGAAGAAGCAGTTCTTCGAGCTCTCGAGTCGTAGTTTTTTCGCCGGCGACAAAGGGTCTTCCAAAATTGATTTCCACTTCGGACCAGGGCAGAGGGATTTCATAGCGATCCCATCTCCAGAAAAGAGCAATTTTTCTTTTCATTTTTATTCCGGCAGGGACAACGGGCACGCCGGTTTTCTGCGAGAGGTAAAGGATGCCGGGCCTGGCCGTATGATAAATCAGCGGCCTGGGCGGACCATCAACGGCCACGGCGGCACCATAACCGTTGGCGACGATCTGAATGAGTTTTTCGAGATTTTTGCTTCTTTCTAACGGCGTTCCTTTTTCCAAAAACCGCACCGTTTTATGCCCGTACTTTTTGGCCAGATAGGCGATCACGTCTCCGCGCCAGGTTTCGACCGGGAAGAGGCAGAGTTTTCGATGTCTGGCCCAATAAAAAAGGGGGAAGCTTTTTCCGTGCCAGACCGCAAAGAGCGCCTGACCCTTCGGCTCATTTAAAATCTTATAGCTAAGGGTTGAGCAGATTAGCAGGTTGAGGAGCCAGAAAAACCAGGAAATAAAAGTTATAAACATGCGCTCCTTATTCCAACTCGTACATAATTGCTGATAAAACCGCCAGCCCCGCCGTCTCAGCGCGAAGGATACTCCTGCCCAGGCTCACCGAAATAAAGCCCCCTTCTTTCGCAAGGGTGATCTCGTTATGTGAGAATCCGCCCTCCGGACCGATTAGGACCAGGATGGACGAAGGACGATGGACGAGGGCTGATTTCAATGTCATTTCCCTTTCTAATTCCCAGGGAATGAGAGCCAAATTGAATTGATTTCTCATTTTCAACACTTCTTCGAAGCGCGTCAGAGGGGAAACCTCGGGGATGAGGGCGCGGCCTGATTGTTCGGCGGCTTCTTTGGCGAGCTTTTGCCAGCGTTCGGGTTTGGCATTTTTCGCGATAGTTCTTTCGGTCGTCAGCGGGATGATCTTGCTGGCGCCGAGCTCAACCGCTTTTTCAATGATAAAATCCATCTTTTGCCCTTTGGGCAGGGCCTGCGCGAGGGTGATTTTAATTCTCGGCTCGCTCTCTTCAAGCTTTTCGGAAACTATCTCAGTCTCAACTTTATCTTTGCCGATCCTCACGATCTTGGCCGAGTAAATTTTACCGGAACCGTCAAGTAATTCGACCTCGTCGCCGATCTTCATGCGGAGAACGTTGCGTATCTGATGGGCATCGGCTCCGGCGATCGCGGGGAATTGCTCTCCCGGGACAAAAAATCTAGGCATTTTTTAATTTGCGGAGCAGTTCTTCCTGTTCTTTCGAGATCTTCGAGGGTATAGTCACTTCGACTAGACAATAGAGGTCGCCTTTTTCGCGCTTGCCCAGATGGGGGAGCCCTCTATCTTTAAGTTTAAAATTCGTATTTGGCTGTGTCCCGGCCGGGATTTTCAATGTCGCTTCGCCTTCGAGTGTCGGTACTTTGATCTCATCACCTAAGATTGCCTGCAGAAAAGAGATGCTCGTCCGGAAATAAAGATTGGCGCCGTCGCGATTGAAGAGCGGGTGGCGCTCGACCGTGATGAAGACATAGAGATCGCCCGGCTGGCCGCCGCGGCTGCCGGCGTTGCCGGCGCCGGGGACGCGCAGGCGGTAACCCGAATCAATGCCGGCCGGCACTTTGAGCTTGACCTTGTGCTTTTTCTTTTCCAGCCCGCTGCCGCCGCAGGTCGGGCAGGGCGATTTGATCGTCTCGCCCGCTCCATGGCAGGCCGGGCAGGTGACGACCTGAGCGATATTGCCGAGTATCGTGCGCTGTGTGCGCCGCACCTGGCCGTTGCCGCCGCAGGTCGCGCATTTCACTGATGAAGCGCCTGGTTTGGCGCCGGTCCCTTTGCAGGTCCCGCAGGCGGCAAAATGGGCGACCTCAAGTTCCTTTTCTCTCCCTTTGGCGGCTTCTTCGAGCGTCACGCGCAGGTCGTAGCGCAGGTCGTCGCCGCGCGCCGGACCGGAGCGCCGGCCGCCGCCGCGCTGGCCGAAGAAAGCATCAAATAGATCGCCGAAATCGCCGAAACCTTCGAAGCCGCGGAAGCCCTCGCCGCCAAACCCTTCGAAGCCGCCGGCTCCGGCCGTCCCGGCTTCGCCGTAGTAGTCGTACTGTGAGCGTTTGTTGGGGTCGGATAAGACCTGATAGGCCTCGTTGATCTCCTTGAACTTTTCGGTCGAGCCGGCTTCTTTGTTCACATCGGGGTGATATTTGCGGGCGAGATTGCGGTAGGCGCGCTTTATCTCATCCTGCGAAGCGCTTTTGTTGACGCCGAGTGTTTCATAGTAATCGCGGGCCATTAATTATTTTTCTTCTTTAACTTCGTATTCGGCGTCAACGGTCTTGCCCGTCTCTTCTTTCGGGGCTTCGCCGGCCGGCGGCGGAGTGGGGCCGGCCTCTTCATAGATCTTGGCCGACATCTCATAAACCTCTTTCTGGAGCGCGTCGAGCGCCGTTTTGATCTGCGCGCTCTCTTTTGTTTCGAGCGCTTTTCTCACCTCGGCAATCGCTTTCTCGACTTTCTCTTTGGTCTGGGCGTCGATCTTATCAGCCGATTCTTTCAGCGTCTTTTCGGCGGCGTAGGACATGGCGTCGGCCTGGTTCTTGAGCTCGGCTTCTTCTTTCCGTTTCTTGTCGTCGGCCTCATTGGCTTCGGCTGCTTTCTTCATCTTTTCGATCTCTTCTTTGGAGAGACCGGATGAAGCGGTGATCGTGATCTTCTGCTCCTTACTTGTGCCTTTATCCTTGGCCTTGACGTTTAAGATGCCGTTGGCGTCGATATCAAAAGTTACTTCGACCTGCGGGATGCCGCGCGGCGCCGGCGGAATGCCGTCGAGGTGGAAGCGGCCGAGCGTGCGGTTATCGGCCGCCATTGGGCGCTCACCCTGCAGGACATGGACTTCAACAGAGGTCTGTCCGTCGGCCGCGGTCGAAAAGACTTGGCTCTTGGAAGTCGGGATGGTCGTGTTTCTCTCGATCAGCGGCGTCATGACAGAGCCGAGAGTTTCGATCCCCAGTGTCAGCGGGGTGACGTCGAGCAAGACCATTTCTTTGACTTCACCGGCTAAGACACCGCCCTGGATTGCGGCGCCGACCGCCACGACTTCGTCAGGATTAACTCCTTTGTGCGGTTCTTTGCCGAAGAAACTTTTGACCGCCTCCTGTACTTTCGGCATGCGGGTCTGCCCGCCGACAAGGATCACTTCATCGATCTGGTTGGGGTTGAGGCCGGCGTCGGAGAGGGCCTGGCGGCAGGGGCCAATCGCGCGCTCGACCAGGTCGGCCACAAGCTGTTCGAGTTTGGCGCGTGTGAGTTTTAAAACAAGATGTTTGGGTCCGGTCTGGTCGGCGGTGATGAACGGCAAATTTATTTCCGTTTCGGCCGTGGTTGAGAGCTCGATCTTGGCTTTTTCGGCCGCTTCTTTCAGCCGCTGAACAGCCATCCGGTCATGGGAGATATCCATACCCTGATCTTTTTTGAATTCGTCGAGCAGCCACTGCATTATGTGCTGGTCAAAATCGTCGCCGCCCAGGTGCGTGTCGCCATTGGTCGATTTGACCTCGAAGACCCCTTCGCCGATCTCCAGAATCGAGATGTCGAACGTGCCGCCGCCCAGGTCATAGACCGCGATCTTTTCGTTCTTTTTCTTGTCGAGTCCGTAGGCGAGCGACGCGGCGGTCGGCTCGTTGATGATGCGCACGACCTCAAGCCCGGCGATCGCGCCGGCGTCTTTGGTCGCTTGTCGCTGGCTGTCATTAAAATAGGCGGGGACGGTGATGACCGCTTTCTTGACCGGCTCGCCGAGGAATTCCTCCGCCGACTGTTTCATTTTCTGCAGGATCATGGCTGAGATCTCGGGCGGGGTATAATCTTTTTCCTCGATCCTAACCTTTGCCTCGTTCTTGCCCCCCTGTACGACCTTGTAGGCGACATATTTCAGCTCCGCGCCGATCTCATCGAAGCGTCTGCCCATAAAGCGCTTGATCGAGGCGACGGTGTGCTCAGGGTTGGTGATGGCCTGCCGCTTGGCGACCTGGCCGACGACGCGCGAGCCGTCCTTCATGAACGAGACGACCGATGGGGTGGTGCGCCCGCCTTCCGCGCTGGCGATGACGGCTGGCTCCCCGCCCATCATGACCGCCACGCAACTGTTCGTCGTCCCGAGATCTATTCCGATTATTTTCTCTTGAGCCATTTTATTCTTGCCTCCTATTTATTCTTGCCTGTCTGACCGGCAGGCAGGCTGACAATGACCATGGAAGGCCGGATCACGCGGCCGTGCAGAGTGTAGCCCTTCTGCATTTCCTCGATGATGACGCCTTCCGGGCCAGCGTGTTCTTTTTGTAATATCGCTTCGTGGATGTTCGGGTCGTAGGGCATGCCCAGCGCCTCGATCTCCAGAATGCCGTGTTTCATTAATACATCTTCGAGCTGTTTTTTGATAAGCGCGAGCCCCTTCATCATTTCTTCGCCGGCTTTGATCTTTTTGGCGGCCTCCATGGCGCGGCCAAAGCCGTCCAGAATGGGGAGGATGTCAGTGATCAATGATTCATTGGCGAACTGGACGAACTGCTCGCGCTCGATCTGCGCGCGTTTTTTATAATTATCGAAGTCGGCCAGGGCGCGCAGATACCGGTTTTTTGTCTCCTCGAGCCCTTCTTTTAATAGCTCGGTTTCGCTTTTCTCGGGCGGCAGTTCTTTTTTTACTTCTTCCAGTTCTTCGCTCATGATCTATTATTCGAACAAATTATCCAGGCGCCGGGAAAGACTCTCAAGAATATTGGCCACGCGGGCGTAGCTCATGCGGGTCGGGCCGATGACCCCCAGGCCGCCAGTGGACTTGTTCTTCACTTCGTACGAGCTCATGACGACACTGCAGTTTTTGACCTCTTTGAACTTGTTCTCCGAGCCGATCCGGATCGTCACCCCTTTTTCGGTCGTGTATTCCTTGACCATCTCGGCCATCAGGTCCTCTTCTTCGACGACCTCCATCACCTGACGGGTGTAATTCATGTCGGCGAACTCCGGCTGTTTGAGCATGTGGGCAAACCCGGATGAATAGACGCGCGTCTTGTTATCCAGGGTCGCGACGACGGAAGCATATTCTAAAAGATGGGAGAGTATCTTGAGCGTCTGGTGCAGGGCGTCTTCGACGTCGTTGCGCACGGTTTTCAGCCCCGCGTTTATGACATCCTCTTCTTTAACCGTCAGCTGGCGCGACTTCATCAGGTGATCGACGTAATATCGGTAGCCGAGGTCGGTCGGGACCCGCCCGGCCGAGGTGTGCGGCTGGGTGATCAGCCCCAGCGCTTCGAGATCGGCCATCTCGTTGCGGATGGAGGCGGGGGAGAGCTCGGGCATGTAGCTGCGCCAGATCGTGCGCGAGCCGACCGGCTCCGCCGTGTGCAGATAATCCCGGGCGATCGCTTCCAGGACCCGCTTTTTCCTCTCGTCGAGCTCAATGGTTCTCGTCATGTTAGCACTCTCTCCATTTGAGTGCTAATTATAACATTTATGGCGGAAAGATGTCAATGGACGGCGGGTGGACGGCGGGTGAATCTTTGTGGTAGATTAAGATATGGAATTCCGTTTCAGGCAAACTTTCCGCGCCCTTAAATCCCGCAATTACCGCCTGATCTTTATCGGCAGTCTCATCTCTTTTATCGGCACCTGGATGCAGATGGTGGCGGTCGGCTGGCTGGTTTACCGGCTGACCAATTCGCCTTTTATGCTGGGGATGGTCGGCTTTATCAGCCAGATACCGGCTTTTGCCGTCGCTCCTTTCGGCGGGGTGATCGCCGATCGTTTGGACCGCCGCAAGGTCCTCCTGCTGACGCAAACGCTGTCGATGATCCAGGCGCTTCTGCTGGCCTTCTTCATTTTTACCGGGACGATCACCGTCTGGCATGTCCTGGTCTTGAGTTTCACCCTTGGCCTGGTCACGGCTTTTGATATGCCGACTTCGCAGGCCTTTATGATTGAGGTCGTTGAAAAGAAAGAGGACCTAATCAACGTGATCGCGCTCAATTCGTCGCTGGTCAACGTTGGCCGCCTGGTCGGTCCGGCCATTGCCGGGGTTATAATCGCCGCCTACGGGGAAGGGATATGCTTCCTGGTCAACGGCCTAAGCTATTTAGCGATCATTTACACTCTTCTGATCATAACGATCAAGCCCATAGGAAAACGTCCGACTGAAATGAAAGTTTTGACCGAGATAAGAGAAGCAGTCGGCTACGCCTGGCGCTTCAAGCCGATCCGCGACATTTTGGGGCTTTTGAGCGTCATGAGTTTGGTCGGCATGCCTTACATTCTATTAATGCCGGTCTTTGCGCGCGACGTCCTGCACGGAGGACCGCAAACCCTCGGCCTGCTGATGGCGGCTTCCGGCCTCGGGGCGCTCCTGGCCGGACTCTACCTCGCTTCAAGAAAAAGCGTACTGGGGCTGGAGAGGCGGGCCGCCCAGGCCGCCGGGCTATTTGGCGCGGGGATCCTGGTTTTTTCTTTTTCACGCAGCGCCTGGCTTTCGGCCTTCATAATTTTCCTGACCGGCTTCGCGATGCTCATCCAGATGGCCGGCAGCAATACCATTCTTCAGTTGATCGTTGATGAGAGGATGCGGGGGAGGGTGATGAGCCTGTTCTCGATGGCATTTCTCGGCATGGCGCCGTTCGGCAGTCTTCTCTCAGGGATTGTGGCCGATCGGATCGGCGCGCCGCATACTCTGGCTATCTGCGGCTTGCTCTGTGTTCTGAACGGGGTCGCCTTTGCTTATCGTCTGCCTTCACTGCGGAAACAGATCCACCCGGTCTATTCCAAGCTGGGGATCATCCCGCAGATCTCGACCGGCCTGCAGACCTCCGCCGCCCTGACGCGCCCGCCAGAAACTCTTTAGACGAACTTTTCGAAAACTAAATTACCAAGGAAAAGCCCCTGGCGGGTGAGTTTATAATTGCTGTTTTTTTCTTCAAGCAGTCCGTCGCGCATTAATTCACCGATCTCTTTTTCGAAGCCGGCGAACTTTGCTTTGGGCAAACCTTCTAATAGTCGTAATCCTAAGAAGATGGAGTCTTGTCGATCGGTTGCGCGGCTCGAATCGATTGATGTAGGATGTTCGACGTTTCGCACGACGCTCCCGCTACCGATATACTCCTCCAAAGAATCAGGGTTGGCCCAGCGTTTCCCATTCAAATGAGAGTGCGCCGCGGCGCCGAAGCCGATGTAGTTCCCATTCTTCCAATAATTAATATTGTGTTTGCATTCAAAGCCGGGCTTGGCGAAGTTGGAAATCTCGTAATGGTGATAGCCGGCGTCGGTGAGTGTTTTAATTGTGAATTCGTACATGGCGAGTTCGGTCTCTTCATTAGGTAAGGGGTATGAGGTTTGGGGTATGTAGGTTTTAAAAATATTCCAGAAGGGTGTATTTTCTTCTACCTGTAAATTGTAGATGGAGAGGTGTTCCGGATTCAGTGACAGCGCCTGTCGCAGATCTGTTCGCCATTCTTCAAGAGTCTGGCCGGGTAGGGCGTACATAAGATCGAGATTCATGTTTTCAAAACCCGCCGCCCGAGCGTCTTTGTAAGCTTGAACGGCTTCTTTTGAGTTGTGGATCCGGCCGAGGGTTTTAAGATGTACATCATTGAATGATTGGACGCCGATGGAGAGGCGGTTGATGCCCAAGCTTCTGATCTCTTTGAGATAATCTAAATTAATCGTCCCCGGATTAGATTCCATCGATATTTCAGTTTCCTTTTTGAAAATGATTATCATTTTTAAAAAGCCAAGTAGCCTTTCATAATGCTCCGGCTTCAATAAAGTCGGCGTGCCGCCGCCGAAATAGATAGTTGAAAACTCACCCCCCTCTTTCCCCCCTCTCTTGAAAAGAGAGGGGGGAGGGTTGGTTTCGCTTTGGCAGGGGGGTGAGTTTATCTCATTGCAGAGCGCCTCAACATATTCGTCAATCAGCTCTTCTTTGCCCGCATAAGAAACGAAATCGCAGTAGTTGCATTTTCGTTTGCAGAACGGAATATGGATATATAGGGATTGGGGTATGGGGTAAGGGGTATGGAGGATGGAGGAAGTCATTTGCCCATGCGCAGGACGGCCAGGAACGCTTCCTGGGGCACTTCGACGCGGCCGATCATCTTCATCCGTCTTTTGCCGGCCTTTTGTTTTTCCAACAATTTTCTCTTTCTCGTGATATCGCCGCCGTAGCATTTCTGCAGAACATCCTTGCGGATGGCGGAGATATTCTCGCGCGCCACGACCTTTGAGCCGATCGAGGCCTGGACCGGGATCTGGAACTGCTGGCGGGGGATCGCCTCTTTCAGTTTCTCGACTAATCTTTTGCCGCGATAATGCGCCTGCTCGCGCGGCACGATGACGGAGAGGGCGTCAACCGGCTCTTGATTGAGCAGAATGTCCATTTTCACCAGGTCGGCGGGGCGATAGCCGACCAGCTCATAATCCATAGAAGCGTAGCCGCGCGTCACCGACTTCAGGAGATCGTGGAATTCGGAAATGATCTCGGCCAGGGGAATTTCAAAAACCAGCATGACTCTTTTGGGATCGAGATATTCCATATTGACGAATGTCCCGCGCTTTTCGATCGCGAGGTCCATGACCGGCCCGACGAACTCGGCGGGGGTGAAGAGCGTCAGCTTGAGATACGGCTCTTCGATCGATTCGATCTTGGCCTGCGGCGGCATGAGAGATGGGTTATCGACATATGTGTGCGTTTTATCGTGCAGATTGACTTTATAGATCGCGTTCGGCGCGGTGGCGATGATGTTGAGATTGAACTCACGCTCCAGCCGCTCCTGCACGATCTCAAGATGCAGAAGGCCGAGAAAACCGCAGCGCAGGCCGAAGCCGAGCGCGGCCGAAGTTTCCGGCTCAAAGTGGAGAGCGGCGTCGTTTAACTGCAGTTTGGCGACGGCGTCCTTTAAATTCTCAAAATCCTCGCCGGCCAGCGGATAAAAACCGCAGAAGACCATCGGCTTGATTGGTTTGTAGCCGGCGAGAGGGTGGGGAGCCGGATTTTTCGCGTCAGTCACCGTGTCGCCGACGCGGCACTGCTTGACTTCTTTAATCCCCGCGATCAGATAGCCGACCTCGCCGGCGGCCAGTTCATTCTTTGGCACCAGGCCAAGTTTGAGCGTGCCGACCTCCTGGACCTCGAATTCTTCACCCACGCCCATCAGGCGGATCTTCAGGCCGGCCCTGATCCGGCCGTTGAAAACGCGCAGGTAGGCGATGACGCCGCGGAAAGCGTCGTAGTGCGAATCAAAGATCAGCGCCTGCAGGGGCGAATCGACTTCGCCTTGCGGCGGCGGGATCCGCTCAATGATCGCTTCGAGGATCTCCGGGATGCCGATCCCTTCCTTGGCCGAGGCCAGGAGGATCTCTGCCGGTTTGGCGCCAAAGACCTTCTCGATCTCCTCTTTGATCCGCTCCGGTTCGGCGGCCGGCAGGTCGACCTTGTTAATGATCGGGATAATGACGAGTTTATTCTGCCTGGCCAGGTTGGCGTTGGCCAGCGTTTGCGCTTCGATCCCCTGGGTGGCGTCAACAATAAGGAGCGCCCCTTCGCAGGCGGCCAGCGAGCGTGAGACCTCATAAGAAAAGTCGACATGGCCGGGGGTATCGATCAGATTCAAAATGTGCCCCTTATATTCCATGCGGATCGCCTGGGCTTTGATCGTGATGCCGCGCTCGCGCTCAAGCTCCATCGTGTCGAGGACCTGCGCCCGCATCTCCCTTTTTTCGACGGTATGGGTGTATTCAAGCAGGCGGTCGGCCAGCGTCGATTTGCCGTGGTCGATGTGGGCGATGATCGAAAAATTCCTGATTTTTGAGAGCATGAATTTCATTCTATCATGTTGACTACCCAGCGTAAATGCTTCATAATAAACCGCAAAAGATGCGGGTATTTTTTTGTTCGCTTTTAATTTCGGCGCTGTTTTGCCCGGCGGCTTTGGCCGCGCTTGATTTGAGCGAGATCGGCGTCGGCGCGCGGCCGCTCGGCATGGGCCGCGCATACGTCGGCGTGGCTGACGATGCCAGCTCCATTTTTACCAATCCGGCCGGTCTCTCACAGAATGACACCCTGAATGTCACGACGATGAGCGGCGCGATGCTGGGCGACGTCAATTATATCGTGCTCGGCGCGGCCAATGAAACTCCTCTTGGCAAGTTCGGCTTCGGTTACATTAATGCCTCGGTCGGCGGCATTCCCCTGACGGCTCTGGTCGGCTCGGGGCCGAGTCTCGAGGCCCAGCAGTATTCGACCGCCGGCTACGGCTCGAATCAGTTCGTGTTTTCTTACGGGACAAAGATGAGCCGGATACTGCGCGGGGCGGGCGGCAATTTCGCGCTGGGCGCCAATCTCAAGTTCTTCACTCAGGGTTTTTCCGGCGGCGGCGCGACACCCTCCGGCGGCGCCAATCCGCTCACCGGCGCGACCGGCTCGGGCCTGGATGCCGATCTCGGCTTCCAATGGCAGGCGAATGACTGGGCCCGACTCGGCCTGGTCTTCCAGAATTTTTTGCCGGAAAGTTTCGGCGGTAAATTCACCTGGCAGAACAGCTCGGGAACCGAAGGGATACCGCAGGTCATCCGCTTTGGCGGGCAATTCCATGTTCTTGGTCCGGCGCTGGCTCTGCGCCGGAGCGACGCGCCGCTTGATGTTTCGCTCGATTATGAAAACAATTCTTCGCAGAACCGCCCGTCGATCTGGCGGCTGGGGCTGGAATATCAGCCGCTCCCCATGTTCTTTCTGCGCGCCGGCCTCGATCAGCAGCCGAAAGCGGCCGAGGCGGGGATCGGGGTGGACAATAACCTGACGCTCGGCGTCGGGCTCGCTCTGGGCGGCTTTACCTTCGATTACGCCTATCACCAGTTCGGCGACCTGTCGGAGAACACGACCCATTTCTTTTCCCTTGGTTTTCGCGGCGCGGAGAAACCGTCGGCCCTGATCGGCAAGGTCGGCCGGCCGGAAAAAAAGAAACCGACCATCCCCGCGCCTGAAGTCGTGGCCAAGCCCCTGCTCAAAGTTTTTGGCGACGTGCCGGACAACTATTGGGCGCACAATCCGATACAGTATTTGGCGACGCTCAACATCATGGACGGCTATTCCGACGGGACTTTTCAGCCGACGAAAGAGATCAACCGCGGTGAACTGGCGGTCCTGCTGGTCAAGGCCAAGAATTTTTCTGTGGGTGAGGTCAAAACGAAGTTCAGCGACGTCGCGCCGCAGAGTTACGAAGAGCCGTTTATCAGTTTCGCTGTCGAGCGCAAATACATCGAGGGTTTTCCGGACGGGACATTTCAGCCGATCAAAAGGGTGACGCGGGCCGAGGCGGCGCTGATCCTGGCCAGATTTTCCGGCTTCACCCTCAAGCCGAAATTACAGCAGAGGCCGTTTGATGATGTCTCTGTCGGCCACTGGGCGGCGCCGGCCATCGCGGCGGCCAGAGACGCCGGCCTGTTCGAATATCTGGCCGGCAAAAGTTTCGGCCCTGATCTGTATCTCACGCGGGCCGAGGCGGCGGAGATCATTTCCAAGACCACATTCGCCAAACAGCAGATAGAAAAACTTATTTCGGGAGAGTAATATTATGGAGAGGTGGCCGAGCGGCTTAAGGCGGTAGTCTTGAAAACTACTGTACTCGCAAGAGTACCGGGGGTTCAAATCCCTCCCTCTCCGCCAATCTTTTCCGGCTCGGCCGCGCGGTCGGCGCCGTGGCCTTTGCCTGTAGCGCTCAACGATCCGAAAAGAGCAACCTCGATCCGGCTCCCTTTCAACTGATGAGCGGGCAGGGCGGCCAGCAATTGGATTTTGCCATCGGTTATTGCATTAGCTGGCAAAATCATGGTAGGATGAGAAATGGAATTTTTCGCCGAGCGCAGCGAGGAAAAGTAAGCGACACCCGCACCCCGGTGCGGTGAGCGAACGGCAGAAAAATTCCCTGTCCCGGAGCCGCCGCCCCAGCGGCGCGGAGGACGAATCCTACCCGGGGAGCTTTTATTGGAAAACATGGTATGCAAAAGATTTTGCTCGTTTTGATTATGCTCCTTGCCTCCTGCCCCGTTCTTGCCTACACTGATATTGAATTACTCAAGACGCCTAAGACTCTAAGCTGTTTCTTCCTTTTGCCGACCGATTCTTCCGTCATTTCCTCGGGTTTGGTTTACAATCAGAAGCAAAATGATAAGCTGGCGCTGGAGGTCTCAGGCACATTTTATGAGAATATTTATCCTTTCACGAAAAACGCCGCCAGAATTAGGGTGAACGAAAAATATAAAATATCAGAGTTTGGCCCTGTCACTTTAACCGTTATGGCAGGCCCGGCAATTTATTACGCGCCCGGCACGGGGTTGGGCCTGGCAGCTGACGCGGGAGGGATATTTTCCGTAAAGATTAGCGGCAATTTAGCCGCATCGCTGGCAATAAACGGCACCATTTTTAAGGACGGCATAGGGCTCGACGCGGAACCGATGATAAATTTTGCCCCGCCTTTCCTTATAAATACGGAAATATACGGCGGAGCTCGCCTCGAAACATCAATGGCTGGTTTCTCCTTGACCGGGGTATCGAGCGGCATGATTAAATATTACGCGAATGCCGGCCTAAGGATTGGCTTTTAAAGCTGGCGATATGAAAAAGAATATTATTATTATTTGTCTTGCTTTTATCATTGTGATTGGCGTTGGATGCGCCAGCATTAAAGATTACTTGGTTGGCACGCCGCTAATTGACACCATTATCAACAATAAGGAAATTGACCGCAGCGTCAAGGAATCTATTACTATTTCCGGCAGTTACGAAGTCAGCTATTTTATCCCTTCCAACCGCTTATCAACTCCTTCAGACATTGCGCTCAATGCTTCCGGAGAGATATTTGTCTCCGAGGTGCGCGGGAAAGGGATTTCTAAGATTTCTGCCTCTGGCGAGGTGACTTTCTGGGGTAATACCTCGCCTTATGGGTCATACAGCATTGCCATTGATTCTGCCGACAACTTCTATTCTTACGATTTCTCAAGCGGGACAATCTATAAAGTCTCTTCTAATGGAAGCGCCTCCGGGCTTTTTGTAAATAATTCAGACTTGCAGTGCAATGCTGAATCATCAATCGCTGTCAACCCTGCAAATAATGAATTATATATCGTAAGAAATAATGAAGCGACCGGTTACACGACCTTATACAAAGTCATAAGCGGAAATTTAATCACAGTCCTAGACAATTTAAATTTCATCTCAGTCATGGTTTTTAATAGTGAAGGAAGGTTGTTTTTAGGGATGGGGAATGAGATCAGGGAATTAAATTTGAGCAGCCTCTCTTTCGCCGTAATTGCCAGAATGCCGGAAAGCCAAAGCATCAACCACCATGGGCTGGCGCTTGACGCGGCCGGGAATTTTTACGCCTCCACTAAAACTAAGCTTTATAAAGTGGGAAGCGATGGGGTAATTAAATATCTGGCTTCTGGTTTTTTCTATGACCTAGAAGGCCTGGTGGTTTCTGCGGATGATACAATTTATGCGGTAGATAGGCAGTCCTGCGGCGTTTACAAAATATCAGAAAGTGCCAGACAAGCCGAATATCTTGTCCCGCCGAGTTTTATTAGCACTCCCCAAGCGCTGGGATTTAATTCAGCAGGAAAACTTATTGTTACAGAAGATGAGGCAGGGGCTTTTGCCGTTTATTCAATAAATGGCAGCTTTGAAAGTTTTACTTCGTCGATCGTCTACCAGCCGCCGCTGGCTGGACTGGCAATTGACAGCCAGGACAATATTTATATTTCAGAATCAGCCCCGGGTTTCAGTGACCGGCTATTGCTTTTTAGGCAGGAAGGAGGATCGCAAGTTGTTTCAACAGAGCTGCAAAAACCGGCTGGATTAGTATTTTATAACAATGAACTTTACGCGGCTGAATTTGACGCGGGAAGGGTTTCCAAGGTTAGCAGTGACGGGGTGAGAGAAACCTACGTCAGCGGCTTAACCCGTCCCGAATCAATTGATTTTGATCCGAGCGGGAATCTATATGTGAGTGGCGGAGCAAGCGCGCTGGATGCCCCCGCTTTATACGTAGAGAAGATTGCGGTTGACAAGACAATCACTCGTTTGGCTTCCATTGAAGGTATAACATATATTAAATATGATCCAAGCAGCAGCAAGCTGCTGGTTTCCGCTGCTGGAGGGAAAATACATCTGATTTCCCAAAACGGGGACAGCTCGGTTTTTGTCAGTGGCTTGGAAACACCCATGGGGATAATTTTCGATCAATCCGGGAATATGTATGTATCGGATGATACAATCAATACTGTTTTCAAATTCACAAAAATCCCTTAACCGGCTTCCGCCTCTTTTGCTAAAAATAAACCGTCCCGCCGAACTGGCTGAAGCTGATCGCGGCGTCCATCCAGGCGTTCGAGCCGCTGCTGCTCAAATATTTTATTCCGGTCAAAGCCATCGATAGCCCATACTGGTAGTAAAGCCCGACGCCGATATTGTCGGTGACGCGGGTGTAGGTCTTGAGCCCGAGCATAAAACCCGGGATGCCGCCGGCAAAATCGCCGGCCGGAGCGGGTGTGCCGGCCACGCCGGCGATCTCCTGCTGGGCGGCGAACCAGCCGAGGTCGTAGTCGAGGAACGCGGAGACGGAATTCCCCCCGCCCTACAAATTTTGGGCGAAATCTGTTCGAATTTTTTCGAACGCACACCGCCAACCTTTTCTGGCTCGGCCGCGCGATCAGGTTTTAGCAGTTCGTCAGGTTGATAAGAGCCAGTCCGCCGCCGGCGGTCTCTTTGAGGTTGACCGTCATCTCTTCGCCGATCCGCTTCATCGTTGCCACTACTTGATCAAGCCCGATCTTCTGTTTTTGCGGGTCGCCCAGCGAAGCCAAAAGATATGCCACATAGGCGTGGTTGGCGGCGACGGCGTTGCGCTCGATGCAGGGAATCTGGACGAGGCCGCCGATCGGGTCGCAGGGAAGGCCGAGGAAGTGCTCGAGCGCAATCTCGGCCGCGTTCTCGACGATACTGATCGGTTTTCCATGCGCCTGGGCGGCAAAAGCGGCCGCCATGGCCGCCGCCGAGCCGATCTCGCCCTGACAGCCGACCTCGGCGCCCGAGATGCTGGCGTTATGCTTGATGATAAAACCGACCGCCGCCGCGGCAAGCAAACCGTCCCTTAACAGTTGTTGGGGCAGTTTCTGATCGTGTTTTAGAAAATACATGAGCCCTGGGATCACGCCGCAGGCGCCGAATGTCGGCGCCGTGACGACGATATGGCCTGCGGCGTTCTCTTCAGCCGCCGCCATGGCATAGGCGGAGAGCAGGATGTTCAGCCGGTCAAACTCGCGCCCTTCAACTTGAGAGTTCCGAAAGAGGGTCGGGGCTTTCCTGGCCAGGCCGATCGAGCCGGGCAGAATGCCCTCTGTCTTCAGTCCGCGCTCGACCGACGCCTCCATCGCCTCCAAAATTTTTTTCAATCTGGCCTCGATCGCCCAGCGATTCTGCCTGGCATATTCCATTTCATTTCTCATGATGACCTCAGGGAGATCGATCCCGTGATTCTCGATTATCCCGCGCAGGTCCTTCATGTCCCCGTAGCAAGAAACCGGCTGCGGCAATTCCTTTTCTGGCTCGCCTTTGATCTTAATAAGGCCGCCGCCGATGGAATAATATTCTTTCTCGAGGGTAATTCTGTTTCTACGGCCGACGAGCCGGATCACCATCGTATTGGGATGGACGGAAGAAGGCGGTTGACCCGCAAAATTAATACTGGCGGAAGAGAAAGGAATGATCGCATCGTTGATCCTGATTTGGTACGAAGCGTCCTTGCCGGCCAGCAGGCCGGCGAATTCCTCGGTATCGACGGTCTCCGGCTGCCAACCGAGCAGGCCGGCAAGGATCGCCCGGTCCGTGCCGTGTCCCCGACCGGTGGCGCTCAGCGAACCGAAAAGCGTGACCTCGATCCTGCTCCTTTTCAATTGATGGGCGGGCAGGGCGGCTAGCGCCTGCCGGAAATGAAAGGCCGCTTTCATCGGCCCGATGGTGTGGGAACTCGATGGGCCGGGGCCGATCTTGAATAAATTAAAGACCGAAGTCCTGATGATGTTCATCAAAGCTATTTCGGCGGGGTGAGGTGATAATTTCAGGACAACTTGACAAGCCGGACTATTTACTCTATATTTCAGGCGTGAAAATCGGCTGAAATTACTGGTTGTTATTACTGATAAATAAATGGCAGAAATTACGGAGGAGTAAATGATCTTTTTGGGTATGGTCGGCGGTTTTGGTGGAGCTCCAAAATGGCGGGGCGCGATCGATCTGCTCAAGCCCGGCGGCGGATCGATGACGGCCTTTGACCCGCTCAAGAACATTACTCCGGGACAGCTTCAGCTTTTGAGAGCCAAAATAGGCTTGATCAATGGCGCGCGGAGCCTGAAGCTCTTTGAATCTTCGGCTAACCTGAAACAGCTGGCCGATCATATCCTCGCACTGCAGCAACAACTTTTCCCTGGCATCGGCGCCCTCATCGTCGCCCGGAGGAACGACGATTATGCCACTATTGCCCAGACCGCGCTTCCGTTTCAACCGGCTGAACTCCAGCTTTCCGCTCCGAACAGCATCGTCAGGGCGGCCGGCGAAACCAATCCTTCACTTTACCGCAGGACCATTTATATTCCGGATTTGGGCAGCGATGTAATATTTACCGCCTCCGAATTCGACACGGTCGGAGGCGGCAATGCCCTTTTGCCCGATCACCATGAGCTTGAAGAAGGGATGATCAGCGCTTCCGGGCTCCATTTTGAGACTTTTTCCCTGAAAAGGCAAAGTATCGCCTCATTAGCAGTGGCCCCGATGCTGGAATTCAAGCGTGAAGACCCATCCGGTGCGATCCTCCTCTTTGGCGGCAAAGATTTCCTGGACCCGTTGGTCGATCTGATCGTCCTCCGTTTACTGGCTGATTACGCCGCCCGGCCGCTGAAAAAGATCCCTGCCTGATCTGTTATTGATCCAGCTTTAAAATTCATATAATATAGCCAAAATCTGACCATCAAAATCTGCTTTTCACCGCAAGTTTTCCTCCCCAAAAACCGATATTATTAGTGTAGGAGAGATGCCTGTTAATGAGCAACCATAATTTAGCTTTTGATCCAAGAGCGTCCGTGAATACCGGGTCTGCTAGAGCCGGGATAGCGGGCGCGAACCCGCCAAGTAATGCCCGAGTCCAGCCGTTGCATATCCAACCGGTCGATAGTTACTCGATCTCCCCGCAGTTATCCTCCCTTGCCAATTTGGCAGGCGCCAATGGATTGCGGCCGGAAACCTACCCCGGCGGGTCTGTTCTGATCAATGTTGAGCAGCAAAACAATGGCATGGTCTATTTGCTCGTTTCCGGCGAGGCAGAGGTCCTCGTCAAAGGGAACGGCAGGCCGATCACTGTCCACGCCAGCAATGGTCTCATCGGCGAGATCTCCGCCTTGCTTGGCATAGAAGCGACTGCCACGGTAAGGGTCAAGCCCGGCACAACTGCCCAGATCATTGCCATCCCCGTCGAACAATTCCGGGTAATGGTGGCCGGCAACGGCGGACTGCGCGAGTATGTCTATGCCGGCGTCAGGGATCGTTTGATCAAGAACGGCACTGCCTATTTTGACTCCGAGAGGTCAGCTGCCAATTTTTATGGCGCCGGGGAGGCGAAGGTCAGCATCAACAAACCGAAATCGGAATATGTGATCCCGGCGGAGGCGATCGCCCGGGCGTATGAGAAGGGCGGGGCCGACGGGCTGGCAGAGCTCATGACAAAGCACGTGATTGACATTGCCCAACAGACCGGTGACACCGATCCGCTCCGGCATTGGATGAAAGTGACCAGGGGCAGCGGTGGTTTTGCCGACGCCCTTTATGTTTTTGAGATGATACCGACCGGCCAGACCCATCTCCACCCGACCCGGTCTTTGCCTTTAGAATTCATTGAACGGCTCGGCCGGAGTAAATTGCCGCTCGATCAAAATTATTGGGACAAGGTCGATAGTAAGGTCAAACCCTACATACGCCGCATCATGGAGACGGCCGGCTTTAAAAATATCCGGCAGGTCTTCGAAGGCCTGCAGGATCCCGCCCGCGCCGAAACTGCGCGTGAAACTTTGCGCCAGATGGTCGAATACCATCCGACCGGCCAGCCCAACCTGAACGAATATCTTGAGGTCGGCAGTTTTATCAGCTCGCTTTATACTGCCGGCGGTGATCTGGCCGACGCGGCGGAGTCAGTCGCGCGCGCCCAGTACCGCGATGGCGCGCGGGTAGTGGAATTGCGCTTCTCGGCTGACCAGGCCGGGCTCTCTTATGAAGAAGTCATTCGGGCGCAGATTGATGGCTTGCGCCGCGCGGAGTCGGGCTTGCTCGGCTTAAAAGCGCGCGCAATCGTCATCTTCGACACGACGATGTCTCCGGAGCAGATCAGGGAGCAGGCGGCGGCGGTGGCAAAGCTCAAAGTCGATCCGGCGCTGGGACAATACCTTGTTGGCGTCGATGTGGCCGGGCCGGAAGTCGGCCGCAGCAGCGCCGCGGCGAGAATGCTCCCCAACCCGGAGCGGCTGGGCGGCCGGCTGGAGGGAACGAACGGCCAGGTCGAATGGTTCTCCGACCTTAACCGCTATGGCGGTGAATTCAAGCGGCTCCAGGCGCTTGGCGTCCAGGTCACGATCCATGTCGGTGAGAATTTCTTCAGCCTGGATCAGGGTTTTGAACGAGTTTCTACGGCCCTTGAGCTTGGGGCGGTCCGCCTTGGCCATGGCGTCATTCTGGGACTTGATCTTGACGCCTATGTTGCCGGACAACCGAAGAATTCGCGGGGAGAGCACGTCGATACATTAGGCAATGCCTATACGCCGGAGAGGATCGCCGCCCTTAAACAGCGCCAGACCGCTTTGTTAAAGCTGGTCGCCCAGAACGGCGTTGTGATCGAAGTTTGCCCGGACAGCAATCTCCACACCAACCCGCTTGAGCTCGAGTCCCACCCGGTCAGAAAATTTTTGGAATACGGCATCCGCATCACTTTCAGCAATGACAATTCTACGCTCGATTCGACATCGGGCCCCAAGCAGATATTAGAGACCGGCCGCGCCCAGGGCTGGACGATGCGCCAGCTGGTCAGCACGATCATTGGCAGCCAGCGCTATGAGCTTGATGTCCTGCGGCCGGCCGCGCCGGAAAATGTCCCTGCCCAACAGTTCGAGCGCGAAGCGGCCAGGGTCTTTAAAATGAATATCGCGCCGGAGAGGGCCGGTGAGATTGCGGCGACTTATCTTGTGGCCGAAGGCGCTGAATACCGCGTGGCCGGCGCGGATGCTTTTACCCGCGACCTGATCGGCAGCCGGCTGGCGGTCGGACAGCGTCTGGATAGAGCTCAGGTGGTAGATACAAGAGGCCTGCCGGCAAATTCTCCGCTCGGTCAGTTAGCTCACGGCCACCGCTATTTAGGTCTGGTCCCGACGGGGAGCGACGGCGCCCTGATGGCGGTCGGGCTTGACGATCCGTCTCTTTTTGATCTGAAAGGGGCGGCCGAAACAGCGCGCCGGATCGGCGACCTGGTCAAATTCGAATCGTACATCGCAGAGAATTCGCTCACGCCAAGCGGCGCGCGCAACAAAGCGGCGTATTATTCGATGATGCAGGAGATGTTGAGCCGGCCGAATCCGCGCTTTACGGAAGTTGTCCTCAACTTTACCGGCCTCAAAGCGATCAATGACCGCTTCGGCCGCGCGGCCGGTTCCGAATATCTTGGCTTTCTTGAAAGAGAGATATCCTCTTATGCCAAGCGGCGCGGCCTGGATGTTGTTGTCCACAGCGAGGGGCCAAACTTCAGCGTCGTAATGGGGGGCAATGCCAGCCCCGAGGCGGCTGAATCGTTCATGCGCGGCGTGTCCGAACATTTTGCGCGCCTGAGAGAAGCACCGGTCATCGACCGCCGGGGCAAGCCGGCCAAAGCGCCGTTTCCGGGCGGCATTCAAACTAACGCATCATCTTATTTTTATGATGAAGCCCTCCATAATCCGGAGGCGGCCAAGAGCCGGGCAGAAAAACTTTCTGTTATTGATGTAGTCATGTGGCGCAGCCGCGAAATGAGCCGGGTCAATACCGGCGAATGGCAGAATAATTTTTCCGTCGGGGCGATCGATGTCGCTGAAGCCAAAGGGCTCAATGTCGATCTGCGTGTGGAGGGGGGGATCAGCCGGAACAGGGCGACCGACTCCTGGTCTGGCGAATGGTCTACATTGCGTGAGCGGGTCAGGCAGGATCTCATGGCCCGTGGGCTCAAGCCGACAGAGCACCAGGTCGATCAGGCGGCGCGCCAGCTTTTCATCGAGCCGGACAGCGGGCTCTTCAATAAAAAAGCCATCGATCTCATTGCCGCTCACAAGATCGCGGCGGCCAGAGTAAAAGGTAAAAAGGTGACGGTCGGTTTTATGGATGGCAACCGTTTCGGCGCGTTCACCAAGACCGGCGCCAGGGGTGGCTACGGCATTCTGGGCGGCGTGGTCGTTGATATCGTGATCCAGAAGCGCGTCACCGAAGCGGCCGAGCAGGCTTTTGCCGAAAGAGGCATTACTTTCGGCCGTTTTGGCAGCGGCAGCGAGGAATTCATGCTTGTCGGCGAGGTCGATCGCGCCACGATGGCCGAGGCGATGGCTGATTTCCAGACGCGGCTGGCCGAGCCTCTCAATATCAATGTTATCGTGGCCGAGCTGATGGAGTCGGAGCGCGGCCGCGCTTATCTTGAAGCTCATGATATTCCTGACTCCGATCTGGCAAAGACCCTGGTTGCTGATGGCAACGAACTGATCCGCGGTGAAGGCGCGAATGTCAAAAGACTGAGCATGACCGGCGTTGCCATGGAGGTTGTTGATGACGGGGCCAGCAAGCCGCTCGAGATCGCCGAAGCCGCCCTGGCCAAAGCCGATAAAGCGGCCGACAGCGCCAAGGGAGCCAATCCTGACCGGGCGGCTTATATTCTTGAATGCGACGAGTCCGGCCGCGCTATCGGCAATGATCCGCGCGACGCGCTCCAGCGAGAAATACAGGCGCTAAGGGAACACGAAAACGCCCGTGGGCGAGATTTAAGGGTTGAAGGCAAGAATATCACGGTGATCGACAAAAAAGGCCGGGTTTCGGCTGAATACAGTATCGATATCGAGAGAGCAAAAATAATGCCGAAGGCCGTGGCGGCGGCTCTGCCGTCCCTGCCGGGCGAGCTTGGCAAAGCGATCGGCTCGATCGATGTCACTCTGCGCGATCCCAAAGCCATCGGAAAATTGGTCGAATATTTCAGGACGGCGGAAGGGCGGGGCATGCTCAAGTCGGAAGAAGGCCGGGCCCTGCTGGCCAAACTGCAATCGCTTTCGGCGGCGCCGAACTTTACGCAGGCGGCAAAGATGGAAGGGGCCGGTCTCCTGGTCGGTCTCGTGACGATGGTTGGCGCCGAGAAACTGGCTGATATTCTCGGAATTGAAAATAAACAAGCGCGCTTTATCTTTGTCCTTGGCCTCTCTCATATGGCGAATCTCAAAACACAGCATCTACTGACCTCGAGGGTCATGGGGAGACAGACGGCCCAGGTCGCCCGCCTGCTCGAGAACCCGGCTCTCCTCGGCAGGATGACCGCGCAATTCAAAGGGATGATGGGCGGCTTTGCCCAGATGGCTTTTGTCTCCATTGTTACTAAAGGCGCGCTCAATCTGGCCGGCGTCCATGATGAATCAACCAGAGAAAAAATCGTTTTTGGCACGAGCTTTGTCGTTCCAGCGGTCGGGCATTTTGTCGCGGGCCGTGTGGGAGAAGGAGCGCTGGCAAGTACCGGCATGAAATTCCTCGGCCGAGCGGCCGGCGGGATCGGGTTGGCGAGCTTCTTAACCGATGGCGTTTACAGCTTGATGGCATCCGATTACAGGATGTCTGTCAACCGGCGCGTTTATGAAGGAGTTCAGACAATGAGAGCCGGCGGTTGGGAGCGGGGTGGTGCGCTTGGAGTGACCGAATTTATAGCCGGCGCGGTAGTTGAAGGTTTCCACACCATCGGCGGCGCGGCTAGCGAAGCGGCGACCGCCAGCGACAATCCGGCGATAACGCGAAGGATCGTCGGCGAAGATATCGAATTGTCGAACGGCCTGAGGGCCGATCTGCGGGCGGCGATTGCCGAGGGATTGGGAGGCGGCAGGACCGTCGCTCAAATATTCAATGAGAACCCGAATTTAAGAGGCGCTTTCGCTCTGCTCCATTCCATCGACCCGAGTGTCTTTTCCGGTTATTCGAACTTGATCCTGAACGACGACATCCGCGCCATGTTCAACAAGGATGGCACGCTCAAACCCGGCCAGGAAGCCGCTTTCCGGAACTGGGTTAGCCGGAACGATTGATTCAGGCCTAAAAGATATTCCCCCGCCCGAGTATAAGCGACGGATCGAAAGCTTTCTTCTTGAAATGTGATATAATAATTCAAAATCGATCGTTTGGAGGCGAACATATGAATGTGGATATGATCAGATTATTTGATACCAGCGGCGACAAGAAGATCACGGCGACAGATGTTAATGAAGCGTTCGTTGATAAATTTATCGGCCTGGGGAAAGCTGAACAGGCGGAGGCCTGGGCGAAAATGACGCCGGCGGTCCAGATGGCTCTGCTGGAAAAATTGATCGCTCAGGTCGCTAATCCTGAGCGCGATGTTCCACTGAGAGGATTGACGAGCATGGAAGCGGTCAATACGCCGGCCTTTGATGCGCGCACGGCGCTAAATAATATTCCTGCCGATAAAACCAAAGTTGATCTGCTGCTGGCCGCCGTTAAGAGGAGCTACAATAATAACCACATTAAGAATGACTTTATCGATATGCTGGCAAATATTGGGACAAGTTTAAGGACAACAAAACCGGCTATTTTCGATTTGATCCAGGCCGCTTTCATCCAGCAGTTAGAAGTAAAAGGAGCGACTCTTTATCCTTACAGCCCAGCATCAAAAATGAATAATGCGCTGGCGGGCTGGGGAGTTCCTGGCTTTGAGATGACTCCGGGCGACTAAAGCCGCCTGATCAACGCGAGGGTGTCTTCGATTATGTCGGCATATATCCCGTCAAAGGGGTTGAGCCGGCGGAAGTTCTCCATTGATTTGATCACCTGCGGATCGATCTCTTTTATTAGATCCTGTTTTGCCTCTGGCTCCGGCGAATAATTCCCCGAGAGAAGGTTCTGGTAAAGTTTTGCGGCTTCGCGCCTGATGCCGTCGGCCCCCATCGGATTTTCCGGCTTCAAATGATTTTCACGCAAAACTTTTGTTGCCAGGACCAGCCCGGCAACGAGATCCGCCTGGAAGTGCTGTTTGACCGGCAGAATCGAGGCGCTGAAAAGAAGCGACCAGAGGAGCAGAAAATTGCCGCTGCGGCGGTAGCCGGAGTGGTAGAGCGCCAGGGCGCAGAAGACGCTGAAGCTGACGTGCTGGCTGGGAAAAACATTGTTGCCCAGGTCGAAAGTGTATGACCAGCGCAGGAGCAGATCGTCCGGCCGCCAGAAGGTCAGCTTCTCCTCTTGCCGGTCAAAAAGGTAGTGGGCCGGATAATCCCGGAATAAGCCGTTATTGGCATCGACGAGAGCCCGCATCGAGGCGAGAGCTCGTCCGTGCGTCACCTTGTCTTTCACAAAGTAGACCGCCGCAAAGAAATAGGGGATGAGCGAGAGATAGATCCGCACCGAGCTTTTTCGGAATGGCATTTGTCTCTCAAAATCCGTCAGCTTGAATGGATAGTCGGGCAGTTTGTCTGTCTGCCGGCTGGTCGTTTTGTAAAGATCGGTCGCGTAGCCGGCAATGTCAAGCGTGCGGCAGATACGGGCGGGATAACGGCTGTCGGCCGGCCGGCGGCTGGCCGGCTCGCTCATGATGAATTTATAGGCCTGTCTGGCTCTGGTGATCGAGAATGCCATTATGGTTATCATTCGGGCGGTTCCACACAAAATTTCAAAAAAACGCTTGACAGGCCCGCGGCCCTTCCTTTATAATGTATAAACTTGATGCCGAAAGCTTACACTTTTACATAACATCGAGTCACATCAACCGCGCGAATTAAAAAACGCACTTGATGTGCGTTTTTTGTTGTCTTCTGGGTCCCGTCGGGCGAAAGAAGATCGCACCTTGAAAATTGAATAGAGGTAAACCAAAATTAAGAATTGATTCTCGCATCGAGAAATGATCAAGTTACTGCGGCGCGTAGTGGATACCTTGGCAATACAAGTCGATGAAGGACGCGATTGGCTGCGATATGCCCCGGGGAGCTGTCAAAATAGCTTTGATCCGGGGATTTCCGAATGGGGCAACCCGGTCCGGTTAATACCGGACCATCCCGCAAGGGGAGACAACCCGCTGAACTGAAACATCTAAGTAAGCGGAGGAAGAGAAAGTAACAACGATTCCCGGAGTAGTGGCGAGCGAAACGGGAACAGCCCAAACCTTTCCGGTTTCCGGAGAGGGGTAGTGGGACCGCGATATGGGACCAGAAGGTTTAGTTGAAGCGATCTGGAAAGATCCGCCAAAGAAGGTGATAGCCCTGTAAGCGAAAGGCCCGATGGCTCTAGCGGTATCCCAAGTACTGCGGGACACGAGAAATCCCGTAGGAATCAGGGAGGACCATCTCCTAAGGCTAAATACTCTGTATTGACCGATAGTGAACAAGTACCGTGAGGGAAAGGTGAAAAGAACCCAGGAATGGGAGTGAAATAGAACTTAAAACTGCGTGCCTACAAGCAGTCGGAGCCCAGCGCAAGCTGGGTGACGGCATGCCTATTGAAGAATGAGCCGGCGACTTACAGTTAGTGGCAAGCTTAGGGTGTAGAGCCTGAGGCGCAGCGAAAGCGAGTCTGAATAGGGCGTTTAGTCACTAGTTGTAGACCCGAAACCGATAGCGATCTATCCTTGGGCAGGATGAACTCAGAGTAAAATCTGAGGGAGGTCCGAACCTATTGATGTTGAAAAATCTCAGGATGACCTGAGGATAGCAGTGAAAAGCTAAACGAGCTCGGAGATAGCTGGTTCTCCTCGAAATGGTTTTAGGGCCAGCCTCAAGATTATCTGCGCAGGGGTAGAGTACAGTTTGGACTAGGGTCCCGAAAGGGATTCCAAATCCTCGCTAACTCCGAATACTGCGCAGTCATTGCTTGGGAGTGAGACTACGAGGGATAAGCCTCGTGGTCAAAAGGGAAACAACCCAGACCGTCAGCTAAGGTTCCTAAATGTCTGCTAAGTGGTAAAGGAAGTAGAGTCGCACAAACAGCCAGGAGGTTGGCTTAGAAGCAGCCACCCTTTAAAGAGTGCGTAACAGCTCACTGGTCGAGCGATTTTGCGCCGAAAATACACGGAGCTAAGCAGACTACCGAAGCTACGGATGGTCTTCCGATTTATCGGGAGATCGTGGTAGAGGAGCGTTCCATTGTAGGTCGAAGTCGGGTCGCGAGACCCGGTGGACGAATTGGAAGCGAAAATGTCGGCATAAGTAACGAAAAGACGGGTGGAAATCCCGTCCGGCGAAAGTCTAAGGTTTCCTGGGCAAGGCTCGTCCTCCCAGGGTAAGTCGATATCTAAGCCGAGGCCGGGTTTAACCGGCGTAGGCGATGGCAAAACGGTTAATATTCCGTTACCGCCTGTTTTGTTAACCAGAGGGACGCAGAAGGATAACCCATAGCGCTTATTGGATTGCGAATCCCGAAGTAAATTCGGGAGTATTGGGTGACTCCACGCTGACGAGAAAAGCTCTGGGTATTGGGGCAGGCGATCGTACTACAAACCGACACAGGTGGACAGGCTGAATAAGCCAAGCCGCGCGAGATAACTCTCTCTAAGGAACTAGGCAAAATGGTACCGTAACTTCGGGAGAAGGTACGATCCGGTGAATAGCCGGATTCTCAGAAACCAGGCTTCCGCGACTGTTTATCAAAAACACAGGTCTCTGCAAACCCGTAAGGGGAAGTATAGGGGCTGATGCCTGCCCAGTGCTGGAAGGTTAAGGGGTGGTTTGAGATCATATCAAGGACCTAACCGAAGCCCCAGTGAACGGCGGCCGTAACTATAACGGTCCTAAGGTAGCGAAATTCCTTGTCGGGTAAGTTCCGACCCGCACGAAAGGCATAACGAAGGAAGCGCTGTCTCGGAGAGAGACTCGGTGAAATTGGGATAACTGTGAAGACACGGTTTACCTGCATCAGGACAGAAAGACCCCGTGGAGCTTTACTATACCCTAATTTTGGATTTTGATGTCGCTTGCGTAGCATAGGTGGGAGTCTTTGAGGCTCTGGTTTCGGCTGGAGCGGAGACAACAGTGAAATACCACCCTGGTTATATTAGGATTCTAACCCTGGCTGTGAAGGCCGGGAGACAGAGTTAGGCGGGTAGTTTGACTGGGGCGGTCGCCTCCTAAAGAGTAACGGAGGCGTTCAAAGGTACTCTCAGCACGGTTGGAAATCGTGCGTCGAGTGTAAAGGCATAAGAGTGCTTGACTGCAAGACGTACATGTCGAGCAGAGACGAAAGTCGGACTTAGTGATCCGGTGGTTCTGAATGGAAGGGCCATCGCTCAACGGATAAAAGTTACCCCGGGGATAACAGGCTGATCTCCTCCAAGAGTTCACATCGACGAGGAGGTTTGGCACCTCGATGTCGGCTCATCGCATCCTGGAGCTGGAGCAGGTTCCAAGGGTTGGGCTGTTCGCCCATTAAAGCGGTACGTGAGCTGGGTTCAGAACGTCGTGAGACAGTAAAAAATGACCTTGCTGTCTATAAATTCGACTATATGCTGGGAAGTCTGGTATAATCAAAATTCATGCCAGATTATCAGCAGGAAAGGCTAGCAACAGGTTATTATATCGCTGGCTTTGTTGATGGCGAAGGAAGTTTTCATGTTGCTTTTGAAAAAAGATCAAGCGTTAAGCTTGGCTGGCAAATAATTCCGGAATTTCATGTCAGTCAGCATCAAAGTAATTTAAAGCTGCTTCGCAATATTCAACGGTTCCTTGGTTGCGGGACAATTCGTCCCAATCATCAAGGTAGCAAGCGGGATAAGACCTATGTCTTGGTTGTCAGAAATCGAAAAGAACTGGCAAACATGATAATTCCTTTCTTTATCAGGTTTAAGCTTCGTTCAACAAAGAAGATGGATTTTGATAAATTTAGAGCGGTTTTGAGCTTATTGAACAAAAATCGTCATAAAACAAGATCGGGTTTTGATCGGATTGTTGAGCTGGCTTATTCAATGAATAAAGGGGGAAAATATCGTAAAAGAAACAAAGAAAAGTTGCTGGAATCCTCAGAGACTATACGTCGAACGGCCGCGCCAAGCGGCTAAAGATATAGTCCGAACTGCATGGTGACATGCAGAGCCGGTTAGAAATAATTGGCCTCTTGATCAAAATGATCAGGAAGTAACATAATTGTCGGTCCATATCCGGTGCAGGCGCAAGGGAAATTGAGAGGAGTCCTTCCTAGTACGAGAGGACCGGAAGGAACAGACCTCTAGTGTACCAGTTGTGGGGCCAACCCGCAAACGCTGGGTAGCTATGTCTGGCAGGGATAAATGCTGAAAGCATCTAAGCATCAAGCCCACCTCAAGATTAGTTTCCCCATCTTCGTAGCAATGCGAAGGGTAAGACCCCTTGCAGAACACAAGGTTGATAGGCTGGAGGTGTAAAGGTGGCAACATCTGAGCTGACCAGTACTAATCGGTCGAGGACTTGATCTTTCTCGAGTGCGGGGATCTATTCTTATATTTTGGTAATAATTCCCGGTGGCCATACCGGAGGTGTCCCACCCGTTCCCATTCCGAACACGGCAGTGAAAGCCTCCAGGGTCGATGGTACTTCCTTACTTCGTTTGGAGGGAGAGTAGATCGCCGCCGGGTTTATATCCCCCGAAGCTCCGAAAGGAGCGGAGGGGGATTTTTTTTTGGAGTTGTCCGTCTTCAGAAAATCTGCTAAAATCTTAATTGAGAAGGGCGGTTAGCTCAGTTGGTAGAGCATGCGACTGATAATCGCAAGGTGGCTGGTTCGATCCCAGCACCGCCCATTTACCAGCTTGTCTATGGAGGAGTACCCAAGTGGTCTAAGGGGGCGGTTTGCTAAACCGTTAGTGGCGAAAGCCAGCGTGGGTTCAAATCCCACCTCCTCCGTTCAAGCTGCTCATTGTTTACCAGAAAAATTTTTGTTATAATCTCTTAAGCGATGAAGAAGAATGTCCTGGTCCTTAATTCGACTCACCTGCCGATCAATATCACCGGCTGGAAGCGCGCGCTGATCTTGCTGTACAAGGGCAAGGCGGCCGCGGTCAAATACAACGGCTGCCTGATCAACGGCCGGTTCCGCTTGCCCGAGATCATTAAATTATTGAATTTCGCGCCGGTGCCGTACGCCGACGTTGTGCTGTCGCGGAAAAATATTTTTTTAAGGGATAATCACACCTGCCAGTATTGCGGGCGGGCGCACTCGAACCTGACGATCGACCATATTCTCCCGAGATCGCGCGGCGGGGATGACAGCTGGACGAACATGGTCGTCTGCTGCGCGCGCTGCAACTGCAAAAAAGGCGATCGGACGCTGGAAGAAGCGGGCCTGAAGCTGAAAGGTTCGCCCTACCGGCCGTCTTCGGCGCTCTATTTGCACATGACCCGAATGTCCGGGGTGCCGGCAAGCTGGCACGAACATTTCTTTAAGACAAATTAACTGGCCAGGGCCCGTAGTGTAGCCCGGTTTAACACGCCTGCCTGTCACGCAGGAGATCGCCGGTTCAAATCCGGTCGGGCCCGTTTATGTTATAATGTTGCGCTAAAAGACCGGCTAGCTCATCAGGTAGAGCACTTGCCTTTTAAGCAAGTGGTGCTGGGTTCGAGTCCCAGGCCGGTCAAAAGAATGGCGCGGTAGCTCAGGTGGTAGAGCGCTGCCCTGAAAAGGCAGGCGTCGCCGGTTCAACTCCGGCCTGCGCCATTCTTCGATTCATTAACGGAAGGGAGCAAATATCATGTCACCATCCTTAGCTCAAGTTCTCACGCAGGGAGGCGCCTCCGCTTCGTCCGTCAACCCGCTGTATCTCCTGGCCGGCCTGGCCGTCTTTTTTCTCGGCGCCTACTCGTCGGTCAAGGCGTTCGAGATCTATCGGCGCGGCCGCCTGATGCCGGCGGTGATGGACGAGGTCGGCCCGTCTCTCTCCGAGATTCAGAGCAAGGAAAAGCTGGAAAAGCTTTCTTTTTTAGCCGATGAATTAAAGCTCGAAAAGGAGAGAGCCGCCGGGCAAAACTCCGCGCTTGAAGACAAGGTTATTGAATTGGACGGCGTGATCAGCGGTTTGACCTCCGCCCTTGATAACGCGAAGCTGACGCGCGACACGCTGGAAAAAAGCAATCTGGCGCTGTTAAAAGAGCGCGACCGCCTGAAGGCTGAAAAAGAAGCCGCGCTCCTGCGGGCGCAAAAGCCGCTCATTAAAATTCCAACCAAAAAAAGAGACGACAAGAGCAGGATCATGAGTTCCAAAAAGAAAACGGAGGGCAATCGAAGACTGGTCAAAGTTTCACGCAAAAAGACAAATGGGAAAAAATAAGCGGGTCTTTTTGCTCTGGGCGGCCTGTTTTGGCGCCCTGCTGGCGGTTTCGGCCGGGGCCGAATTCTCGTTTTACCTGATCGATAATTTTGAGAGCGGGCAGGCGGGCAAATGGTACCGCTTCGGCGGTCTTGAAACGACGGTTGAGAGGAATCCGTCCAGCGAAGCCGATTCGCAGGATACGATCGCCGAGTCGTGCGGTGATTTCGCGCTCAAGCTGAAAAGCCGGGCTGCTCACTGGTTTGCCGGCGGCATCGGGACGGATATTTATGCCGACGCGAGCTCATTCTCGCGCTTCCAGATGGATATTTTTGGCTCAGGCGCCGGCGGCAAGATCAAGATCGAGGTCTTCGATGATGATAACGACAATTATTCGCTGGAACAGGACCCGTCAAAAAATTGGCTGGCGACCAAAGACGATAAGTGGGTCGCCGAAGTGCCGATCCTGGGCAAGGGGTTTACCAGGGTTTCGATCCCTTTTTCGGCCTTGAAGTTGGAAAATCCCGTGTCGGGCGACGGTCTCTGGAATCCCGATCACAAGAACGGCTCCGGCGGCTTGTTGAAAGTCCAATTTGTTTTGCTGACAGACAGGGAAACGGGCGAAGTCGAAGCGGGTATTGATAATATACTGTTGACTTATTAAAAAAAGGGGGAAGCGAATGAAAAATGTCAGTGTCCGGGTGATTTTAGTTCTGTTGATGTCCGGTTGTGTTTGGGGGCTGCCCGGGTTGGTGAAGCCGGACAGTTTGAGCCTGAAAGCCGGGCCGACAGAACCGGGAGAAAAGCTCTCGCTCGTCTGGGTCGAATCGTTCGTCTATCCCAGGGCCGTTAAAGACGAGAGGGCCATTTCCCTGGGAGTCAGGACGGCTTCGAAGGTCAGGGAAGTCAGCGCGGCTTTTGATTTTAACAGCGAACCGATAAAGCTGACCAGCAGCGACGGCCTGTCCTGGGGCGGCGCTCTCAAACTGCCGGCTGGAATATCCGACGGCGTGCATGTTGTCCGCTACCGGATCGCCGGCCGCCGCGGCCAAATCCAGAGGACGATTGAATTTTTTGTGGAAAAGCCGGGCCTGACCGCCGGCCGACGGCCCGATTCTGCGCCGGCAGAGATTCTGCCGAACGCCGGCTGGCCGCTGACGATTGTCGCCAGCTGCGCCGCTTACTCCGGCGATACGACCCGGCCGCTCCAGCCCGGCCAGATCCTCGTCAGCCATTCAAAAATGATGTGGTACAAAGTCACTTTCGCCGACGGCAAAGAGGGTTGGGTGCCGTCGAGCTATGTTAAAGAGCCGACCGAAGATTATTACCTGCAGGGATACGGCGCTTATAAGGCCAAAGATTATAAGGCAGCCGTCAAATTCTACCTGAACGCCGTGGCCGTCAATCCGAATTTTGTCAAAGGATTTTTCTGGTCAGCCAAGAGCTATTTGGCGCTGGGCGAACTTGACCTGGCCGCGGCAGCGGTCGCTCAGGCCGTGCGGCTGGATGATCGTGACGTGAACAATCGCGTCCTGGCTGATATCGTTGCTCGCCGCTATTACAACAGCGCGCATGAAAAAATGAGACAGGGTAGATTCAACGAGGCGGCCGCCGGTTTTCGCAAGGCGCTCGACCTCAAACCGAATTCTTTAACAGCCCGGCTGGAGATGGGGCAGGCCTTCCGTCAGCTTGGACTTGAGCGGGAAGCGCAGGAGGCCTGGCGGGAAGCGCTGAGATATGATCCGGATAACACCGAGATCAGGGGCCTGCTCGGTTCGGAAATAATCACGGCTTCGGCGAATAACGCCAAGAGCGGGATCGCCGACGAATCGCTCGAATTGCTCAAGACGGAAAGGACCAGCAAGGGGACCAGGATCGAGTCCGCCCTCAAATCGGTTGTCTCCCTGACCAAATCGCTCGGCACGCCGATCGCGGAAAAGGGCTGGCAGGTCAAAAAGCAGGGGGCGAAATTCCTGGTCAGCTACCTGTGCGAGCAGAGCGGCGGCGCGCTCGAGTCGTTTGACTGGCTGGTTGATGTCGATACCCGCCAGGTCCAGCCGCGCAATGAAAACGCCCGGGTGCTCATGAGTCGTTGGTAGTCCAGCCGGCGTAGCTCAGTTGGTAGAGCAGTTGTTTTGTAAACAACAGGTCGCCAGTTCAACCCTGGCCGCCGGCTCGTTTATCGAATCGCCGGGATAGCTCAGTTGGTAGAGCAGCTGTTTCGTAAACAGCAGGTCGTGGGTTCGATTCCCTCTCCCGGCTTTTATTGTTTATGTAGTTGGGGAAAAAATAATGAGCAGGTCGAAAAATCCGGTTTTCCTGTTTTTCGGCGAAGAAGACTTTTTGATCGACGAGAAGATCAAGGAATTTAAATCCAGGTTTTCCGCGCCTGAGTTCCTTGACGGTGAAAAATTATCCCTGACAACTCTTTCCGACTCGCTTTGCGGCGGCTCGCTTTTCACCGCTGATAAGCTGGTGGTCATTAAGGAAGCGAAGATTGACGATCAGGCGGCGATGATAGGCCTTTTGCAAAAACTCTCCGACGGGACCACCGTGGTCTTTGCGTCCTCGAGCGCCGACAAACGGACAAAATTATACAAGTGGATCGTGGAACACGGCGAAGCGGTCGAGTTCAAGACCTTTGCCCCCTGGGAGCAGGACAAGCTTCTTAACTGGATCGGCGACAGGGCGAGGGGAAAAGGCAAAAAGATCTCTCAGGCGGCCGCGCGTCTTTTGCAGGAAATCTGCGGCGGCAACCTGCGCCTGCTTGACGGCGAGATCGAAAAAATCATCACTTATATCGGCGAGCGCGCTGAGATCGGTTCGGCGGATGTCCTGGCGCTGGCTTCGGCCGGCGAGACAAGCGCGTTCGCCCTGATGGACGCCCTGCGCGAGAAAGACATTCGCCGCTCGCTAACACTCGGCCAGGCGCTTTTGAGGAACAAGGAAGATATTTTTTCGCTCCTGGGTTTGATGACCTCGCAGTACCGCCTGATGCTCCAGATCAAATCTTTGGCCGGCCGGGAGTCTGAGCCAAACGCGATCGCGCGGCTTGTCGGCGGCAGCCCTTATTACGTCAGGAAATGCTCGGCGCATATCGGCCGCTTCACGCTGCCCGAATTAAAAAAACATCTCGCTGCGCTGCTGGCAGCCGGGCTCAAATTCAAGACCGGGGAAAATCAATCGGTGAACTTTGAACTCCTGCTGGCCGATCTCTGTCCGGCGGGCCGCTAAGCGATAATGCCGACGGAAAAAAGGATACGCCTTCTCTTTATTTTGTTCCTGATCCTCTTTGCCGCCATATTGATCCGCCTCTTCCTCCTTCAGATCGTCCAGCACGGTTTCTTTCAAGCCAGATCGCTTGAGCAGAGGACGCGCATCATCAATCTCTCGGCCAACCGCGGCGACATACTCGACCGCAACGGCGAGATACTGGCGACTTCGATCGATACCTATTCGGTCTTCACCCAAAAGGGCGGTTTTGCGTGGGTGGCGCGCAAACTGCCGCGCGCTGAGGCGGAAGAACTGAAAAACACCGAGCCCGGGCGCTACATTGTGCTCAAGGAGAAGAAGCGGCTTTATCCGAAAGGGCGGCTGGCCGCGCAGACGATCGGTTTCGCCGGCTCCGACAACCAGGGCTTGTCCGGCGTTGAGCTTGCCTGGGATAAATATCTCAAAGGTAAAGCGGGCCGGGTGGTAACCGAAGGCGACCCCGGCGGGCGCGAGCTCTACGGCGCCGTGCGGGAGATTGATCCGAGCGAGGACGGCCTGTCGGTGACGCTGACGATCGACAAGAACATCCAGTTCATCGCCGAGCGCGAGTTAGAGGCGCAGATCAGGCGGTCGAGCGCCATTGACGGCACGCTCATCGTCATGAACGCGAAGAGCGGCGAGATCCTGGCGCTGGCCAGCAAGCCGGATTTTGATCCCAATGATTATAAAAAAGCGGTGCCGCGGCTCTGGCGCTCGAGGTGTCTCGATCCCTATGAGCCGGGCTCGACTTTCAAGCTGATCACGGCGGCCGCGGGCCTGGAAGAGAAGGTCATTTCGCTCGATTCAAAATTAAAAGCGCTCGACTCGCTTGAGATCGGCGGCCGGATCATCAAGAATTCGCACCCGATCGATTGGCCCGGGCCGACGATCTCGGTCTCGCTGATGCTTGAGCAATCGATCAACACCGGCGCGGTCCAGGTCGGCCTGAAGCTCGGGCCCGAAAGATTTTACGACCGCATCAGAAAGTTCGGCTTCGGCGAGCGGACCGGCTTTGGCCTCGACGGCGAGTCGGTCGGTATCGTCAGGCACTGGCGGCGCTGGTACAAGCCCGATATCGCCATGATGACGTTCGGCCAGAGCATCGCCGTCACGCCGATCCAGCTTCTCTCGGCCGTCTCCGCTTTTGCCAATCACGGCCGCCTGGCCGCCCCCACGCTGATCAAAAAGATTGAAAGCCAGGACGGCAAGTTCGTCAAAGTTTTCGGCGGCGAAAGCCGCGGCCAGGCGGTTTCCGACAAAACGGCCGCGGCCATGAAAACACTGATGCGCAACATTGTTTTGAGCGGCTCCGGCCGGCGCGCGCAGTTGAAGCGGTTTTCCGTCGGGGGCAAGACCGGCACGGCGCAAAAGAGCGCGCCGGGCGGCCGCGGTTACCTGAAGGGACGCTACATCGCTTCTTTCATCGGTTTCGCGCCGCTCGCCGAGCCGGAGATCGTAGTGCTTGTGATTGTCAACGACCCGAAGGGTTCGATCTGGGGCGAGAGCGTCTGCGGCCCGGTCTTTAAGGAGGTCGTTGAGTACACGCTTCGTTATTTGAACGTAAAACCCGACATGCTATAATCAATTTAATGAGCAAGCAAAGAGTGTTATCCGGCATCCAACCCACGGGCCGCCTGCATCTCGGTAACCTGATCGGCGCGGTCGAGAACTGGGTGGAACTCCAGCAGAGCCATGATTGTTATTTTTTTATCGCCGATTATCACGCCCTGACGACCTCTTACGCCGACACGAAAAATTTAGCGGACGACATCAGGCAGGCGGCGATCGACCTGCTTTCGGCCGGCGTCGCTCCGGAAAAAGCGGTGTTGTTCAGGCAGTCGGACGTGCCCGAGCACGCCGAGCTCCATCTTCTGCTTTCCATGCTGACGCCGCTGGCCTGGCTGGAGCGGGTGCCCACCTATAAAAGCAAGATCGAAGAGCTCAAAGAAAGAGATCTCGGCACCTATGGTTTTCTCGGCTATCCCGTCCTCCAGGCGGCCGACATCCTGATCTACAAGGCGAGCAGGGTGCCGGTGGGGGAGGACCAACTGCCCCACCTTGAATTGACAAGGGAGATCGCCCGCCGCTTCAACTATCTTTACAAAGAGATATTTCCAGAGCCGCAGGCGGCGCTGACGCGATTCCCGGCCCTGCCCGGCACCGACGGCCGCAAGATGAGCAAATCATACAGAAATACGATCGCTATCTCGGACACGCCGGATGCGATCCGCAAAAAAGTCGGCATCATGGTGACCGATCCCGAGCGCATTAAGCGTGAAGATATCGGACATCCGGATGTCTGCCCGGTCTATCAATACTATAAGATCTTCGCGCGAGACCGCAGGGAAAAAGCGGCGAAAGAATGCCGTGAGGCGTCGCGCGGCTGCGTTGATTGCAAAAAAGAACTGGCCCAGGTCCTGATCGAATATCTGGCCCCGATCCACGCGGCTGGCAGGGAGCTTGAGCAGGAGCCTAAACTGCTCGATAATATATTGAAAAACGGAGCGGAGCGGGCGCGCGCCGTCGCCTCGGCGACTTTGACGCAAGCGAAAAAAGCGATAGGTTTAGCATGAGCGTACAAACGGCTTACCAGGTCAAGACCGATGTCTTTGAGGGGCCGTTCGACATTTTGCTCAAAGCGATCGATGACGGACAGATCGATATCCACCGCGTTTCTCTCGCGCAGATCACCGCTTCTTATTTCGCCTACTGGCGGGCGGAAAAGCCCGAGCTTCTGTCGGCCTCGGATTTTATCTTTATGGCCGCCTGCTTGATCGAGCTTAAATCAAAGGGGCTGCTGCCGGCCAGGGCAGAGATCGTCCGGCAGGCAGAGGAGTCCGCGATCGAAGAATCGCTGGTGGCCCATATCCAGGAATACCAGGTCTATAAAAAAGTCGCGCAGGACCTGCGCCAGCGCAAGGAAATATTCGACCGCATCTACGGCCGCCATGAAGGCGAAAAGGTGGAAGGCGAGATCGAATTAAAAGATGTTTCTTTGAGGGATCTTGTCACAGCTTTCCAGAAGGTCTATCACGAAGCCGCCGAGCGGGAAAAGATCGTCCCCATCAAGGCCGAGGAGATCACTCTTGAGGATCGCATCGTCGAGATCGAGCGCCTCATCGCCGGCCGGGGCGACGGCCTGCCTTTTGAGGACCTTTTCCTGCGCCGGACGCGCCTCGAGGTCGTCGTGACGTTTCTGGCCATTCTCGAGCTGGCCAAGCAGAACTGCATCAATATCCGCCAGGGGCGGCGCTTCGGCTCGATACTCATCTTCGGAACGGGGGTTTTGGCTAATGGAAACGGCGCTAGTTAAAAGCATTCTGGAGTCGATCTTATTTGTCGCGCGCAAGCCGCTGTCAATCGATGAATTGGGTGAAGTCGCCGGATTATCCAACGAGGTCCTCTTGCCGGTGATGGAAGAGCTCGCGGCGGAATCTCAAAACAAGGGGATCACGGTGGTCAAGGTTGCCGGCGGCTATCTGATGGGGACGAACCCCGGCAATGTCGACTATGTCGAGAAGATCCTTCATCCGAAAGAAGAGACGCGGCTCTCGCCGCAGGCGCTTGAAACCTTAGCCATAATAGCTTACAAACAGCCGGTCACGCGCCTGGAGATCGAGCGCCTGCGCGGCGTTGATTCCGGCTGGGTGATCGAGAGTTTAGTCGCCAAGAAACTGGCGCGCGAAGCGGGGCGCAGCGAAACGGTCGGCCGGCCTTATCTTTACGCGACGAGCGAAAACTTCCTCCGTCACTTCGGCATCGAGAACGTTGACTCACTGCCGCCTCTGCCGGCCGCCGAGGCGGAGCAGGAGACGGTTTTCAAATCGGCGCTGCATGAATGAAGATCTGAAATACTGGCTGGCGATAAACAAGATCCCCGGCCTTGGCGCCGTCACAATTAATAAACTCTGGGGCAGGTTCGAATCAATTGAAGCGGTTTGGCGAGCGGATGAAAAAGATATTTTCGCGGTCGAAGGCATAAACAGAACGGCGGCTGCCGCCTTTATCCAAAGCCGTGGTCAGCTCGATCCTGCCGCCGAACTGGCTGAGGTCGAAAAGCAAAGGGTCTCAATTCTCACGCTGGCCGACAAAAATTATCCCAAAAACCTAAAAAATATTTATGATCCGCCGCCCGTGCTTTATGTTAAAGGCGATCTTCTGCCTTCGGACGGCAGGTCGTTAGCCATTGTTGGCACAAGGCGAGCTTCCCGTTACGGCCTGGAAACGGCCAAGAAGTTCGCGGGAGAACTGGCGGCTTTGGGCATGACGATCGTCTCGGGTCTGGCCTCGGGTATTGATACGGCGGCCCATCAAGGCGCACTCGAAGCGAATGGACGAACGATCGCGGTCTTTGGCTGCGGGGTGGATGTCATTTATCCGCCGCATAATAAAGAGATGTCCCGCGAGATCGAGAGCCGCGGCGCGCTGGTCTCTGAATTTCCCATGGGTGCGCGGGGAGAAAAAGGGAATTTCCCCCGGCGGAACAGGATAATATCAGGGCTTTCTCTCGGTGTCATCGTCGTTGAAGGCCATTACGACAGCGGGGCGATGATCACAGCCAAGGCAGCGCTGGAGCAGGGGCGGGAAGTTTTTGCCGTGCCGGGCAACGTGGGCCTCGAGCAATCAAAAGGGCCGCACTGGCTGATCAAGCAAGGAGCGAAGCTTGTCGAAACGGTTGAAGACGTTCTCGAGGAATTAAACATCCAACTTCAAACATCAAACTTCAAAACAACTAACAAGTCACAAACGCCAAAAACCAGACCGGCGAACCTGACGCCGGAAGAAGCGAAGATCTATGATGCATTGACCGACGAATCGAAACATTTGGACAGTGTTGCCGCTGAGGCCGGCCTGCCGGTCCACCAGGCATCTTCGCTCTTAATGATGCTGGAGATCAAGAAAGCGGTCCGCCAGCTGCCAGGCAAATATTACACGACTGCCTGATTTTGCGGTTGCCAGCCGCAAATTATCGGGTTAGAATAACTTTATCATGGTCCTCTTTTCTGAAATGTTCGCCTCCGAGCTGATCGGCGATCCGGTTGTCGACCGGGTGCAGGAAAATATCGGCCGCGTTAAAGATATCATCATTACTTTAGGCGAGACCTTCCCCAGGGTGACCGGTCTTCTGATCACGACCGGCGACGAGAAAAAGGAGCACAAGGTCCTCCTGATCGGCGAGATCGACCTGATCGGCCGGCAGTTCGTCTCGACCCGCACAACCAAAGACCGCGTGCCGCTGACCTCGCTGCGCGAGGGTGAGGTACTGCTTTCCCGCGACGTCATGGACCAGCAGGTCGTCGATCTCGACGGGGCGCGCGTCATCCGCGTCAACGATCTAAAATTGGCCAAAGTCGATCAGGCTGTGCGCCTGATCGCGGCTGATGTCGGTTTAAGCGGCATGCTCAGGCGTTTGGGGTTAGAGAGTTTTGTCGCAGGTTTTTTTAGATTATTCAGGAGAACAATCCCCGAACAATTGATCGGCTGGGATCACGTGCAGGACCTCTCCGGCGGCAAGATCGCGATCCCGACCAAATCGATCACCAACCTTCACCCGGCCGACGTCGCGCAGATCATCTCTCAGGTGCAGGCCGAACAAAAGACCGCCATCTTCTCCGCCTTGTCCGAAAAGACGGCGGCCGAGGCGCTCCACGAACTTGAGCCGATGATCGGAGCCGTGCTTATTTCGACGCTCGATACCAAGAAGGCGCTGGGCGTCTTAGAGAAGATGCCGATCGACGAAGCGGCGGACATCATCGGCGACGTGCCGGTCGAAAAGGCCGAGGAGCTGCTGCGCCTGATGCGGCCGCGCAGATCGGTTGAGGTTAGGAAGCTTCTTAAGCACCGCGACGAAACGGCGGGCGGCTTGATGACCACGGAATTTATCGCGCTCCAGCAGAACATGACCGTCGAGCAGGTGATCAATTATCTGCGGGAGACGGCGCCGGAAGCGGAGACGATCTATTATTTATACGTGGTTGACGAATCCGGGCGCCTGGTCGGCATCCTCTCCATGAGAAAAATGATCATTATGCCGCCGGACAAACCGATCTCCGAGATCATGCTCAGGGATTTTATCACCGTCAGCCCCGAAATGAACCAGAAGGAAGTGGCCGACGTCATCTCAAAATATAATTTATTGGCCGTGCCGGTGGTCGACCATGAGCAAAAGATACTGGGCATCATTACCGTTGACGACGTGATGGACCTGATCCTGCCGCCGACCTCCAAACGAAAAAGGCAGATGTTAGGATAAATATGGCGTTAAAAAAATGGTTCGCCGGCCGCGACTTCAATTACTGGATGCTGCGCGCCGTCATCTTTTTCTCGGTCGTGGGGCCCGGCATCATCACCGGCACCGCCGACAATGACGCGGGCGGCGTGGCGACTTATTCGGTGGCTGGCGCGCATTTCGGCTACCAGATGCTCTGGATCCTGATCCTCATCACCTTTATGCTCTACGTGACGCAGGAGATGGGGATGCGCCTGGGGGTGGTGACCGGCAAAGGATTGGGCGACCTGATCAGGGAAAAGTTCGGCCTGCGGTTTTCCATCCTGCTGATCGGGCTGGTCTTTATCGCCAACTATTCGAATATCCTGGCCGATGTCGCCGGTATCGCTTTGGTCGCTGACATCTATCGCATCCCGCGCCTGATCTTTGTGCCGGTCTTTGCCGTCATTGTCTGGACCGTCATCCTGCGCGGCAGTTTCAATTTTGTCCAGAATATTTTTCTCACGTCCTGCATTTTATTCTTCGGCTACATTATAAACGGGTTCATCGCCCGGCCGGATATTCCCGCCATGCTGCACGGCAGCTTTGTCCCCACGCTCCCCATGAACCGGGAATTTATCTTTACCGCCACTGCCCTGATCGGCACGACCCTGACGGTCTGGGGGCAGTTCTTCGTCCAGTCGTATTTCGTCGACAAAGGGGTGGGCAAGAAAAACATCAGGAGCGCGCGCCTTGATGTCGCGTTCGGCGCGTTCTGGACCGATTTTGTCGCGTACTTCATCATCATTTCCTGCGCGGCGACACTCTTTGTCAAAGGGATCAGGATCGAGAACGCGATCGACGCGGCCCAGGCGCTGGGCCCCTTGCTCGGCGAATTTGCCAAGCACTTATTCGCCTGGGGACTTTTGAACGCTTCTTTGCTGGGAGTCTGCGTCATCTCGCTGGGCACCGCTTACGCGATCTCGGAAGTGCTGGGGACCGAGCGCAAGGTTAACGCCTCTTTCAAACAGGCGCCGCTGTTCTATTCGATCATCGGCTTTTGCGTTTTTTCCTGCACGCTGCTGGTCCTGATTCCGAACCTCCCCATGATCTTTATCCTGACCGCCTCGCAGGCGCTCAACACCATGGTCCTGCCGTTCATATTTTTCGTCATGCTCAAGCTGATCAACGATAAGAAAACGATGGGGACGAACGTCAACAGCCCTTGGGAAAATGTGGTCGCCTGGCTGACGATCGGCAGTTTCACCCTTATTTCCTTTTTAATGCTTTACCTGATCTTCTTTTAGGGCCCTGATTTGCAATCGGGCCGGACCTCATGCTAAAATCAAAACTCCGTGTTTAAAAAGATCTTAATAGCCAATCGCGGCGAAATCGCGGTGCGGGTCATCCGCGCCGCCAAAGAACTGGGCATCCGCACGGTCGCGGTCTATTCCGAGGCCGACCAGGACGCGCTCCATGTCAAGATCGCCGACGAATCTTTCTGCATCGGTCCCGCCGCTCCCAACAAAAGTTATCTCAACATCCCCGGCATCATCAGCGTGGCCGAGGTCTCCGGCGCCGACGCAATACATCCCGGCTACGGTTTCCTGGCTGAAAATTCAAAATTCGCCGAGATCTGCGAAGCCAACAAAATCACGTTCATCGGTCCGCCGGTCGACGCGATGAACCGGATGGGCGACAAGGCGACGGCGCGCAAGACGGCGGCCAAAGCCGGCGTGCCGACGGTGCCGGGCTCGGCAGGGACAATCTCGGATGAGAATGAAGCCAAAAAGATAGCCGATAAGATTGGCTATCCGGTCATCATCAAGGCGACGGCTGGCGGTGGGGGCAGGGGCATGCGGGTCGCCGCGCAGCCGGAAGAGTTCGTACACCTGATGCGCACAGCCAGGGCCGAGGCCGGCGCCGCTTTCGGCAATCCGGAGATCTATGTCGAAAAGTTCATTGAAGATCCGCGCCACATCGAAGTCCAGCTCCTGGGCGACAAACACGGCAATACCATTTATTTAGGCGAGCGGGACTGTTCGATCCAAAGAAGACATCAGAAATTAGTCGAAGAATCGCTCTCGCCGGCGGTTGATGAGAAGACCAGGAGAAAGTTAGGCGAATCGGCGGTCCGCGCGGCCAAAGCAGTCAATTATTTCAGCGCTGGCACCATCGAATTCCTCTTTGACAAACACGGACATTTCTATTTCATGGAAATGAACACCCGCGTGCAGGTCGAACACCCGGTCACCGAAATGATCACCAATATCGACATCATCAAAGAACAAATACTGATCGCGGCCGGTGAAAAGCTCCACATCCGCCAGGGCGACGTCAAGTACCAGGGCCACGCCATCGAGTGCCGGATCAACGCCGAGGACCACGAACGCAACTTCATGCCTTCGCCGGGCTTGATCAAGGGCTACCACGCGCCCGGCGGCCCCGGCATCCGCGTCGACAGCCACGCCTTTTCCGGCTACATGATCCAGCCGCATTATGATTCGCTCATCGCCAAGCTGATTGCCTGGGGCAAGGACCGGCCCGAAGCGATCCAGCGGCTGGAGCGGGCTCTCGACGAATATGTGATCGACGGCATCCACACGACGATCCCTTTTCATCTCAAAGTCCTGCGCAACGAGGCCTTCCGCCGCGGCAGCGTCAACACCAGGTTCATCGAAGAGTATTTCGGCTTCCCCGGCTAAATGGCTAAACGCACCACCGCCCGCCGCCTGGCCATGCAGGCGCTCTACCAGGCCGAATCGGCGAATATCGGCATCGATGAAGCCCTCGAAAATATTTTCTCTGCCGAAGAGAAACTGTTTGGCGAGACCAAAAGCTTTGCTGAAAAGCTGGCCCGCGAGGCCTGGGCGGACCGGGCTGACAGCGATAAGGTCATTGAAGAATTCGCCATCGATTGGCCGCTTGAGCGGATCGGCAAAGTCGACCGCGGCATCCTGAGATTGGCCGTCCACGAGATTAGGTCAAAAGAGACGCCGGCCTCGGTCGTGGCCGACGAAGCGGTCGAGCTGGCGAAAAAATATTCCAGCCCCGAGGCGGCGAAATTCATCAACGGCATCCTCGGCTCTTACCTGCGCAAGAGTCCTTGAGAAAAACGCCCGCTTATGATAAAATATTCATCATGTTCACCGGATTAATTGAGCAGGTCGGCGTTGTCGCCTCTCTCATCCGCGGCCAGCAGGCGGCCAAACTGATGGTCGCCGCGCCGAAAATCTTTGATGACCTCAAGTTCGGCGACAGCATCGCCGTCAACGGCGCTTGCCTGACAGTGACGCACGAGCGCCGCGGTTTTGCCGAATTCGACCTCTCTGCTGAAACCCTCAAAAAAACCACTCTCGGCGACCTGCGCATCAGCGATAAAGTCAATCTCGAACGCGCGCTGCCGGTCGCCGGCCGGCTGGGCGGCCATCTAGTTACCGGCCACATTGACGGCGTCGGCGAGATCAGGGCCAAGATCGCCAGGGTCGAGGGCGTCGATCTGCAGTTATCCGTCCCCAGCGAACTCCTCCGTTACATTGTTATCAAAGGTCCCATTGCCGTTGAAGGGCTCAGCTTGACCGTGGCGGACATCCGCGACGGCCTGGTCACCATTGCCGTCATCCCGCAAACTGTCAAAGCTACGAATCTCGGCGAGCGGAGCGTCGGCGACCGGGTCAATCTCGAAGTTGACCTCCTCTCAAAATATATCGAAAAACATTTAAGGGGTGAGCCGAAAGGCATCACCGACGAAACGATGATGCGTGTCGGTTTTCTGCCGATGGGCTGGATCGATAATTAGGAGATCAGAATATCCGGGAATCCGGATATCAGGGAAATGAAAAATTCATTCAATTCGATTGGCGAGGCGATAGAAGACGTCCAGAACGGGAAGCTGGTCATTGTTGTTGATGACCATGACCGGGAAAATGAAGGCGACCTCGTCATCGCGGCCGAAAAGATCACCCCCGCAATGGTCAATTTTATGATCACCGAAGGCAAAGGGCTGGTCTGCGTGCCGCTCTCGGGCGAGCGTGTCGACGAGCTCGGCCTGCGCCAGATGGTCGAGGACAACCGCGAACCGATGAAGACCGCTTTCACCGTTTCGGTCGACGGCAATCCGCGCTTCGGCGTCACGACCGGGATCTCGCCGGCCGACCGGGCCAAAACCATTGAGCTCCTCATCAACCCCCGCTCGAAAAAAGACGATCTCGTCACGCCGGGGCATGTTTTCCCCCTGCGGGTTAAAGCTGGCGGCGTCTTAAAGCGGGCGGGGCACACCGAGGCGGCGGTCGACCTGGCCAAATTAGCCGGGCTTTATCCGGCGGCGGTGATCTGCGAGATCATCAGCGCCGACGGATCGATGGCGCGGGTGCCGCAACTCTCCGAATTCGCCAAAAAACATCAGTTAAAGATCGTGACGATCGCCGACCTGATCTCGTATCGCCTGAAACACGAAAAGATGGTCAAACGGACTTCGGTCACGAAACTGCCAACCAAATCAGGCGAATTCATGGCTTACGGCTACGAAGACCTTTTATGCGGCGAGCATCATGTCGCGCTTGTCAAGGGAGCGGTCAGCGGCAAGAAAAATGTTCTTGTCCGCGTCCACTCGGAATGCCTGACCGGCGACGTCTTCCATTCTCTGCGCTGTGACTGCGGCGAACAGCTGGAGAAAGCGCTCGCAAAGATCGAGTTCTGCGGCCAGGGCGTTCTGCTCTATATGCGCCAGGAAGGGAGAGGCATCGGCCTCAAGGACAAACTGCGCGCATATGAGCTGCAGGAAAAGGGCTACGATACCGTCGAGGCCAACAAGCTGCTCGGCTACCCGGCCGATTTGCGCGATTACGGGATCGGGGCGCAAATCCTGGCCGACCTTGGCCTTTCCACGATTCGGCTGATCACCAATAATCCCAAGAAGATCGTCGGTCTCGAGGGTTACGGGCTCAAGATCGATCAGCGCGTGCCGCTCGAGATCAAGCCGAACGATCACAACACGCGTTATCTAAAGGCCAAGTCGGTCAAAATGGGCCATTTGCTCAAGGAGGTTATAAAACATGGGAAAAATAATCGAAGGAAGTCTTGACGCAAGCAAATTAAAGGTCGCGATCATTGTTTCGAGGTTCAATGAGCTGGTCTCCAAGGGTCTTTTGGGCGGGGCGCAGGACTGCCTGAAGCGCCACGGCGCCAAGGAGACGAATATCGACGTCGTCTGGGCGCCGGGCTCGTTCGAAATACCGCTGGTCGCCAAAAAGGTCGCCAAGGATTATGACGCCGTCATCTGCCTGGGCGCTGTGATCAGGGGGGCGACGCGGCACTTTGAGTATGTGGCGGGCGAGGCGGCCAAGGGGATAGCGAAGGTTTCGCTCGAAACGGGCATTCCCGTTATCTTCGGCATTCTGACCACCGACAACCTTGAGCAAGCGCTGGAGCGCGCCGGCGCGAAACCGGGCAACAAAGGTTTTGCCGCGGCGATGTCGGCGATCGAGCTGGCCAACCTGGCCAAAGAAATATAATCACGCCTTAGCGCAGATCGGAGAAGTTTGATGGCAAGGGTTCTTTTAAAAAACGTTTCGAAACTTTACAATGACGTGGTCGCGGTCAAGAACGTTAATCTCACGATCGAGGACAAGGAATTCGTCGTCCTGGTCGGTCCCTCCGGCTGCGGCAAGACCACGACCCTGCGCATGATCGCCGGGCTGGAGGAAGTTTCCGAGGGCCAGATATTCATCGGTGACCGCGTCATCAACGACGTGCCGCCCAAAGACCGGAACATCGCCATGGTTTTCCAGTCCTACGCCCTTTATCCCCACATGAAGGTCTATGACAACATGGCCTTCGGCCTTAAACTGCGCGGCATGAAGAAAAAAGAGATCGACGCGCGCGTCCATGAGGCGGGCGAGATCCTGGGCCTTTCGAACCTGCTCGATCGCCTGCCCAAACAGCTTTCGGGCGGCCAGCGCCAGCGCGTCGCGCTCGGCCGGGCGATCGTCCGGAACCCTCAGGTCTTTTTGATGGACGAGCCGCTCTCAAACCTCGACGCCAAACTGCGCGTCCAGATGCGGGCCCAGCTGCAGAGGATCCACTCGCAGCTCGCGGCGACGATCGTCTACGTCACGCACGACCAGATCGAGGCGATGACGCTGGGCGGGCGGGTGGCGGTCATACTGAACGGCGAGCTCCAGCAGGTCGATGCGCCGATGGCCGTTTACGGCAAGCCCGCCAACCGATTCGTCGCCGGCTTTATCGGCTCGCCGCCGATGAATTTTTTTAAAGGGACCGTGCGGAAAAAAGCCGGCGCCTATGCTTTCGAGTGCGAAGGTTTTAAATTTGATGTCCCGGCCGATGTCGACTATTTGCTCGAGAACTATGTCGGCAAAGAAGTGACTTTCGGCATCCGGCCTGAGGATATCTGGGATGTGCCGTCATCTGGCTGGATCGACCAGAAATTCCTGATCGAGACGAAAGTCGATTTCCGCGAGTTGATGGGCTCGGAAACCTATGTCTATGTCAAGACCGGGTCGACGGCATTTACCGGACGGGTAGGTGCGATGGCCGATCCCCAACCGGGCAGTAAGTTCGGGCTGGTCTTTAACCTGCGGAAGATCCACTTCTTTGATCCCGAGACGCAGAAAGCGATCATCTGATGGTCTCTCTGCCAGAGTTTGACGTACCGGTCGAAAAACTTGAAGAATTGATACCGCCGGACCTCTTAAGAAAAGAGTTGAGCTTGCCGGAGCGCACCGAGCTTGATGTTATCCGCCATTTTACGCGGCTTTCGCAGAAGAATTTTTCGGTCGACACACATTTTTATCCGCTCGGCTCCTGCACGATGAAATATAACCCGAAGGTCAACGAGGATATCGCGCGCCTGCCCGGCTTTGCCGGCGCGCACCCCTTGCAGGCTGCGGCGCAGAGCCAGGGGATACTGGAACTGCTTTATAACTTTGAAAAATACATGTGCGCGATCTTCGGTTTCGACGCGTTCACGCTCCAGCCGGCGGCCGGAGCTCACGGCGAGCTGACGGCGCTGATGATGATGAAAGCTTATCACAGGGACATGGGTCAAGCAGCAAGGGTCAAGGTAGTGATCCCCGATTCATCGCATGGAACAAATCCGGCGTCGGTTGCGATGGTTGGCTTTACGCCGGTCGTCATCAAGTCGAACGGCCGGGGCAATATCAATGTTGATGAACTGAAAAAAGCGGTGGGAGAAGACACGGCCGGTTTAATGCTGACCAATCCGAACACGCTTGGGCTGTTCGATGAGCATATTCTCGAGGTCGCGGAGATCGTCCACAAATCTGGCGGCCTCCTCTATTATGACGGCGCCAATGCCAATGCCAACCTTGGCATCTGTCGGCCGGCCGATCTCGGCTTTGATGTCGCTCATTTTAACCTCCACAAAACTTTTTCAACACCGCACGGCGGCGGCGGCCCGGGCTCGGGTCCGGTCGGCGTCAACAAGAAACTTGAGCCGTTTTTGCCGATTCCCCGGGTGGTCAAAGAAAATTCGCATTACGCGTTACGCGTTACGCATTACGATAAGTCCATAGGCAGAGTCCACTCCTTCCACGGCAACATTGGAGTCATCATCAAGGCCTATGCCTATATTCTTTCGCTGGGGGCGGAGGGGCTGAAGAAAGTATCGGAAAAAGCGGTCGAGAACGCCAATTACATGATGAACAAGCTCAAAGAACATTATTATTTGCCTTATGACAGGCAATGCCAGCATGAGTTCGTCATCTCGGCCAAATGGCAGAAGGAGAAATACGGTATCAAGGCGCTCGATATCGCCAAACGCCTGATCGACTATGGTTTTCACCCGCCGACGATCTACTTCCCCCTCATCGTTGAGGAATCGCTGATGATCGAGCCGACGGAGAGTGAATCACAGGAAACGCTCGACGCGTTTTGTGAGGCGATGATCAAGATCGCTAAAGAGTGCGAGACCGATCCGGAGCTGGTGAAGTCGGCTCCGCACGATACTCCTGTCAGAAGATTGGACGAAACCAAAGCTGCGCGCGAACCGGTCCTATCGTGGAAAACTGGCGGCTGATCACAATCCCTTGCCTCCGCGGCCAGGCCAATATGGGAATCGATCTCGGGCTTTTCAACGACCTTGAACGTGGCGCCATCCCTTCCACTTTGCGCATTTATTCCTGGCAACCCAACTGCATCTCGCTCGGTTATTCGCAGAATGAAGATAGATTGATAGATGGGAAAATGGCTAGGGCCTTAGGCTGGGATATCGTGAAAAGGCCGACCGGCGGCGGCATCGTTTTTCACAACGAAGCGGAAGTGACTTACTCGATCGTGACCGAGATTGGGAATCCGTTACTGCCCAAAGGGCTGGTCCCTTCATATAAGAAGATATCGGAGGCAGTTGTCGCCGGACTGGCGGGAATCGGGGTTGCGGCAGAACTTCAAACCTCAAACATCAAACTTCAAAACAAATCTAAAAGCCCAAATCAAAAATCAAGAACCTCGTTGTGCTTCTCTTTCCCTGCAGAATATGAGATCGTTGTTAGCGGGAAGAAGATCGTCGGCAGCGCGCAGAAGAGGGGCAGGCGGGCTCTGCTCCAGCAGGGATCGATTTTTGTCCGCCGGCCGCCGGAAGAAATATTTCCTGTCCTTAAAGAGCCCTATTCTGATCATAACGCCGTGAGCGTTGAAGAAGTTCTTGGCCGAGAAGTTGGCTTTTGCGAGATCAGCACAGCGCTGGCCAAGGGGTTCAGCGAATGTTTTGGCATTGATTTCGGTATATAATATCCTCGGAGGTGCCATTGATGCCCGGCTGGGAGACGGTTTTTCAAAAAGTTGACGATTATCGCTGGCTGATCCCCCGCAGTTTTAAGCCGGAAATGAGGACCGACGGTCTCCTCTACGCCGACGAAGCGATGCTGCCGCTCCTCTACAAAGAGAATGCCCATGTCCAGGTTGCCAATGTCGCTTGCTTGCCGGGGATCGTCGGTTATTCCCTGGCCATGCCCGATATCCATCTCGGCTACGGCTTTGCCATTGGCGGTGTGGCGGCGTTTGATCCGGAGCAGGGTGGGGTCATTTCGCCCGGCGGTGTCGGCTACGACATTAATTGCGGCGTTCGCGTTTTGCGCACCAACCTTCATAAAGATGAAGTCCGGAAGAAAATTAATGACATAGCCAACGAGCTGGCACGCGAGGTCCCCTCCGGCGTTGGCTCGACCGGCGTTATTTCGCTCTCCGAAAAAGAAATGGACAAGGTGCTGACCGAAGGGGCGAAGTGGGCGGTCAAGAACGGCTATGGGGTCAATGACGACATAGAGCACACTGAAGCGAACGGGGCGCTCGCGGGGGCCGACCCCTCGGCGGTTTCGCATCACGCCAGGGAGCGGGGCAAAGACCAGGTCGGGACACTGGGCTCCGGCAATCACTTTCTCGAAGTCCAGTTCGTCGAAGAGATATATGATGAAGCGGCCGCTAATGCCTTCGGCCTGCAAAAAGACCAGGTGACGATCATGGTCCACACCGGTTCGCGCGGCTTTGGCCACCAGGTCTGCTCCGATTACATCAATATACTGCACAAGGCCGTCGCCAAATACAATATCTACTTGCCAGACCGCCAGCTCGTCTGCGCGCCGGTCAATTCGCCGGAGGGCAAACAGTATTTCTCGGCCATGTGCGCCGCCGCCAACTTCGCCTGGTGCAATCGCCAGCTCATCATGCACTGGACGAGGGAATCATTTGCCAAAGCCATGGGCGCTACGCCGCAGCAGCTTGGCATCAGCTTGATCTATGATGTTTGTCATAACATAGCGAAGATGGAGAAACACAAGGTTAAGGGGGTAGGGGGTAGCGAGATAGAAAAATTGCTATGCGTACACCGCAAAGGGGCGACGCGGGCTTTTCCGGGCGATCCGGTCCTCGTGCCTGGCGATATGGGGAGATATTCCTATATTATGGTAGGGACCGAACTGGCGATGAATGAGACATGGGGTTCTGTTTGCCACGGGGCGGGGAGGCGCTTGAGCCGCTCGGCCGCCCTGCGGAAATACAACTACAAAGAGCTGATGGCTGATCTTGATAAACAGGGGATCGTGGTCAGGTCGGCCAGCCGCAAAGGCCTGGTCGAAGAAGCGCCGGAGGCCTACAAAGATGTGCGCGAAGTCGTCGACGTCGTTCACAATTCTGGCCTGGCCAAAAAGGTAGTCCGGTTAAGGCCGATGGTGGTTGTGAAGGGTTAGATAAATCTTTTGAACCGCTCTTTTTTGGCCTTGCAGATGGGGCAGACCTCGGGCGGTTCGTTCCGGGCGCAGAGATAGCCGCAGACGCGGCAGCGGTAGACAGGATAGTTTAAATTACCAATTCCCTCCTGTGCTCTGTGTTCCGCGTTCTGCGCTCTTAGTTCCGGCGCAGGCCTTCTTTCCGGTATTGGCATAGCTTCTTTTTCTCCTTTTAAGATCTTTGTCGAGACATACAGGGCGCAGTAGCAAGCATCGTAATCGTTCAAATCAGGATCGCGGTAGTCGCAGGGGCAGATGATATCGAGGTCGGCCTGCTTATTATTGGTGGCTCGACGGCAGGGGCAGTTCCAGTAGCCGTAGCGGGCTTCGTTGATCAGAATGCCTCGCACGAGCCATTTTGTGAATTCCACATCGGGGTGGAGATGGTAGCCCGAGCCCTCGGCTTCGTTCTTTAACCGGGTATAGAGTTCATTGACCTGCGCCCGGGTCGGCTCAAAGCTCATTGGCCAAGTTCCCTGATCTTGTCTTCGTTGAATTTATTGATCGACCGTTGATTGTTGATGACAATCGTTGGATAAGTGCAGGCCGGGTTCCATTTTTTAACCTCTTCATTCTCGATCTTTGTCGATTTCTCGTCACTCAAGAGGTCGACATCGATATAGTCGTAAGCGATCCCTAACTGTTTAAGGATATTTTTGGCCTTCCTGCACCAGCCGCAGGTGGAGAGGGCGTATATTAATATTTCGCCCTTGTTCTTGCCGTCGACGTGTTTTTTCTCGATCATGGGTCTATTATATTACTGTTTACCGGGAAAAGGAATATAATATCCGCTATGAGCCCTCACCCGCTGGCGTTAAACCTTCCCCCCTCTCCCTCCGGGAGAGGGGAAAACAAAAATGCATTTCCCTTCTCCCTTCGGGAGAAGGGGGCCGGTTTGTGTCGGCGGATGAGGATATAATGGAAACCATCTGGAAATCACTGACGCCGGAAAATATTTTTACGACAGTCGAAAAAACTGTTGAGGTCAAGTTGAGCAACATCTGCCTCAAGCGCAACAGCTACATCAACCGGGTTTACGAATTGGAGAAACACGATTCGGGTGAGCGGGTTATCGTCAAGTTTTACCGCCCCGGCCGCTGGGCCAGGCCGATCATCCTCGAAGAGCATCGCTTTTTGAGCGAACTTCACGAAAGCGAGGTTCCCGTCATCGTGCCGACTGCCATTGAGGGCGCGACGCTTTTTGATTTTGAGAACATCAGTTACGCGCTTTTCCCAAAAAAAGGGGGGAGAGCGGTTGACGAATTCGACAAAGAGGGCTGGAAGACCCTCGGCCGCACGATCGGCCGTCTCCATCTGGTGGGCGGGAGGCACGGCGCTTCGACCCGGATGTACTGGCGCCCGGCGGTCGCCACCGGCCAGCATCTGGAGCTGATCCTGCGCTCAAATTTTATCCTGCCCGATTTTAAAGCATCATTAACCAAAGCGACCGAACTCTTTATCCAGAAAGCCGATCCGCTGTTTAAGGAAGATAAATTTATCCTCCTGCACGGCGATTTCCACAAGGGGAATATTATTTTTCGTCCGAATGAGGGTTATTTTGTCGTCGATTTTGACGACATGTGTTTTAGCCCGCCGGCGCAGGACCTCTGGCTGTTACTGCCGGATACGGTGGAGAAGTCGGAGCGGGAGCTCGACTGGTTCATTGATGGTTACGAAACCTTTCGCCCCTTTGACCGACAGGGATTGAAATTAATTCCCGCTCTGCGCGGCATGCGCCTCATCCACTATGCCGCCTGGCTGGCCGTCCAGTCCGCCGAACCAGATTTTGAGAATAACTTCCCGCAATCCGGGACGCCCAA
>Ga0155352_113_pt1 | contig 84453 bp, 105 predicted proteins | sample RifCSPhighO2_02_FD_106320 | JGI IMG/M metagenome (GOLD analysis project Ga0155352, IMG submission 106320) | candidate division WOR-1 bacterium RIFCSPHIGHO2_02_FULL_53_26 | reverse complement strand
GGAGCAGCTACTTAACAATCGGCCCAGAAAGTGCTTAAATTATTCTACGCCGCAAGAGGTGCTAAGTGGTGCAATTGCTGGTTGAATGTAGCGTTCAGCTTTTGCCCCAAATTGCAAAATTGCAAAAATTGCTGTGAAATTAACAGGTTTAATTGCAGAAAATAAATGGGGAGTAACAGCAAAATTCAATTGTGAAGGAGTTGGGTGTGCGCATCGGTGCGAGAAACATCAGAATCATAGATTGTCATACCCACCACCATCCGATGAAAGCGGCAGGAAAACTAACCGCATTTCTAAGAGATGGTTCGGCGGCAGCGGAAAGTCTGAGGATAGAAAGGCCGGCGGATCCCTCCACCACTGGCTATTTTCAGGCGGCAGAACGATTCAATCTGGTGGCATCGGTTAATTTACCGGTAGCCAATTATGACAAGACCCCCGAACAAGTTGCCCGGATGAATGATTGGGCAAAAGAGCTGATGGATAACAATCCGGGCAGAGTCTTTTCCCTGGCGGCGATCAACCCCCACCTGCCGTTCAATATCATTGCCGCTGAGCTCGAGCGGATCAGGAGTTTTGGATTCTTGGGCGTGAAACTCCACCCCATGGCTGACTCGATGGGCTGGAAATTCCAAAAATTTGACCCAATTGATGAGCAATGGCTCCCCTTTTACGAATTGTTAAATGTTCATGGCTGGACAATCTTCTGGCACTGCGGCGGGGTAACGCTGGATGATCGCGTATACAATGCGACCCCTCCCAAACTGGCAAGGATTAATGAAATGTTTCCCAAACTCAGGCAGGTTGCCGCTCATCTTGGCGGCTGGCAGTGGCGCGAAACCACTAAACATTTGGCCGAGAGGGAACATGTCTTTTTTGATTTGGCTTACTGCCACCCATTGATCCAAACCCCGGAAGTAATGAAGGAGATTGTCATGGCACTTGGCTCTGAGAGAATAATGTGGGGAACTGATTTCCCATACATGTCATTGGAAAATTCCATCGCCGGCTTCAGCCGCCTGATTACCCTGCTCACACCAGAAGAGATCGAGGCGATCTTCTTTCATAACGCGGTTAGAATATTTAACTTGCCTATAGAATAATGTTTTTCGTAACCCCTCCTGTCCTGGCGCCCCAATTCCATCGGGGCAGGTCTTAGTGGTATAATTATTTTATGGGGAAAAACAAATCCTACGAAGACCTCGGCTTCGCCAAGGTCGATCATCACCGCCACCTGCGTAAGGGCTTTCCTGAAGTCATCTATTGTGAAGGAAAAACGCCGCTTCAGATCGCCAAGATCGCCAAGAGTATCGCCGACAAAGGCCAGAACGTCCTGGCCACCAGAGCCGACAGGAAAGCTTACTTGGCGGTGAATAAAGTTTTGAAGAAGGCAAAATATCACGAGGCGGCGAGGATTGTTACGGTGAAGAAGAAAGCCGACAGCAGAAAGCAGATAGCAGAACGCAGGATCGCTATTGTCACCGCAGGCACCGCCGACCACCCCGTTGCCGAAGAAGCGGCCGTGACGGCTGAATTTCTTGGGCTGAAAGTCGACCGGTTGTTTGACGTCGGCGTGGCAGGGATACACCGGCTGGTCCATAATCTTGACCGGATAAAGAAAGCGAAAGTCGTCATCGTCGCCGCCGGCATGGAAGGCGCCCTCCCCTCCGTTATCGGCGGGCTGATCGACAAGCCGATCATCGCGGTGCCGACCAGCGTCGGCTATGGCGCGAGTTTCAAGGGCCTGTCGGCGCTTCTGACCATGATGAACTCCTGCGCCCCCGGCGTGGCAGTCGTCAATATCGACAACGGCTTTGGGGCGGCGGTCATGGCCTTTTCCATTATAAGATCATGCGCGTAGCCTACTTCGACGCTCCTTCCGGCCTTTCCGGAAATATGATCATTGGGGCCCTTCTTGACGCTGGCCTGGACAAATCCTACTTAATTAGAGAACTCGGGAAACTTCGCATTACGCGTTACGCGTTACGCGTTACGGGCACAAAAAAACACGGCATTACCGGCACTTATTTTAACGTCGCGCTTAGAGGCGAGGACAAACAGCGCAGTTTGAAAGATATACTCAAAATAATCAATAGAAGCCGGCTTTCTAAGAACGTAAAGACTCTGAGCGGCAAGATATTCCGTCGTTTAGCCGCCGCGGAAGCTAAAATTCACGGTGTTCCCGCCAATAGAGTCCATTTCCACGAAGTCGGCGCGATCGACGCGATCATTGATATCGTCGGCGCCTGCATCGGCTTCGAAAAGTTAGGCATTGAGATGATCTTTTGCTCACCCCTGCCTAGCGGCAAAGGCAAAATCGTCCACGCCCACGGACTCCTTCCCAATCCTTCCCCCGCCGCCGCCGAACTGCTGAAGGGAGCGCCAATATACAGCAACGGCATTAAAGGGGAAATGGTAACGCCGACCGGCGCCGCGATCATCACCACTCTCGCCGACAGCTTCGGCGACCTGCCAAAGTTGAGCGTCGAGGCGATCGGCTACGGCGCCGGCTCGCTCAACCTGCCGATCCCCAACCTCCTGCGCGTCTTTATCGGCGAAGCGCAGATCCCGACTGAGCACGATGCCATTCTCCAGATCGAAACGAATATCGACGACATGGATCCCCGGCATTATGACCGGGCGATCGCCGAGATCATGAAGGCCGGCGCCCTTGATGCTTCAGTTCAGCCGATCAGGATGAAAAAAAAGAGAGAAGCGGTTAAACTTGAAGCATTATGCAAGCCGGATGATAAAGACAATATCCTGGAAGCTGTCTTTACAGAAACAACCACGATCGGCGTCAGAATATATTTAGTTAAACGCGAAAAACTGAGAAGAGAGATTCGCGCAGGGAATAAGATCAGCTATCTTGGCTCGCAGACAAAAAAAATTAAGCCTGAGTTTTAAATAGCTCCACTTGCACTTCGAGCCGCAGAGCGGCGGCTTTAACAAAATCCCTGAACAAAGGATGCGGACGGTTGGGCCGCGATTTGAACTCCGGATGGTACTGCACCGCCAAAAACCAGGGATGATCCGGCACCTCGACCACCTCGACCAGGTCGGCTGCCTGATAAACACCCGAAAAGACCATGCCGTTTTCGCCTAACTCTTTTCTGAAATCGTTGTTCAGTTCGTAGCGGTGGCGGTGTCGCTCGGAGACCTCGTCCGCGCCATAGGCCGTATGCAGCAGCGTCCCCTTTTTCACTTTGCAGGGATAAGCGCCCAGGCGCATCGTGCCGCCTTTTTCCGAGATCCCCTTCTGCTCCGGGATCAGGTCGATGACCGAATATTTCGTGTCGGGATCAAATTCCGAGGAATTGGCGCCCTTCATCTTGCAGATGTTCCTGGCGAATTCAATGACCGCCGTCTGCATCCCCAGACAGAGACCGAAGAACGGGACACGATTTTCCCGCGCGAACCGGATGGCCTTGATCTTGCCTTCGATGCCGCGGCTGCCGAAGCCGCCGGGAATAAGTATCCCCTGTACGTCGCGGAAAACCTGATCGAGATTCTCTTCTTCCTCAAGTTTTTCGGCGCTGACCCACTTGAACTCAATCTCGGCGCGGTTGGCGATGCCGCCGTGCTTGAGCGACTCGACGATGGAGATGTACGAATCTTTTAGCTCAGTATATTTGCCGACCATGGCGATCGTGATCTTCTTCTCCGGATTTTTCATCTCCTCGGTCATCTTGGCCCAGGCGCTCAAGTCCCCCCTGGTCTTGGCCGGCAGGTCAAGATATTTAACGACAATGTCATCGAGATTTTCTTTTTCGAGCGCCAGGGGGACGTCATAGAGGAGCGGCGCGTCGGCCAGGCCGATGACCGCCTCTTTGGCCACATCGCAAAAGAGGGAGATTTTTTCTCTCATCTCCGGGCTGACCGGCTCGCGCGAGCGGCAGATGATGATATCCGGCTGGATGCCGATCTCGCGCAGTTTCTGCACGCTGTGCTGGGTCGGCTTGGTCTTGAACTCGTGGGTCGTCTCGAGAAACGGGATCAGCGTCACGTGGATGTTGACGCAGTTGTCGCGGCCGACTTCCTTGCGGAACTGGCGGATGGCCTCGAGGAACGGCAGGCCCTCGATGTCGCCGACAGTGCCCCCGATCTCGCAGATGACAACATCGAATTTCTCTTCTTTGGTTACCAGCCGGATCCGGTCCTTGATCTCATTGGTAATGTGCGGCACGACCTGGACGGTGCCGCCCAGATAGTCGCCGCGCCGCTCTCGCGTAATGACATTCCAGTAGACCATGCCGGTCGTCACGTTGTTCGCCTTGCCGAGGTTGACGTCGATGAAGCGCTCGTAATGGCCCAGGTCAAGATCGGTCTCCGCCCCGTCCTCCGTCACAAAGACCTCGCCGTGCTGGTACGGATTCATCGTGCCTGGGTCAACGTTGATGTAGGGGTCGAGTTTCTGGATACTGACGGAGATGCCGCGCGATTTCAACAGGCACCCCAGCGAAGCCGCCGTGATCCCCTTACCCAGGGAACTGACAACGCCGCCGGTGACAAAAACATATTTAGCCGCCATTTCTATTTCCTTCTCTCATATTCGTCATGGATCTCGCCCACGATCTCTTCGACCAGGTCTTCCAGCGTGACCAAGCCGAGCGTATGCCCGAATTCATCCACCACGACCGCCAAGTGCTTGTACTCGGCCTGCATCTGCTCGAGCAGGTCGCTGACCTTCTTGATGCCGGGAATGAAGAGCGCCTGCCGCAGATGGTCGTTCACCTTCTCGCCGCCGCTTTTCTCAAGCAGGTCTTTGGCATAGACGACCCCGACAATGTTGTCGATATTCTTATCGTAGACCGGCAGGCGAGAATGCCCCGACTCCTTGATCTTAATTATAGCATTCTCGACCGTCTCGTCGTTCTCGACGCAGGCCATCTTTTCCCTTGGCGTCATGACCTCTTTGACCGTCAGGTCGCCGAATTTAAAGACCGAGCTGATCATCTCCCGCTCTTCTTTCTCAAAGATACCCTCTTTTTCCCCGATCAAGAGCAGCATCTTGATCTCTTCTTCGGAAACAAATGGGCCCTTCTTCGTGATGCGTCCGCCAAAGAGGTAGACGAGAGGCGCGCTGATATAAGAGATCAGCCAGGCGAGCGGGTTGAGCAGCCATTCAAGGACCAGCATGACCGGCGAGAGCCAGAGCGCGATGGCCTCGGCATTTCGGATCGCGATTGTCTTAGGCGTGATCTCGCCAAAGACCAGCGTAATAAGCGTGACAATGCCGATGGTAAAACCGATGATCTCGCCGACCCCGCCCAGGCCCATCCTCTCGAAGAATCCGGAGACCATAGTGGTCGTTAAAACCGAAGCGCTGATATTGACAATGTTATTGGTGATCAATATGGTTGTCAGCAGTTTGGCGGGATTTTCGTGCAGTTTGCGCAGGAGCTTCGCCCATGGCTTTTTGAGTTCCACCAGGTGGGCGATGCGCGGCCGGCCGATCGTCGTCATCGAAGTTTCCGCCGCGGAAGAAATGGCGGAAAGAAGGAATAAAACTATCAGGATGATTATTTCGGCCATAATTCAATTAACCTCGGTATAAAGATCAAGGCGCCGACAATGAGCGAGGCGAAAGCCGCCGTCAGGACAGCCGCCGCCGCGATATTCTTGATCATGCCCGCCAGCGGATGTTCGCCCGGCTGGGCCAGGTTGATCGTCTCTTCGATCGCCGTGTTGACCATCTCGGCCACGATGACGAATGAGATGGTTAGAGCGAGGATCGCCACTTCGACAGTTGAAACTCTCAGCCAGAACGCCGCTAAAACCGCCAAGAGCCCGGCGACCAGATGAATCCGGATATTGCGCTGGGTGGTGACGATATGCTTCATCCCGGCCCGCGCGTATTTAAAACTGCGAATAAACTTCTTCGGCATGCCTCATTTGCCTCCCGTGATCGTAACCCAGAACGTGGAGCGTCCCGTGAATGACCAGCCGTTTTACTTCTTCTTTCAAGGTGACGCCGAACTTTTTCGCGTTCTTCTCCGTTGTCTCCCGAGAAATTATAACATCACCAATGATCTTTCCCGCATCATAATTGAACGAAAGGACATCGGTCGGCTTGTTTTTCCTTCTGAATTGCTTATTCAGCCGCCTGATCTCGTCGTCATCAACGAATGAAACATCGATCCTCCCCTTCGCCTTTTCAGCCGCCAGAATCTTCTTGACCAGTTTTCTCACGCCTTTTTTATATCGGCTCCCAACGCGTTGAACTTTTCGACCAGGCGCTCGTAGCCGCGATTGAGGTGATGATCGCGGTCTTCGATCAGGGTCTCCCCTTCCGCCGCCAGTCCCGCTAAAAGCAGGGCCGCCCCGGCCCGCAGGTCGGTGACCCGGACCGGCGCCCCGGAAAGCTTGGCCACGCCGTTGACGATCGCGCTCTGCCCCTCAAGCTTGATATCGGCGCCCATGCGCCGCAGTTCCGGCAGGTGCATGAAGCGGTTCTCAAAAACGCTTTCTGAAACGACAGACGTTCCGTTGGCCAGCGAAAGGAGCGAAGTGAACTGGGGCTGCATGTCGGTCGGAAAGCCCGGATAAGGCAGAGTTTTGACATCGCTGGCCTTGAAACCATCGTCGTTCTTGATGTTGACAGTCTCGCCGTCAATGCCGACCTGAATGCCCGTCTCCTGAAGTTTTCTTATCGTCGCTTCAATATGTTCCGCGATGACGCCCCTGATCTTGAGATCGCCCTTTGTGATCGCCGCCGCCATCATCAGCGTCCCCGCTTCGATCCGGTCGGGTATGATCGAATATTCGACCGGCGAAAGTTTCTCAACCCCAACGACCCTGATCTCTTCAGTGCCGGCGCCCTCGATCTTCGCCCCGGCTTTGATCAGGAAGTTGGCCAGATCGACAACCTCCGGCTCGCGCGCTGCGTTGCCGATCGATGTTTCCCCTTCAGCCAGCGCCGCCGCCATCATGACCGATTCGGTCGCCCCGACGGAAGGAAAATCAAAATAGACCTTGGCGCCCCGCAATTTAGACGCTCGGGCAATGACAAAGCCGTGTTCCAGCTCGACCCTGGCGCCGAGCGCTTCCAAGCCCTTAATGTGAATATCGACCGGCCGCGAGCCGATGGCACAGCCGCCCGGCAGGGGTATCTTGGCCAGCCCTTTGACCGCCAGGATCGGCCCGATGACGAAGAACGAGGCGCGCATCTTCGTCACCAGCTCATAAGGAGCCACATGCTTGACCTGGTAGTTCCAGATGTTGACGGTATTGGGCGCGGACTGCGAATACTCGGCTTTAATGCCGAGCGCCCGCAGGACCCGAATAATAGTCACCACGTCGAGGAGGTTCGGGATATTGCGGATGACCGATCGCCCGGGCACCATGATCGTCGCCGCCAGGATCGGCAGGGCGGCGTTCTTGGCGCCGGAGACCATGACTTCGCCGCGCAGGGGTTTGGCCCCTTTAACTAACAGTTTTAACATTAAAATCCTCCGGCCGCTGATCGCTCGCTCCAAAATAATGCAAAAGAACTCCTACAATTCGCTCACTGGCCAGGCCGTCGCCGTACGGGTTGACCGCTTTCGACATCGCCTCATAGGCCGCGCGGTCGGACAATAGTCGGTCGGCCTCGTTAAAAATCACATTCTCATCCAGGCCGACCAGCTTGACCGTCCCCGCCTCCACCGCGTCGGGCCGCTCGGTCTTTTCCCTCATGACGAGGACCGGCTTGCCGAGCGAGGGCGCTTCTTCCTGCACCCCGCCGGAATCGGTCAGAATAATGTACGAGGCCTTCATCAGATGGACGAACGCCTCGTAATCGAGCGGCTCGATCAGCTCGACATTGTCGACGCTCTCCAGCAGCTCATTGACCGCGTTCCTGACCATCGGGTTCCGGTGGACGGGGATGACGAACTCGATCTCGCGGCGGTATTTCTCGGCCAGCCGTTTGATCGCCGCGCAGATATTGCGCAGGGGCTGGCCGAAGCTCTCGCGCCGGTGGGCGGTGACCAGAACGGTTTTCTTTCCTTTGCCCAGCTTGATCCCCGCTTTTTCCAGCGAGAAATTCCTTTTGGCGACCGAAAGCAGAGCGTCGATCACGGTGTTGCCGGTCAGGTAAATTTTCTCTTTCGGTATGTTCTCGGCTAACAAATTGGCGGCCGAGATCCGGGTCGGCGGGAAATGGAGGTCGGCCAGGTCGGAGATCAGCTTGCGGTTCATCTCTTCCGGATAGGGCCGCCACTTGTCGAAAGTGCGCAGGCCGGCCTCGACATGGCCGAGCGGGATCCGGTAGTAGAATGCGGCCAGCGCCGCGGCAAAAGCGGTCGAGGTATCGCCCTGGACCAGGAGCATGTCCGGCTTCTCGCGCAGGATTATCTCTTCAAGTCCCTGCAGGGATTTGGTGACGATATTCCCGATCGTCTGGTTCTCTTCCATGATGCCGAGGTCGTAATCAGGGTCGAGATCGAAGATACGCATGACCTGGTCGAGCAGCTGGCGGTGCTGGCCGGTGACGACGACGACCGGCTCAAGCATGTCGGGATATTTTTCGACCTCTTTGATGACCGGCGCCATCTTGATGGCCTCCGGCCTGGTGCCGAACACGAACATTATTCTTTTTCTATTCACCATATTTTTATTTCGGCAATGACATAAAAAGAGCCAGGATGCCCAGGAAAAAACAGGCGGCATAGATTGAAAGGACCGCCTGCTGCTGGCTCAAGCCCGCCCGCAGCAGCAGATGATGGATGTGTTTGTCGTCCGCGGAAAATAGATTTTTCCCGCTCTTTAGGCGCCGGAAAACGGCAAAAGTCGTGTCAAAGATTGGCACCGCCAGGATGAGCAGGGGCACAAACAGGGCAACGACTAGCGTCGTTTTGAAAACACCGACAATGGCGGAAGCCGCCAGCACAAAACCCAGGAAGTAACTGCCGGAATCGCCTAAAAATATCGAAGCCGGGAAAAAGTTGTAGCGCAGGAAACCGAGCGCCGTTCCCGCTAACGCCAGCATGAGGAGCGCCGCGCCCGGCTGATGCGTGCGCAGGGCGACAAGAAATAACATGCCGGCGGCGATCAGAATAACGCCCGAAGCCAGCCCGTCCAGGCCGTCGATCAGATTGACAGCGTTCGTCATCCCGACCAGCCACAAAAGGGTCAGTGGTATGGCGAAGAACCCGAGCGGCAGGACGCCGCTGATCGGGTTGGTGACGAAAGAGATCTCGACGCCAAAATAGATGGCGACTCCTGAGCCGACCAGCTGCCAGAAGAGCTTGACCAGCGGCTTCAGCCCGCGGATATCATCAAGCAGGCCGACCAGGAGGACGATCGAGCCGCCTAACAGAATGCCGAGAATCGGATTGGGATTGATCTTCATGCCGTGCACGCCGCCGAGGAGCAGACCGAAGAGGACGGCCACCGAGAAACCGAAAAAGATGGCGATCCCGCCGGTTCTCGGCGTATTTTTGGTGTGGACCTTTCTTTCGGAAGGCCGGTCGATCGCGCCGATTTCGGGGGCAAAACTGCGCACCATCGGGGTAATAAGAATGGTTAGAACCAGGGCGATCAGGAAGGTTGCCAGGAACGTAAGCATTATGGGTATATATTATATCATCTTTGAAAGAGAAATTCAATTATGTTAAAATGACCCCATGCAGAACAGGATCGCGGCAAACTTGAAAGAAAGCATTGAGGTCAAACAGCAGGTCATAAAATCGCTCGTGCCGCAGATAGAAAAAGCGGCCCGGGCGATGATCGGCGCGCTGAAGAACGGGAACAAAGTCCTCTTTTTCGGCAACGGCGGCTCGGCGGCCGACTCCCAGCACCTGGCGGCTGAACTGATCAGCCGGTTCCAGATGGAGAGGAAGTCCCTGCCCGCTATAGCGCTGACGACCGACACCTCGATCATCACCGCCATCGGCAACGATTACACTTTTGATAATATCTTCTCCCGCCAGATCGAAGGGCTGGCCCAAAAGGGCGACATCGCCTTTGGCCTCTCGACTTCGGGCAATTCAAAGAATGTCATTGCGGGCCTGGAAAAGGCCAAACAGCTCGGCTGCAAAACGATCGGGTTGGTCGGCAGCGGCGGCAGGATCGCGGCAATCGCCGAGATCGCGATCGCCGTGCCGTCAAAGAACACCCCGCGCGTGCAGGAGTGCCACATCACGATCGGCCACATCCTCTGCTCGCTGATCGAACAGGAGCTCTTCGGCAAGTAATGGGGAAATACAAGCCCGTCGACCTCAATAAGATCAAGACATATTCCGCCCACGAACGCTCAACCAAAGTCGAACTCGCTTCTTTCGCCAGACCGGCCGGTAAGGGCGCCTCGTTTGAAAAGTTCTACTCTTCCCTGCCGCATTTTTTAGCGGCCGATTCATTGCGCGGTTCGGTTGAGGCGATAGCCAAAGCCTATAAAAAGAAACGGCCGGTCGTGATCGGCATGGGGGCTCATGTCATTAAGGTCGGCCTCAACCCTATAATCATCGATCTGATGAAGAAAGGGATCGTCACCTGCGTGGCGTTGAACGGCGCCGGCTCGATCCACGATTTTGAGATCGCGACGTTGGGCAGGACATCAGAAGACGTGGCTGAAGGCTTGGAAACGGGAATGTTTGGGATGGTCGAGGAAACTATGCGTGACATGAATCAGGCGATCCGAGGATCAGGGGATCAGGAAGCAGGTAATCAGGATATCAGTGGATCAGGGATGGGGCAATTATTGGGCAAAAAACTTTTGCAAACCAAGGCTCCGCATCAAAACCTAAGCATCATGGCAACCGGCGCAAAGTTAGGCACGCCGGTAACCGTTCACGTCGCGATCGGGACCGACACGATCCACATGTCGCCCCACGTGGACGCAGAAGCTCTGGGCAAGGCATCTTTTACCGATTTTCGTCTGCTCTGTTCCGTGCTCGGCGATCTCGAAGGCGGCGTCTATCTCAATCTCGGCTCGGCCGTTCTTCTCCCCGAAGTTTTCCTGAAAGCGCTGACGGTGGCGCGCAACCTGGGCAATAAGATCAAGAATTTCACCACAATTAATATGGATATGATCCAGCACTACCGCCCGCGGCAGAACGTCCTCTCGCGCCCCGGCAGCCAAGCATTCGCCCTGACCGGCCATCACGAGATCATGCTCCCCCTGCTCTACCAGGCAGTCATCGAGAAGCTCTGACCGGATGAAGAAGATATTCGTCACCGGGATCGGCGGCTGTGTCGGCCACTACCTTTTCGATCTCCTCATTGCCAACCCGGATTATGATCTCTATCTTTTAGTGAGAGACCCGTCAAAGCTTCTCTTCAGCCCAGGATCATACGATAATGTTCACTTGATCGAAGATGACCTCAAGAATATCTCAAAATATGCTGACATCATTAAAGAGATGGACATCGTCATTCACGCGGCGGCCGACTGGGCCGGCCATGAAGGCAACCTCGATTATTCGTTAGAATTGTTCAACCTGATCGACCCTGTCCGCTGCCAGAAAGTCATCTATTTCTCGACCGCCAGCATTCTCGGAGAAAATAATCGACCGGTGCCAGAAGCGGAGACGCTGGGAACCCATTATGTGCGTGGCAAGTATCTGTTGCACAAAAAACTGCCCGAACTGCCGATCTATCCTAAGATGATCACCCTTTTCCCGACCTGGGTCCTGGGGGGCGACAAACTCCACCCCTATTCCCACGCTTCGACCGGCATCATTGAGGCAAAGAAATGGCTCTGGCTGATCAGGTTCTTTACCGTCGATGCGAAGTTCCACTTTATCCACGCCGCGGATATCGCAAGGATCACGTATTATCTATTGGAGAATGAAACCAAAGAAAAAGAGCTTGTCCTCGGCAACCCCGCGATCACGGCCAGCCAGTTTATCCGCCAAACCTGCCGATATTTCAGGATCCCCGTCTTTTTCCAGGTCCCTATCTCCCTGCCGTTCGTGATCCTGCTGGCCGACCTGACCGGCCACAAGCTCCATCCCTGGGATCTCTTCTGTTTCAGAAAGAGGCACTTTGTTTATAAGACAGTGAATGCAAGCGCTTTTAATCTGAAATACGATCGAGGAACAGTTCAGGGAGCATTAAATGGCTTATAGAGGAAAACCAGCATCGCCTTCCGCCCTTGAGTGATCGTCTTCTTACTGCCGGTCCAATCATGGATCGCCGCTTCTTCGCACGCGTCCTGCCACGGCTGTCGCCAATCCCCAAACGGCGCCTGGCAGAGAAAAGGAACCTTGAGCTCGAGCTTGTTGGGGGAACCATATGCCGGAATTAAAGCGTGCAAAAAGAAGGCGAGGATAAAACCGCCGACAAAAAAATATTTCATAAAAAATAGCCCCACGGGGAATCGAACCCCGGCCTCGGCCTTGAGAGGGCCGCGTCCTAACCGTTAGACAATGGGGCCATGCTCGCTGCGCGAGAAATCCCAACTTCAAACATCAAACTTCAAAATCCAAAATTAAGAATATCAGAATATATAGAGAAATTCAACTGTTGAAGCAGAATACGAACAAAGATTAAACAAAGAATCGCTTCTTAAAAAACAGCGAAACATTGACCAGCGAGATGAGGACCGGCACTTCAACCAGCGGGCCGATCACCGCGGCAAAAGCCATCCCCGAATTCAGCCCAAAGACGGCAACCGCCACCGCGATGGCCAGCTCAAAATTGTTGCTGGCGGCGGTAAAGGAGAGCGTCGCGGTTTTGGCGTAATTGGCGCCGATCAGCCGACCCATGAGAAAGCTGACCAAGAACATGATGACAAAATAGAAAAGCAGAGGGACGGCGATGATCAGCACGTCGAGAGGAATGAGCAGAATCAAATTTCCTTTCAAGCTAAACATGACGATGATCGTGAAAAGCAGGGAGATCAAGGTGATCGGGTTGATCGCCGGGATGAACTTGCTGTCATACCAGGCCCGGCCCTTCACCCTCACCAACCCGGCCCTGGTCATAATGCCGGCCAGGAACGGAATGCCCAGATAAATAAATACGCTCTGCGCGATCTGCCCCATACTGATATCGACCGCCATCCCCTCCATACCCAGCCATGACGGCATGACCGTGATGAAAAACCAGGCATAGGCGCTGTAAAAGAGGACCTGAAAAATGCTGTTGAAAGCCACCAGGCCGGCGGCGTATTCGTTGTCGCCTTCGGCAAGCTTATCCCAGACAATGACCATGGCGATACAGCGGGCGATGCCGATAAGTATGAGGCCGATCATGTAGTCGTGATAGCCGCGCAGAAAAATGACCGCCAGCAAGAACATCAGCAGAGGGCCGACGATCCAGTTCTGGACCAGCGAGAGGCCGAGGACTTTCCAGTCGCGGAAAACATCCCTCAGCTCTTCGTATTTCACTTTGGCCAGCGGCGGAAACATCATTAAGATCAGGCCGATGGCGATCGGGATATTGGTGGCGCCGACCGAGAACTTATTGATAAAGCCCTCGACGCCGGGGTAGAAATAGCCGAGCAAAACACCGCCGGCCATCGCCAGGAAGATCCACAGCGTCAGGAACCGGTTGATAAAGGATAATCGTTTATGCATCTTTATAAGCCGTTGATCTGAAATAAAATATATACGCTCATCAAATAAACCAGGATGATGGCGATTGAATCCCAGGACAGCCCCCGAAAAACTTTTTTCTCCGAGCGGAAGATCAATCCGACCACCGCGATGCACGTCAGCACGATGGCGAACAGGGCGGTGTAGATGTGGTTTTGCGAGACGCTGGCCAGGATCGCCCCGGGACGATAGAAAAGATCGTCGATAAAGATGATGAAAATATTAAAAACGTTGCTGCCGAAGAGATTCCCCACCGCCATGTCGATGGCGCCGAGGCGGAGAGCAAAGGCCGAGACCACGATCTCCGGCAGTGAGGTCGCGGCGGCCAGGAAGATGCTCCCGACAAAGGTCTTGCTCCAGGCGGTCGCCGCCGAGATCTGGGCGCCGATCTCGGCCAGCCACCAGCCGGCGGCGACCACGACCAGCGCGAAAAGGGTGAATCTTAGAAGAGCGTCACGGAACGGAACTTTTTCATATTTGAGCGTTCTCTCTTTCAAGAATTCGGCCTGTTTCCTCTTCTCGAACCGGAAGATCATTCTTTGCCCGATCAGATAAATGGCCGCGATAAGCAGGGAAAAAGCGCCCACGTTAAAGATCGAGGGCATCACTAATCGGGAGCTGACCGCGATGCCGATCGCCGCCGTCCCCAGCAGGATCATGCTCAAGCCAGCCGAGAGAATGTGCCCCTGGTCAGCCCCGCGCAGGATCGGCCCTGGCCCGTAGATCAGATCGAGAAAAGCCAGGATCAAAATATTGAAAAGGCACGAGCCGAACAGGTCACCCAGGGCAAGGTCGGGGGAGTTGACATAAACGATCGAACTTATATTGTTAGCCAGCTCCGGCAGAGAAGTGATCGATGCCAGAAGAACCACGCCGATCCAGGCGCGGCCCAGGCCGGTCTTTTCGGCGATAATGTCGCCGTATTGCGAAAGCCGCGAGCCGGCGTAGAGGATGACCAGCGCGCAGACAATAAAATTTAACCAGATGGTCAGCATTTTCCAGAATTATAACGCTTACGGCACGCCGCGGCAAGCCATGCTATAATTTTAACGACAAAATGAAAAGAATATTAACTTTTGCCCTGCCGTTGATCATGATCACATCGCTGGTCATCATTATCTTCGCGGTCGTCCAGGTGAGATTGGAAGAAGAAAAATTGATGGACGACCTCAAAAGAAAAGCGGCCACCGTCGCGGAAGTCGTGGAACTCTCGGCTGGGTACGTGCTTTCGAACAATGATATCCCCGGAGCGGAACGCCTGGTCAGGAAATTCCAGAATAAAAAGAATATCCAGGGGGCGGCGCTTTATGACAAAGACGGTAACCTGATCGCGATCACGGAGAGGTTCAAGGACTGGAAAGACGAAGAGAAGACCTATTACCAAGACGTGCTTAAAACCAGGTCCGCCCGGGACAAACTCAGCAAATTCAAAAAGCTATACGTTTATAGCCATATCCTGCCGGTCATTGACGACCGCGGCAAAATTCTCGGTATGGTCGAGATGATCTATGACACATCGTACGTTTTCGCGCGGTCGATGGATTTTTGGCGTAACATTATAATCACGCTTGCTTCCCTCTTAGTCTCCCTGCTCCTGATCGCCGTATTTATTCTGCGCCGGATGTTCACGGCTCCGGTGCAAAGACTGACTGATTGGTTCAAGCATTTCCAAAAAGGCGAGACCAGCAAAATGCACGGGCTGAAAGAAAAAGGCGAACTGGGGGCGCTGGCCAGTGAAGTGGAGGATGTCGCCCTCAAGTTGAGGGTGGCCAGAAAGACAATGTCCGAGGATGCTTCAGCCCGGCTGGAGAAGGAAGATATCTGGACCGAAGAAAAACTGAAAGACCTGGTGCGGGCCAAGCTCGGCGACAGCTCAATGGTCATCGTCTCGAACCGCGAACCGTTCATGCATGTGCTTGACGAAAAGACCGGCCAGGTAAAATGCGTCCGGCCCGCCAGCGGCCTGGTGGCGGCGATCGACCCGATCATGCGCGCCTGCGGCGGCACCTGGGTGGCGCACGGCAGCGGCAACGCCGACCGGCAATTCGTCAACTCCAAGGACAAGCTCGGCGTGCCGCCGGAAGACAACCGCTACATCCTAAAGCGGGTCTGGCTCACCCCAGAAGAAGAGAACGGGTTTTACTTAGGTTTCGCCAATGAAGGGCTGTGGCCGCTCTGCCACATCACCTTCACTCGCCCGATCTTCCGGGAAGCCGACTGGCAAATGTACAAGGCGGTCAATCAAAAATTCGCCGACAGCATTATCGAAGAGTTGCCGGCCAGGAACGCCTTCGTCTTCATCCAGGATTATCACTTCACCCTGCTGGGCAAAATGATCAAAGAAAAAAGACCGGACGCCACCGTCGCTCTCTTCTGGCACATCCCATGGCCGAACACGGAGGTCTTTTCCACCTGCCCGTATCAGGCCGAGATACTCGACGGCATGCTGGGCTGCGACCTGATCGGCTTCCATGTCCAGTATCATTGCAATAATTTCCTGGAGACGGCCAACCGCCTGCTGGAATGCCGGGTGGATAATGAAAAGAACAGTATCGTGAGATCGACCAAGGAGACGCTGGTGCGGCCCTTCCCGATCAGCATCGCCGGGCTCGCCGGCGAGCCGGCGCCGGGCCGCGCGGACGCGCAGGTTGAAAAAATAAAAAGAGAATTCGGGCTTGAAAATATGATCGTCGCCGTAGGCGTCGACCGGATCGATTATACCAAAGGCCTCGTCGAGCGTATCCTGGCCGTCGACCGGTTCCTGGAGAAATACCCGGAGTACCAAAAGAAATTCGTCTTTTTGCAGCTGGCCGCGCCGAGCCGGACCCGGATCAAACGCTACAGCGAACTGCTGGACGAGGTCGAACAGCTGGTCGAGAAAAAGAACAAAAAATATTCCGACGGGGCCTGGCAGCCGATCATTTACCTGAAAAGATATTTTACGCCCGAGGAGATCAGGCCATTCTACCGGGCCGGTGATATCTGCGTCGTCAGCTCCCTGCATGACGGCATGAACCTGGTGGCCAAAGAATACGTCGCCGCAAAGAGCGATAATTCCGGCGTCCTGGTCCTTAGCAAATTCACCGGCGCGGCGAGAGAACTGACTGACGCGGTTCAGATCAATCCCTACTCCATCGAGGAATTCGCCGACGCCATAAAATTCGCCTGCGCCATGCCGCCTGAGGAAATAACAAAAAGGATGGAAAATCTGCGCCGTCAGGTCTCGGAAAACAATGTCTACCGCTGGGCGGCCAAGATAATCAACAACCTGACCAGCCTGCAAAAAACGTGAAGCGCCTCCTGATGCTGGATTACGACGGAACGCTGACCCCGATCAGAAAACATCCAAAACTGGCTGTGCTTTCCCCAAAAAGAAGATATTTCCTGCGGCAACTTGCCGGCCGGCCGGGAAATAAGCTGGCTATTATATCCGGCAGGAAATTGTCGGACATAAAAAGACTAGTCGGCATTAAAAATATTATTTATGTCGGTAATCACGGCTTTGAGATCGAGGCCGGCGGTAAGTATTGGATCCATCCGGCGGCCAAGCGGTTCTCGCTCCTGCTGAAAAAGATCAAGAGAGCGCTCAAGAATGGCTTGTCTTATCGGCAGATATTTATTGAGGACAAAGGCCTGACCTTGAGCGTGCACTATCGTTGCCTTGCGGGCAAGCGTCTGCCGGCTTTCAAAAAAGCCTTCTTTCGGGCTGTCAAGCCCTGGCAGGACAGGCTAATGCTCACCCATGGCAAAAAGGTCTTTGAGCTGCGCCCGCCGGTTGATTGGGACAAGGGAAAAGCTGTGAACTGGTTGATCGGCCGACCGGGGCAAAAAGATTATTTCCCGGTTTATATCGGGGACGATCGCACGGACGAAGACGCTTTTCGGGCCTTAAAGGGCAAAGGCCTGGCCTTGAAAGTCGGGCCGGGAGGCAAGACCCTGGCGGCGAAACGCCTGCGCGATGTGGCCGCGGTTTATCGCTTCCTTCTTTATCTTTCTGTCGGCCGGTGCTAAGATATTCCTGTCGGAAAAAATCGTGAGGAGGGAGATCAAATGCGTGTTTTATTCGCGGCCGGCTTGATAATTGTTCTTTTCAGCCCCACCCTTTTCGCCCTGCCCAAATATCTTGAGGCCTTCAAAAAGAATTATCTCGAGGCCGCCGGGACAAAGTTGGCCGACTGTGCCATCTGTCATCCGGTCAAAGGCAAAATGAAGGAACAAAGTTTGTTCGCCCAGGACTTTAAAAAGGCTGGGCACGACTTCGCAAAGATAGTCGGCCTGGATTCCGACAAAGACCGCTTTACCAACTTTGAGGAAATCGTCGCGGTGACTTTTCCCCAGGACAAGACCGACCTGCCCGATATCCCCGCCATGGTCAAACAGATCAAGGAACTTGAGCGGGAAGTTGATGGTCTGAAAGCAAAGCTCAAAAAATAGCTGGTTAAAATGATCGCCAAAACGCCTTTTGAATTTCATACCTCGTCGCAGCTGGTCGCGATCACCGGGCGCAAAGCCGCCGATCTGAACGAATTTCTGGCGATCTTGAAGGAGATCGAAGATTCTTCGATCTTTTACCACGTTCATCACGCTTTCCGCGAGTATCAGTTCGCGCCGGGGCTTTACACCAACGATTTCGCCCACTGGGTCGGCGACGAATTGAATGAAAACGTCCTGGCCGAAAAACTTGCCAATATCAATATCAAAGATTATACGGAGATCAAATCCCTGCGCGCCCGGATCGCCGAGATCGTCGACAACTATCTGCAGGCCAACCCTGACAGCGGCCGGCTCAAAGCCAGACATAAGTTCTATTTTTGCAAAAACGTAGGTATTATCCAGAAGACCAGGTACGCCGCCTGGGATCTCGAAGAATTTTGCGGCATGCTTCACCGGGTCGGCCTGCGTTCGCTTTTCTTCCACTTTTTTGAGGCCCGCCTGAGGCTTGGCCGCAAATCCAACGATTTTTCCGACTGGATCAAATTCAACTTCGGTGACGAGAGGCTGGCCCGGCAGATCGAAGCGCTCGACCCCTATTTATATACGATGGACCAGCTCCGCGACCAGATGATCGGCCTGATCTGCGGGAATAAGGACACGATCATGGGCCGGATACTAAAATGGCTAAAAGCAAGATAGAAGAATACGCCAAGATAATCAGGCCGCAGAATTTTGACGAACTGATGCTCCTGGCCGAAAAAGTCAGGGGGCGGCGCCTCCGGATGGTCAACGCGACATCGGTCGGCGGCGGAGTGGCGGAGATACTAACGCGGGTCGTCCCGCTTTTTAACGAGCTTGGCATCAAGACAAAATGGGAAGCGATCAAAGGCAGCGGGGAATTCTTCGGGGTGACCAAGGCTTTTCATAATGCCCTCCATGGCAGTAAAACCGATATCACCGAACAGATGCTCAATATTTATAATGAAACCAATAAGGCCAACCTCGCCGATATGAGTTTCGATGACGACGTTGTTATTATTCACGACCCGCAACCGGCCGGGCTTATCGCGGCCAAAGAAAATTCAAAAGCCAAATGGGTCTGGCGCTGTCACATCGACACCTCTCATCCCCAGCCGGATGTTTGGAATTTCCTGAAAGGATTCGTGGAAAAGTATGACGCCTCGATCTTTTCCACTCCCTGGTTCGCCAAAGGGCTGCCGATCCCCCAGTACTTTATTTATCCGGCGATCGATCCCTTAGCCGAGAAAAACCGCGAACTGTCGGCGCATGAGATAAACGCCGTTTTACAAAAATACAAACTCGACCGGTCACGTCCGATCATCACCCAGGTCTCCAGGTTCGATTATCTGAAAGACCCGCTGGGCGTGATCGAAACATATAAATTGGTAAAGAAGCACATTGACTGCCAGCTGGTCCTGGCCGGCGGCGGGGCGAGCGACGACCCCGAAGGCGGCCAGGTCTTGAAAGAGGTCCAGGAAGCCGCCGGCAACGACAAAGATATCCATGTCCTGCTGCTGCCGGATTTTGCCGATCTGGAGATCAATGCCCTGCAAAGAGCCTCGACGGTGGTGCTGCAAAAGTCTTTGCGGGAAGGCTTTGGCCTGACCGTGACCGAGGCATTATGGAAAGCCAAACCGGTAGTGGCTTCGGCGGTCGGAGGGATAACTCTGCAGGTTATTCATAATTTCACCGGGCTGCTGGTCCATTCGATCGAAGGAGCCGCCTATCAGATCCGTTATCTGATCAATAATCCTCAAGCCGCGAAAAAGCTGGGAGAATACGGGCGGGAACATGTCCGGGAAAAGTTCCTGATCACCCGCAAGCTAAGGAATTATCTTCTTCTCTTCCTCGCCCTCGAGAACGCCGGCAAAGACATCATCCAGCTATAGGCCGGCTCCTCGATTAAAGATTTTAGCCGCGCTTTGACAGAAGCGATTTCAATATCGGCGGCGTGACGAACGTTGTGAGGATGACGACGAGCAGGATCGCCGTGTATAATTGCTGGTCAATGATCTTGTTTGAAAGCCCGTAGGCGGCAAAGATAAAGCCGACCTCTCCCCGCGGTACCATCCCCACCCCGATGACCCATTTATTAACTTTATCAAAAACCGCGAAGCCGCTCACGATCTTGCCGGCAACAGCGACCAGGAAGAGCATCCCCGCCAGGATCAGCATCGCATGGTTGCCGGGCGCGAAAGGATTGAAAAGAGAGATATTGACCGCCGCCCCCATCATGATAAAAAAGACCGGCACAAAAATATCGGCCAGCGGTCGTGTTTGGCTCGCAACATGCTCCTGATGGTCTGTCCGCGAGAGGATCAGCCCGGCAGCAAAAGCCCCGACGATGGGCGCGAGCCCAACCGCCTGGGAAAAATAAGCCATGATCAGGCAGAAGGCAAAAGCAAAAACGAAAAGCACGCCGCGCACATGTAACCCGTGGACAAATTTCAGCGTCAGGGGAGCCAGAAAACTGCCGATCACTATCCCGCCGCCGAGGAAGGCGACAGCCAATCCGGTGATCTGCGCGACATTGACGATCGAAACAGAGCCGGAGGCGGTAATGCCGATCACCGCCGCCAGAATGATGAGGCCGATCACATCGTCAACCACAGCAGCGCCAATGACGATCTGGGCTTCCTTACCCTTGGCTTTCCCCAGGTCCTGAAAAACCCGCACCGTGATGCCGACGCTGGTGGCGGTCAGCGTCGCGCCGACAAAGATCGACTCGATCACGCCAAGCCCAAAATAATGTGAAACGACGTAGCCGAGAATGAACGGGACAGCCACGCCGACGCAGGCGACGATGAACGCCCAGAGCTTAACTTTCATGAAAGATTCGTAATCGGAGGTTATGCCGGCTTCAAAAAGCAGGACAATCGCCCCGATCTGGGCCAGGATATTTATGAATCCGCTCTCCCGCACGAGGCCGAGAACCGAAGAGCCGACAATCACCCCGGCGATCAGTTCGCCCAGGACGGCCGGCTGTTTTATGCGCTCGGCCAGCTCGCCGCCGATCTTGGCGGCGACCAGGATATAGAACAATGTCAAAAGGACTTGTGTGATCTCTATATGCATTTAAAAAGTTAAAACCTGTCTGGCGTCTTTGGCCTGTTCGAGCAGGAAATTGGGCGAACCGATTATGTCGTCAACTTCCGGGATCATATTCTCGCGGGTCACCCCCCAGATGCTGGCGGCCAGAGTACAGACAAATATTTTAACATCCCCGGCCGATTTGACAAGACTCAACAATTCTTTCAGGTCATGGCTTTGGTGTTTTTTTAATTGCGCGACAAATTCGCTCTTTTGCTCGTCAAGCGAGCTCGGCAGGTCGATCTTCTCGAGGTTGCCTTTGATCAGTTTGCTGGCCGCCCAGCCGACAAACAAAATCCTGACCTTATTATTGGCAACGGCCGAGATGCTGGCAAAATTGAGCGCGTAGAGCAAACTCTCAAAATGCCCGTCCTTAATAATAAAAGCCACGGTTTCCGCGCTCATGCTGATGAGTTTACCGTTTTATTCTTTAAGTTTCAATCCCCTTGTGCCCTTCGTGTTCTTTGTGCCTGCCTGCCTACCGGCCGGCAGGCCTTTGTGGTAAAATTAGCTTAATGGGCAATTTTAAAGCGATTCCTTCCCCTATTCCGGAAATATTGATCATCGAACCGAAGGTCTTCGGCGATGACCGGGGCTTCTTCATGGAATTCTACAATAAGAATGGCTTTGCGGAAATTGGCTTAACCGACGCTTTTGTCCAGGACAACCACAGCCGGTCAAAAAAAGGCGTGGTGCGCGGCCTGCATTATCAGACCAATCCCGCTCCGATGGGCAAACTCGTCAAGTGTGCCCGCGGCAGAATTTTTGACGCCGGCGTCGATGTCCGCCGGGGTTCACCGACTTTCGGCCAGTGGTACGGTGAAGTTTTGACCGGCGAAAACCACAAGATGCTCTATTTCCCGCCGGGTTTCGCGCACGGCTTTCTCTGCCTCGAGGACGACACGGACGTTATCTACGCCTGTACGGGCGCTTACAGCCCGGCCGACGAGCGGGCGCTCCTCTGGAACGATCCGGCGCTCGGCATCAAGTGGCCGCTTGAAGAAGTCAAGAAAGCCATCGTTTCCGAAAAAGACGCGCAGAACCCAAAATTCAAAGATGCCGAGACAAATTTTATTTATGTTCGTTAAATTCATTGTCTTCGTTCCCCTCGCCCATTTAGAAAAAGTTAGGACTGCTATATGCAAAGCCGGGGCCGGCAGGATCGGCAAAAATTACGATTGCTGTACGTTTTCCACGAACGGCACCGGCACATTCCGCCCGCTAAAAGGGGCCAAACCGTTCATAGGCAAGATCGGCCGGCTGGAGAGGGTCAAAGAGGCGAGATTGGAAGCCATTGTCGCCGCGAAAGATCAAAACAAAGTCGTGGCCGCAATGAGAAAAGCTCACCCATATGAAGAAGCGGCTTACGACATATATCCGCTGAGCCTATAATTTTCTGCCGAAAAACTTTCTCCACTCTTCATCAATTGCCTGTATCCGCTTGATATGTAAAGGGTCAAAATTTATGGGATTTAGCCCGCCGGCGACTTCGGCCATAAGCTTTATTTCATATGCATGGCCCTGATATTCCCCCTTGAGGACGGACATATCATTCGGATAGATCCCTTGCGGCAGAGCCAGACTGACGATATTCGTTCCGCTTAATTCAGAGAGTTTCTTGATCGAGCGCCCGAGCGTGCGCCGCGCCCCGGCCGGGCTAAGTTTATCAAACGGATCATGCGAATACGTATGCGTGCCGATCTCCATCCCCCACTCCGCTAACTGCCGGAGTTTCTTCGCCTCCAACCCTTTCTGGCCGAAAAGGTTGCGGTCGGGAGCATTCGTTTCGATGAGGGGAAAGAAGGTCGCCCGGAGCGGCCAGTCGGGGCGCTTATCGTGAAAGGCCTTTAATATCCCCGCCGCGCTCTCTGGGTCGATCCTGCCGTCAGGCAGATAACGGAACTGGCCGGACGAGGAATCGTCAAATGTCAGGACGACCGGCGTTTTCCCTTTCGGCAAACCCTTGAAGCCGGCCAAAAGATCGCGCAGGTTCATTGGGTAATAATTATTCCGATGCAGCCATTCAATATCTTTCCTGAAATTCTCCGGCGTCCTCTGCCAGCGCCCCTCCGGCCGGCCGATGAGATGATATTCAAGGACGGGGAACTTATCAAAGGCAGCCGCAAAAGCGCAGGAATTCAACATCAGGCATGTGAAGAAAATTATCGCGGCTCTCTTGTTCATTAACCGATCTCCACGACCTTCTCCCGGCTCTTTACACCGCGTATGATCTTTATTTTGCTTCTCTTGGTTCCAAAATGATCGGCCAGGAACTCAATGAGAGCCGAATTGGCTTTCCCTTCCTGCGCCGGAGCGGTCAGGTAAGCCTTAAAGCGGCCATTTTCTTCGATGAGCTTATTCCGCCGAGCGTTCGGCATAACTTTAACATTTACCCGCATTGCTTCATGATCAAAGCCAACTTTTTTGTCCTTGGCCAACACTTGATCTGATATTCCCTTTTAGCTGCTTCTTTTTTTGACCCGTGTTTCTCATAATATTTTAATCTCATTGCCGGGTTGTATTTTGTGTAGCGGGCGCCCTTGCCGGTTTGATGCTGATAAAATCTTCTATCAAGATTGTTTGTTAGCCCGGTGTAGAGAGCCTTGTTGGCGCATTCGATTATATAAACGTAAAAGGGCATTGGTTATAAATCTCGACAGTTTTAAGGGTTGGCTGGGGGACAGGGATTTGAACCCCGATATGCAGAGTCAGAGTCTGCAGTCCTACCGTTAGACGATCCCCCAGCGTCAGCTCATCAGACTATCAGAAGATCAGATGGGGAGAATCAGAAAAACAGAATAACAGAAAATCTGAAATCTGATTTTCTGATCGCTGATATTCACTTCCTGATAACCTGATATTCTGATATTCTAATATGGCAACTTCCACCATTGCGGCTGAAAAATCAAAACGAATAAGCCGTAAAGCGCCACAAAAGCCGCGACGCCGATAAAAACAAGGAATCCGCCTTTGCGCGGCTCTCTCCATCTCTTGTTCATCCAGAAAGCAAACAACAGCGCGACCAAGCCGACGAGCGCGACCGAGCCGCCCTTAAAGACCGGGCTCAGGTTCGTGAATTCGATGAATCTAACTCCCCATTCGCTCATATTGATAATTATAAACCGTCGCGGCGCGCAATTCAAATGTCCAAAAAAAAGCCCCAGATCACTCCGAGGCTTTTTGATGGGATCACAAACCGATCAATGAAGATGCTTATTGACCAGCTTGATCATCTGAAACATGTTGACCGTGCCTTTGCCGCCAAAAACCGGCTTCAGCTTGACATCGGCGTTGATGTTTCTCCGGTTCTTTTTATCCTGAAGCCCGTTCCTTTTGATGTACGCCCAGAGCTTCTTGACGACCTGGGTCCGCGGCAAGGGGCTGGCCCCGACAATTAACGCCAGCTTGTCATCCGGCCTCATCGGCTTCATGAACTTAGCGCGCGCCTGTTCTCTTGTTCCCATATTTTTTCGCCTCCTTTGCGTTTGATGAGCAATTCTACACTTCCTCTCTGTAAAACGCAAGCGCTTTGTTATATAATGTTTTTCTGATGGCTGAAAAATGCGACTTCTTTATCCTCGGCGGCGGCATCGCTGGGCTCTCGGCGGCGCTCGCGGCCAGTCAATACGGCCGGGTCATCCTGCTGACCAAGGGGAAGATCGGCGAAACGGCGACCGAAAAAGCGCAGGGGGGCATCGCCGCCGCCATCGACCAGATCAGGGATTCGACCCAATTCCATTTCGAGGATACCATAGCGGGCGGCGCGGGCCTCTGCGACGAAGCAGCGGTCAAAGTCCTCGTCACGGAAGGAGTCGACCGCGTCAAAGAGCTGATCGAGATGGGCGCCCAGTTCGACCGGGCGGAAACCGAAGCGGGCGGCACCGCCTTCGCCCTGACGCTTGAGGGAGCGCACAAGCGCCGACGGATCCTCCATGCCGGCGACGAAACCGGCCGGGAGATCGAAAAAACGCTCGGCCGACGGGTCGTGGCCGAAGGCAAAGTCGAGATCCTCCAGCAGATGATGGGGATCGATCTCTTGGTGGAAAATGCGCAATGCATAGGGGCCTCCGCCCTCAACCAACAAACCAACCAACAAACAAACTTTCTGGCTCGATCGACTCTTTTGGCCACCGGCGGCGTCTGCCAGGTCTATCTCCACACGACTAATCCCGAGTTCGCCACCGGCGATGGCGTTGCTATGGCCTACCGAGCCGGAGCCGAAGTCACCGATGTGGAATTCGTCCAGTTCCACCCGACGGCGCTTGTCCAGATCAAGGGTTTTGAAGACATTGTCGCCCTGCCCAGGTTCTTGATCTCTGAGGCAGTGCGCGGCGAAGGCGGTATTTTATTGAACAATAAGAACGAACGTTTCGGTGACGAGCTGGCCCCGCGCGACATCGTCGCCCGTTCGATCGTCGAAGAGATGAAAAAGACCGGCGAAGACCATGTTTTCCTCTCGCTCAAACAGATCGCCCCCGAAAAGATCAAACAGAGGTTCCCGATGATCTACAAGACCTGCCTTGAGCGCGGCCTCGACATTACCAAAGATAATATTCCCGTCGCCCCGGCCGCTCATTATTTCATGGGCGGCATCAAGACCGATATCAACGGCAGAACGAATATCGATGGGCTCTACGCCGCCGGCGAATGCGCCGCGACCGGCGTTCACGGAGCCAACCGGCTGGCTTCGAATTCTCTCTTGGAAGGACTTGTTTTCGGCCATCGGGCTGCGTTAGCGGCAAGATCAGAATTTAGTGAATCATCCCCCACACCTCATACCCCATCCCCCATACCTGCTAAACCTCGCTTGAAAGACGTCGAAGTTCAACGTTATAAACTCGTGATAAAAAGCGCGCTGTGGCAGGGGACGGGAATAATCAGGTCAAAAGAAAACCTGGAAGAAACTTTTGCTGAACTTGAGAAAGTTGAAAGACAAGTTGATTTTCCAGCTGTCTCGATGGAAGAGCTGGAGTTAAAGAATATGCTCCTCGTCGCCAAGCTGATCACCCGGGCGGCGCTTGACCGGACCGAATCCCGCGGCGCGCATTACAGAGCCGATTTCCCAAAAAAAGACGATATTAACTGGAAAAACCACCTGGTGTACAAACTAGGGGTAAATTCGTAATCTGCGCTTCGGCTCCTCGCCGGCTGATTCAGAATTAAGCCCCGCCTCATCGACCTTCTGATGCTGGAGCCGCCTGATGTAAGAGTTCTGCGGGTTAAGATCGATCGACTTTTTCGTGTTTTTGACCTCGATAATGGCGTCTGCCACTTCCCGCAGGGCGATCTCTTCCGTCTCTTCCCGCCCGCCGACCTTAAAATAGAATTTTAGGAATTTGACGATCTGGGAAGAAACATTTTTCTTGATGACGTGGACCGGCAGGTTGTGCTCCTGCGCCGCGACCATGATTTTTGTCCCCTGCCTCGCTTTGGATTTAACGGTCAAAACAAGATCAGCTTCGTCTAAGCCGGGAGCAATCACCGCCGGCAGGCGCATGGCCCGCAGAGCGCGCTCCAACTGCTGGCCGTTGACGCCGAATGGGTAGAGCCTGACCGGCCCCTGCCCTTTTTCTTTTTTGGCTTCTTCCAGCTCCGCTTCGCTCGGCTCCGGCATTGTTTTGGTCGCTGCCTGCTTGACCTCAATCTTGCCGCCGGCCGTGCGCACCCTTATCTCCGGCTGAAGCGGCCGGCCGCGCAGGCTGCCGTCAACGGCCTTGGCCGCGTCCTGGTAGATGGCGAACATGTCGCGTTCGCGGATCTCGATGGCGATATCAAAAGTCGGCGGAGCTTTGCGCTCGAGTATCGCTTTCTGGGTGCGCCGCCGCTTGGCCTCTTCGTCCCCTAAAATAACCGACTGCACCCCGCCGACCAGGTCGGAGAGCGTCGGGTTGCTGACGATATTATCGAGAAAATTGCCGTGCGCGGTGGCGATCAGCTGGACGCCGCGCTCGGCGATCGTGCGGCAGGCCAGCGCCTCCGCCTCAGTCCCGATCTCATCAACGATAATGACCTCGGGCATGTGGTTCTCGACCGCTTCGATCATGACCCTGTGCTGGAGCTCGGGCGAAGCGACCTGCATGCGGCGGGCCTTGCCGATGCCGGGATGCGGGATGTCGCCGTCGCCGGCGATCTCATTGCTGGTGTCGACCACGATCACGCGCTTGTCAAACTTGTCGGAGAGGATGCGCGCGGCCTCGCGCAGTTTGGTCGTCTTGCCGATGCCGGGCGGCCCCATGAAGAGAATATTTTTCCCCGATTCGATAAAATCCTGGATGATGTCGTTAGTGCCGTAGATGGCGCGGCCGACGCGGCAGGTCAGGCCGATCACTTTGCCGGGCCGATTGCGCATGGCGGAGATACGGTGGAGCGTCGCCTCGATCCCCGCCCGGTTGTCGCCGGAAAAGGCGCCGATGCGCGCCGTCACAAAATCGATATCGCCCTGATTGACGGCGCCGCCGATCAGCGCGGTCCTTTTGGCAAAGCGGGCTTCAGCCGGCCGGCCGAGATCCAGCACTACTTCGACCAGTGTGGCTAAATCGGGCGAAGCTTTGAGGGACTTTTGGATATCAAGCGGCAGGACAGAGAGCAGTTTTTGGATCTCTTCGCCGGTTTCCCGCAGTGGCTTCATTTACCTACCGGCCGGCCGGCAGGCCCTTGATCGATCTTTTCAGGTTGATGCCGGGGACAAAAGCCGGCGACTTTGATTCACCAATCGTGATAGCGGCGCCGGTCTGGGGGTTGCGGCCAACTCTTCCCTTGCGTTTTCTGACGACAAAATTACCGAAGCCGACCAGGCGGACTTTTTCGCCGCTTTGCAGGGCGTTGAGTATCTCGTCAAGGACCGTATCGATCAGCCGCTCGGCTTCCGCTTTTGAGAGATCGGACTTACCCGCGACTTTTCCCGCCAGCTGTTTCTTGTTCATTTGCTTCCTCCTTCACCGCCTGCCTGTCCGGCAGGCAGGCATTTCTCCAATAAGGTTTGCCAGTTCCGGTCGACTTCGGTCTGCAGGTCGGCCAGCAGTTCTTCGTTGCCGGGCCGGAAAAGATGCCGGAAGCGGTCCTGATGTTTCATGAATTCGGTGATCGGTTTCTTCTCCCGCGGCTTCATGGTCAGCTTCCACTTGCCGTTTTCGACTTCATAAAGCGGCCAGATCGCCGTCTGCACCGCGAGCCGGCCAAGCTCAAACGTCAACTCAGGTTTGTACGGCCAGCCGAGGCGGCACGGCTGGAGGACATTGAGAAATTTCGGCCCTTCGATCGAAAAGGCCTTTTCGGCCTTCTTTAAAAGATCCATGTAATAGCCGACGCTGGCCTGGGCGACATAGGGCAGGTCGTGCGCCGCCATGATGGCGGTCAGGTCTTTGCGCGGGCGGACCTTCCCCTGCCTGACTTTGCCGGCCGGCTCGGTCGTGGTGCTGGCGCCGCGCGGGGTCGCGCCCGAGCGCTGGACGCCGGTATTCATGTAGCCCTCGTTGTTATAGCAGACGTAAAGCAGATTGTGGCCGCGCTCCATGGCGCCGGAGAGCGACTGGAAGCCGATGTCGTACGTGCCGCCGTCGCCGCCGAAGGCCACGACATTGATCTTGCCTTTCAGCTTGCCTTTGCGCAAAAGGGCTTCATAAGCCGCTTCAACGCCGGAAGCGGTCGCCGCCGCGTTCTCAAAAGCATTGTGGAGAAACGGGACATTCCAGGCGGAATAAGGATAAATTGTCGTCGTGACTTCCAGACAGCCGGTCGCCGCTATGACGACAACCGGGTCTTTGGCTGCCATCAGGACGATCCTGATTATCTGCGGAAAGCCGCAGCCGGCGCAGGCGCGATGGCCGCCGGTGATCGGGCTCTCGCGCAGGACAAGTTCTTTTAACGTTGCCATTATTCCCTCACTCCAAAATAATTGAATGTCGGCATTTTATCGATCTTTTGCAGGTCAGAAAATACTCCCCTGATATCATCAATGGTCACGTCGCGTCCGCCCAGGCCATAAACATAATTAATAAGTTTGGGGGCTTTAGTTTTGCCGTAAAGAGCGGAACTGATCTCGGTATAGACCGGGCCACCCTGGGCGCTGTATGAATCGGCGCGGTCAAGAACAGCTACAGCCGCGACATTGGCCAGCGCTTTGGCGAGCGCTTCCGCCGGGAACGGCCGAAAGACCCGGATCTTCAATAAGCCGGCCTTGACCCCTTTTGACCGCAGTTCATCGACCACCGCCTTGGTCGTGCCGGCGGTCGAGCCGAGGGCGACGATCGCGATCTCCGCGTCGTCTAATTTGTAATTTTCGATCAGATCGTATTTACGGCCGGTCTGCTGCTCGAATTCTTTGGCGATTTCGAGAATATGTTGGCTGGCCTGACGCATCGCCTCCGCCACCTGCAGCTTGTGCTCAAAATAATAGTCCGGCAAGTCAAGCGCGCCAAGCGTCACCGGATGTTCAACGTCGAGGAGCGAAACTTCCGCTTTTCTCTCTCCGACAAACTGCTTTGCTTGGGCATCCTCAAGTATTTCAATCTTTTCCAGGCAATGGCTGATGATGAAGCCGTCGGTCGTCACCATCGTCGGCAGTTTAACTTTGGGATGCTCGGCGATCCGCACCGCCTGGATCAGATTGTCATAGGCCTCTTGGGCGTTCTCGGAAAAGATCTGGATCCAGCCGAAATCGCGCGCGGCCATCGTGTCGCTGTGGTCGCAGTGGATATTGATCGGCCCGGAGAGCGCCCGGTTGACGTCGGACATAATAATAGGCAGGCGCAGGGCCGACGCGATCGGCAGTATCTCGTACATCAAGGCCAAGCCCTGGGAAGAGGTGCCGGTCATGACCCGCGCGCCCGCGGCCGAGGCCCCGACGCAGGCCGACATGGCCGAGTGCTCCGACTCGACCGGGATATATTCTGTATCAACGAGGCCGTCAGCGACAAATGAAGCAAAGATCATGACGATCTCGGTCGCCGGCGTGATCGGATAAGCCGCCACGACGTCCGGATTGATCTGGCGCATCGCCTCCGCCATCGCTTCATTGCCTGTCTTGGCTGCTGTTGGCATTATTTTTTCTCCAGCTCCATGACTATGGAATTAGGTTTCGTGGGGCACTCGAAAGCGCAAATGCCGCAGCCCTTGCAGTGGTCATAATCAAAGCCGGTCATTTTGCCGTCTTTGGTCGTGACGGCGACGTCCGGGCAGGCGATCCAGCAGATCATGCACTGGATGCAGGTTTCGGGTATCCAGCGGGGGCGCTCCGAGCGCCAACCGCCCGTGTGGAATTTATCCGCCGTGCCCGCCGCCAAAACATCGGCTTCAGGCAACTCTCGCCAGCCCGGCTTCTTTGCTTCGCTCATTCAGCCATGACCTCCGCGTGGGCGCGCTTGACCGCGTCGAGATTGCCCGCCACGATCTCGGGTTTTGAGGCAAATTTCTTCTTGAGTTTTGTCTCGAGATCTTTCAGAACATCTTCTATCTTTAAAAAACCGGAAACCTTGACCAGCGCCCCGAGCATCGGGGTGTTGGGAATGTCCCGGCCGATCGTCTCGTTTGAGATCTTTGACGCGTCGATCGTAAAGACCCTGCTCCCTTTGAGCTTCAATTCTTTGCGGATATCCGCGGGGGCCAGCGCGGTATTGATGATCAGCTTGCCGTCCGCCGGCAGGCCGGCGGTGACATCGATCGAGTCGATCAGCGTGTGGTCAAGGACCAGGACGATCGAGGGATTGGTGATGCCGGAGTGGAGAGTGATCGGTTTATCGGAAATTCTGTTAAACGAAGCCACCGGGGCGCCCATGCGCTCCGGCCCGTATTCCGGGAAGGCCTGAATATATTTTCCAAGGGACATCGCGGCTTCGCCGAGAAGTAGTGCGGCTGTCTTGGCTCCCTGCCCGCCCCGTCCGTGCCATCTTATTTCAAGGGTGCTATCCATGCTTCCAGCTTTCTTAAACCGATTTTATCAAAAATAAAACCAAAAATCAATAACAGGACGACGGGAACAAGCGCGCCGGCGAACGCCCGCCATTTGGCGACGCCGTAGGTCTTGCGCCCCGCGACCGCCCAGAGGCCGTAAACGTAGACGGCGATAAAAACATAGACGATGTTGAAGCCGACCGCGAACAGGGAGAGCTCCAGCCAGCCGTAGCGCGTCACGACGGCAAAGGCCGCCGGCAGGGCCAGGAAGAGGACAACGGCGCTGCTGTAAAACGAGCTCTGGATCATCCGGTTGAGGCGCCCCTGGCCGCCAAAAGCCAGGTATATATAATGTAATATGAAGCCGATCGCGTAGAACGCGGCGCCGAATAATATTGATAATACGCCGCCCACGATCAGGAGAGTGATCATATAAAAAGCAAAGGCCAGCGTGAGTATAACCGGCGTGATCAAGAGAAATTTAAAGCCGATAATGCCGGTCACCAGCGTGGCGCCGATCGGCAGATACTGGACGATGAAGATCGCCAGCGAAAAAGCGGCCGCCAGTATCCATGAGGAAAAAAGCAGAAAAGTCAGGCTCTGCTCTTTCCAGCTCTCTTCCTTTAACTTTGTGTAAAACAGAATAGGCCGGGCGATTATTATCCACCATTCGACGAAGTATTCCTTCAACGCTTTTATCATTTAGACAACCTCTCTTCTCCCTTCAAGGGATTTAGATAGCGTGGCCGGGTCGGCGTAATCCATGTCCGCTCCCACCGGCAGGCCGAAGGCGATGCGCGTCAGCTTGACCCCTAACGGCTTGATCAGGCGGGTGAGATAGAAGCTCGTCGCCTCACCCTCGGTCGTCGGATTGATCGCCAGGACCAGCTCACTGATCGTCTCCTGCTTCAGCCGGTTGATCAGCTCTTTGATCCGCAAGCTCTCCGGCTCGATCCCGTCGAGCGGCGAGATGACCCCGCCCAGGACGTGATACTTACCATTATACACTCCGCTCCTCTCGATCGCCACCAGGTCTTTGGGCTCGGCCACGACACAGAGGAGCCCGTCGTCACGCGAAGTATCGGCGCAGACGGCGCAGGGATCGATATCGGTGATGTTATAGCAAACGGAGCAGTATCTCATCCGTTCCTTGACCAGGACCATGGCGGCGGCCAGCTCATCAATGCTCTTCCTTGACGTGCCAAGGAGGTGAAAGGCCAGCCGCTGAGCCGACTTAGGCCCGATGCCGGGGAGTTTCTGGAGTTCTGTTATAAGTTTAGCGAATGACTCGGCGTACATCAGGAGAATGTTTTCAGGATTTGCTGAATTTCCGTCTTCAGCGGGGGAATTTCTTCTTTGGCGACTTTCCAGAGGATGCCGACATCTACGCCAAAATATTCATGAATAAGCTTATCCCGCATGCCAGCCATTTTCTTCCATGGAATATTATGATACTTGGCCGTGATAGATTTTGGGATCTTCTTTGTCGCCTCTCCTATTATCTCGATGCTCCTTACTACCGCGTTCAACGTTTTTTTATCATGAGTAAATTCATCAAAGCTCATTTCACTAATAAATTTATCAATGTCATTTATTGAATCAAAGATATCCTGCAGATAATCACCGTATTCACGTTTAATCATATAAAAACAACTTCTTTTAAGACGTGAGCGCCGATACGGGGTTTGAGGGCCTTTTTAGAGACCAGATCGATTTTAATGCCCAGTATCTTATGCAAAAATTCTTCCAAATCCATAAACTTAAAAAGCCCTATCGGCTCTTTGAAATCAACTAAAATATCAACGTCGCTTTTTTTATTTTGCTCATCCCTGACGTATGAGCCAAAAACGCCTAATTCCGACACATTGAATTTCCGCTCGACTTCATCTTTGTGTTGGCTTAACTTCTTTTTTATTTCTTCAATTTTTCTCATACATTATTAATTATAACATTTAAATCCCAAAAAGTACGACTTGGGGCCGATGCCGGGGAGTTTCTGGAGTTCTGTTATAAGTTTAGCGAATGACTCGGCGTACATAAATTTAATTTTATGCTATAATGCATCGGTATGCAAGAGAAGGGCAAGGCCGTCTTCCTCGACCGCGACGGCACGATCATCGAAGACACCGGCTACATTACATCCCCGGCAGAGATCAAGTTCATCCCCGGCTCGATCGAAGCTATCAAGAAACTTAACGAGGCGGGTTACAAAGTCATCGTCATCAGCAACCAGGCCGGCGTGGCGCGCGGCATCCTCTCCGAGAACATGGTCCAGACGATCGATAAGGCCATTTATCGCCAGGTCTTGAGCGGCGGCGGCCACATTGACGCCAGCTATTACTGCCCCCACCACCCCGAGCACGGCGTCTATCCCTATAAACAGATCTGCGAGTGCCGCAAGCCCCGCCCCGGTTTGATCAAAAAAGCGGTCAAAGAAAAAGAGATCGAGCTGGCCGGCTCGTTCATGGTCGGCGACAAATCTTCCGATATCGAGACCGGCCAATGCACCGGGCTCAAGACCGTCTTCGTGCGCACCGGCCACGGCCGGGCAGAGGAAAAGGCGCTCAAGGAAAAACCCGACCACATCGCCAACGATCTCGCCGAAGCCGTGAGGTGGATACTTAATGGATAGCGCAAAGAAATACCTGCCGCTTTTGGCGGGCAAAAAGATCATGGTCCTGGGCGACCTGATGCTCGATGAGCATATCTGGAGCAAGGTTTCGCGCATCTCGCCCGAGGCGCCGGTGCCGGTCGCCGATGTCGTGCGGATCACCCACGTCCCCGGCGGTTGCGGCAACGTTGCCGCCAATGTCGCGGCCCTGGGCGGCGTCCCCTATCTCGTCGGCAGCCTCGGCCGCGACAGCTCGGGCGAAAAACTGGTGCGCGCCCTGGAGCGGCACAATGTTTCGACCGGCGATCTGGTGATCGACGCCAACCGCCCGACGATCTTAAAATCGAGGATCATCGCCGCTTCCCAGCATATAGTCCGGGTCGACCGCGAAGACCGGACCGTCATCTCTCCGACCGTCGCCAAAAAACTTATCAGGAAATTCCAGGAGCTCGTCCCCAAGATGGACGCGATCATCATCTCCGATTACGAAAAAGGGACGATCACAAAAGAGATCAGCCAGGCATTGATCAAACTGGCCAAAAAATACAGGAAACCGCTCGCCATCGATCCGAAAGGGATCGATTACGCGAAATACCGGGGGGCGACCGTCATCACCCCCAACCTGCGCGAGGCGGCGATATCTTCCCGCACGGTGATCTTTGACGACAGAAGCTTAAGCCAGGCCGGCAAGGTCATCTTGAAGGCGGCGGGCACCCGCTTTGTCCTTGTGACCCGGGGCAAAGACGGCATGACAATTTTTGATGGCAGCGGTGCGACCTATATCCCCGCTATCCCGCGCGAAGTGTTCGATATCACAGGCGCCGGCGACACCGTCATCGCGACGCTAACGCTTGCCCTGGCCGCAGGAGCGCCGATGAAGGCAGCCGCCATCCTGGCCAACCTGGCCGGCTCGATCGTCGTCGGCAAGATCGGCACAGCAACCTGTTCGCTCGACGAACTGGAGGTCGCGCTCGAAGGCAGAGAACCCGTCGCCCAGAAGATCAAGAACCGCAACGACCTGGCGGCGATCGCGAAAAATTTGAAGACCGAAGGGGTAAAGATCGTCTTCACCAACGGCTGTTTCGATCTCCTGCACCTGGGCCACGTCCGCTACCTGCGTGAAGCGAAAAAACTGGGCGACATCCTGATCGTCGGCGTCAACAGCGACGATTCGGTCACCGCGCTCAAAGGCCCGGACCGCCCTTATATCCATGAGCTTGAGCGGGCCGAGATTCTCGCCTCGCTTGAGTGCGTCGATTATGTGGCGATCTTCCACGAACTGCGCCCCGACAACCTGATCAAGCTCGTCCGGCCCGACATCCATGTCAAAGGCGGCGATTACAAGGTCGCCGACCTGCCGGAGAAGAAGCTGGTTGAATCCCTGGGCGGCAAAGTCGTCGTCATTCCTCCCATCAAGGGCCGGTCTACAACAAACATCGTTGCAAAAATTTTAGGTAAAAAATCGTGAGAAAGATTTTGCTTGTTGCCAGTTGCTTGTTGTTTGTTATCGGCTGCGCAGACGCCTGGCGGATCACGCCTGATCTCGCGAAAGAGCTGAAAGAAAAACAGGCGGCCGTCAAGGCCCGCCCCAACGACCCCGATGCCCGTTTCGACCTCGCCATCACCATGGCCTATACCAATAATATCCCGGACGGCTGGAATAACCTCAAGAAAACCGTGGAGCTCGACCCAAATTACAAGCAGAACGGGCTGGAGCTTTACATAAAGAAAGTCACTGAAAACCGCAACGACTGGCGCCTGCGCTTCCGGCTGGCCTTCGCCTATTATTTTAACGACAAGAAAAAAGACGCGATCCGCGAACTGGATAACGTTATTCTCCTCGAGCCCGGCAATGTCTGGGCCTACGGCTATATCGCCCTGATCTACGGCGAGCTCGGCGACATCGACCTGGCCATGAAGTACACCCAGAACGGCTTAAAGCTCGACAGCAATGTCGCCGCTCTGCATCTCCTCCTTTCCGAGGGCTATTACAAAAAGAACAATAGTTGGGGCGGTTTTCTGGAAAGGGTCGAGGCGCTGCGTCTAAAAGCTCTGGGTTACTGAGATGAGTTATTTGAGGCCTATATTCATCATCGCGGCCGTTGCCCTGACGCTGGGAGTTTTCTATTGGGCCCTCTTCCTGCCCAAAGATGACATTTCCCAGCGCATCTATAGGACGCTCAAGGAACAGGAAACCAGAGCCGATCTCGCGTTCAAAAAAGTGAGTTTTGAAGAATCGACCGAAGGGCTCAAGTTCTGGCAGTTAGAAGCCGAATCGGCCGTGGTCAACAAATCGACCGGCCTCGCCACACTCAAGAATACCAGGGGCATATTTTTCAAGAACGGCAAGCCGGTCCTCAAATTCCGCTCGCCGGCCGCGCTCTGGGACATGGCCAAGAAAGAGATCTATCTCGACCAACCGCTGGGCAACGGCCCTGGCTATCTGTTCCGGGCAAATAATCTAAGCTGGAAATTCTCGGCTCAGGAAAAGATTTTTCTCGACGGTTCGCCCCGCGTCGTCATCGAGCCGCGCGGCGGCAGCCAGGTCTCTCTCGAAGCCAAGCGCTTCGAGATCAACAGCGCAGAGGATTCCCTGACCGCCTTCGGCGAGCCTATCGTCCACTGGCGTGAAGCGCGGGTCAGCTCCCGACTGGCCGGTTATTATCAGAGAGAAAAGAAGATCAAACTGCGCGGCGATGTCAGGCTGGCATACAATGATATCAGCGCCTGGGGCGCGGCCGCCGATTATCTGCCGGAAAAGCAATATGTCGTTCTCTCCGGCGCAGCCGGCGCCGAGCAGGGAGAAAGCAAATTAAGCGGCGATAAAGTGATGGTTTCTCTAAAAGACCGGAAGATTTCCCTGGTCGGCAAAAGCAAAGTCGTCATTCCGGCCGGCGAGGTGAAAAAAAAATGAGCGTTCAATTAGCGGTCAAGCCAAAATTACAACCCAAGATAGCGGCGGCCGGGGGGAGCTATGATCTCGTCATTATCGGCGGCGGGCCGGCCGGCCTGACCGCGGCCATTTACGCCGGCCGGGCCAGATTGAAAACTCTCATTATCGAAAAAATGATCCTCGGCGGCCAGGCCTCGACCGCTTTCCAGATCGAGAATTATCCCGGCTACCCCGAGGGGATCGCCGGCCATGAGCTGGCCCAGAAAATGGCCGACCAGGCCAATAAACTCGGCCTTGAGGTGCTCTGGGGCAACGCGATCGGGCTCAAACAGGAGAATACCACGAAACTCTGGAGCGTCGACATCGACGATAAAACCGTCAAGGCCAAAGCGGTCATCATCGCGACCGGCTGGGAGAACGCCAAATTAGGGGTCCCCGGCGAGGCAAAGTTCCGCGGCCGCGGCGTTTCGTACTGCGCGACCTGCGACGGCGCTTTTTATAAGGACAAGAATATCATCGTGGTCGGCGGCGGCAATTCGGCGATCGAAGAAGCCCTCTTCCTCACACGCTACGCCGCCAAGGTCTCGATCGTCCACCGCCGCGATGAATTGCGCGCCGACAAGATACTGGGCGAGCGGGCCAGAAGCCACGCCAAGATCTATTTCTTCTGGCATTCCATCGTCGAAGAGATCAAGGGGGATAAGAACGTCTCCGAGGTCGTGCTCAAGGACCTCCTCTCCAGCAAGAAGCTGATCATCCCGGTCGACGGCGTTTTTATATATATCGGCGCACAGCCCAACTCCGGCTTTCTCAAGGCTGTCGTTAAATTGGACGAGAAGGGCTATGTCTTAACCGATGATAAGTTGAAAACCTCAGCCGAGGGGATATTTGCGGCCGGCGATGTCCGCGCCAAGATCCTGCGCCAGATCGTTACCGCCGCAGCCGACGGGGCGCTGGCCGCCGAATCGGCCAGAGAATATATTGAAAAACCGTGAACAGGAGCGTATAATTTTTCTGACAATGAAAAAGCTTATCATCGGCGTCCTATTGGCCGGTTTGGCCCTCTGCTTTGCGGCAGCCGCCGAACCCGCGCCGAAAATTGGAGCCGAAGCCCCCGCCCTCGAGCTCCCCTCGGTCGGCGGACAAACCTTTACGCTAATCGAGTTCAAGGGCAAAAAAGTTATCCTCACCTTTTTCGCCAGCTGGAGCAAGACGTGCCAGGACGAATTACGGGCCTTGGCCGATATCTACTCGAACCGCAAACCGGCGTTCGAAATACTGGCGGTCTCATTCGATAAGAAGTCGAAAGATCTCAAGACGTATCTTGCGGAAACTGACCCGCCCTTCCCGATCCTGGTCGACAAAAAACTCTCAACGCTTGATACCTTCCAGATCCTCATCATCCCGACCACATTTTGCGTCAACGGTGACGGCGTGATCGAAAAGATCTTTGTCGATTTTGACGATAACGTCAAGCAGGCGATCGAAGAATGGCAAAAGTCCTAATCGCTGACGACCAGGAGAGCATGCGGATCATCATTGCGGGCATGCTAAGAGAGAGCGGCCACGAGGTCGAAACGGTCGAGGACGGCCGCGCCGCCTTTGACAAATTAAATGCCGGCTCCTACGACCTTGTTGTCGCCGACGTTAACATGCCAAAGCTCAACGGCCTGGAATTCCTGGCCAAGGTCAGAGAGACCAAGCCTCAGCAAAAAGTTGTCTTCGTGACCGGACTTTTGGAAGAGACCGTCAAGCTCGGCAGCGAAAAGCTCGGCCTCAACGGCCTGATCCTCAAGCCGTTCGACAAAACGGCCGCGCTTGAGAAGATCACTCGTATCTTAGCGCAATAACCGGATCAAGCCGCGCCGCCCGCAGAGCCGGATAGACACCGAAAAATACCCCGACCGCTGCTGAAACGGCCGTCGCCAGTATGACAGCCCACCAGGCGATGATGAGCGTCCCTTTGATCGCCCACATGATGAGGAAGGCGCCGACCAGGCCAAAGAATATCCCAAGGATCCCGCCGATCAGGCTTATCAGCATCGATTCGACCAGGAACTGAAGGACAATATCGCGGCTCTTGGCGCCGATCGCCTTGCGGACGCCGATCTCCCTCACCCTTTCGTTGACCGCCACGAGCATGATGTTCATGATGCCGATACCGCCGACAAGAAGCGAGATCGCCGCGATGCCGGAGATAAAGCCGGTCAACGCACCCAGGATGTTGTTGACCGCGTCAAGCAGTCCTTTTGAGGTCATGAAACGGAAATCGTCGTTCCCCAGCCGCCGGATAAAGGCGAGCCGGACTTTTTCCTTAACCTCATCCATTTTGCCCAGGTCTTTTGGGAAAATATTGAAGCGCATGATATTGTTCGTCCCCATCATATTCTGGGCCGTCGTGACGGGGATGACAACGCGCTTGTCAACATCGATCGGGCCGATACTGCCCATCGATTTCGTGACACCAATGACAAGATACTTATTGCCGCGTATCTTGATCCGCTCGCCGATCGGATCGAGCCCGCCGAACAGGTCTTTAGCGATCGTGGGCCCAAGCAGGGCGACCTTTTTCCTCCCGTCAACCTCCGCCTGAGTAAAGAATCGCCCTTTGACCGGCTCGATATGGAGGAGCTGCGGACTATTGGCGGTGATCCCGATAATGATCGGGGCCTTAAATTTCTTCTTGCCGTAAAAGACATCGCCGGTCCCGGGGCTGAGCGCGACAACGTCTCTTATCTCCGGAACTCTGTTTTTTATGTAATTGATGTCGCTGTAGACGAATTTCGGGTTGGGCGGGACCGACTGGTCCTTGCCGGCGACCACGATGAACGAATCATAACCGGCGCCCAGATTCAATATCTGGTCGGTGACAAAAGTTTTCGCCCCCTCGCCGATCGTGACCAGCGTGATGACCGAGAAGATGCCGATGACGACGCCGAGCATCGTCAGCGCCGTGCGCACCTTGTTTGACGCCAGCGACCGCAGCGCCTGTTTGATGCTTTCGAAGAGAAAGCTGATCATTGCCCTACGCCTCGAACCTCAACGCCTCGACCGGGTCGAGGCGTGCGGCGCGCATGGCCGGATAGACCCCAAAGAACGTGCCGACAAGAAAGGCGACAAAGCAGGCCAGCGCCGCCGCCCCGTAGGCGATGACCGCGTCAAGTTTCAATAAGGTCATGATGAGCCAGGCGGAAGCGGTGCCGATGACAACGCCGATCGCCGCCCCCGACATCGTGATGAGGATCGATTCGGCGACGAACTGGAGGAAAATGTCGTTATTTTTCGCGCCGATCGCCTTGCGGATGCCGATCTCCCGCGTGCGCTCGGTGACCGAGACGAGCATGATGTTCATGATGCCGATGCCGCCGACCAGCAGCGAGATCGCGGCGATGGCGCTGACGACGGCCGTCAGGGCATTCAAGATATTATTGATAATGTCGATCATCCCCTGCTGGGTGTGCAGATGAAAATCTTTCTTTTTGTGGCGGCCGGTCAGCGTCCGTGTCACATCATCAATGGCGTCCTTGACCTGTGATTCATTTTTGACGGTCAGAAAGACCTCCCAGATCTGGTCAGTGCCGATGACCGCTTTTGAAATAGTCGAGGGAAAAACTACGATGTCGTCCATGTCATAGGTCAGCATCGAGCCCTTTTCCTCCAACACGCCCAGGATCTCGAGGCCGACCCCGTTGATCTTGATCTTTTCGCCGACCGGCGAGAATTCACCGAAGAGGTTCCTGGCTGCGGTTTTGCCGATGACCGCCACGCGCTTCCTGCCCTGCTCTTCGGCGCGGGTAAAGAAGCGGCCGTCGACCGGCCGCTGTTTAAAGGCCAGCGGATAATCAGCGGAAATCCCCATCGCGAAAGAAGGCGTATATTCTTTGCGGCCGTATTTGATCTTGCCGCGGCCGATATTTTCCGGCACCAGGTATTCGAGGTTCTTCACCCGATCGCGCAAAGCCGTTATATCGCCGGGTTTGAGCGTCAATTCCGGTATCCCCTGGCCCAGGTCAATCTCGCCCGGATGGATCGTTAAGCTGTTGGCGCCCACGCCCCAGCCCCTGACCTGATTCAGCACGTACGACTTGGCTCCTTCGCCCATGGAGACGAGCGTGATAACGGCGGCCACCCCGATGATAACGCCCGTCGTGGTCAGGATGGAGCGGAGCTTGTTGGCGAAGAGCGATTGAACGGCTAACTTGAGCGGGTCAATTAGATTCATGGACGGATGACTTCATCAGCGACAACCAGGCCGTCTTTGAGCCGGACGATGCGCCGGCTGCGGCTGGCGATCTCCTGGTCGTGAGTGACGATGATCAGCGTGGCGCCGGCTTGATTAAGTTCATTGAACAGGTAGATGATCTCCTCGCCGCTTTTTGAGTCGAGATTGCCGGTCGGTTCATCCGCCAGGATGATCGAAGGATCGTTGGCCAGCGCTCGGGCGATCGCCACCCGCTGGCTCTGCCCGCCGGAAAGCTCCGACGGCTTATGGAACATCCTCTCCTTGAGGCCGACCATCTCGAGCAGTTCGGCGGCTTTTTTCCGGCGCGCCTCGAAATTAGTCCCGGCATAGATCAGCGGCAGTTCGACGTTCTCGATCGCGTTGAGCTTGGGCAGGAGATTGAAGGTCTGGAAAACAAAGCCGACCTTGCGGTTGCGGATCGCGGCCAGCCGGTTGTCGTCGAGGCCGCCGATATTCACTTCGTCCAGTAAAACCTTCCCTTCGCTGGGGCGGTCCAGACAGCCGAGGATGTGCATGAGCGTTGATTTGCCGCAGCCCGACGGCCCCATGATCGAAACAAACTCCCCGCGGGAGATCGTCAGGTCAACTCCCGCCAAAGCCAGGACTTCAACGGTGCCCATGCGGTAGAGTTTTTTGACTTTTTCAGCCCTGACAACTACCGGCTGGTTCAAAATTTCACCCTACCTTTATCTTTTAGTTTAGCTACGTTGGTCACAGCCACGATCTCCCCGGCCGCCACGCCGGCGGTTGCCTCGAGGCTGGCAAAAGAGCGCAGGCCGGTCGTGATCCGCGTCTTCTGGACCCGCCTGTTTTTGACGACATAAACATAGGTGCTGTCGTCGGCGCTAAAGAGCGCTTCGCGCGGCACGATCAGCGCGCTGTCATTGCGGCGGGTGGAGATGTCGACGTTGACCGACATCTTGGCTTTGAGCTCAGCGTGGGCGCCCAGGAACCTGATCTTGCAGGGAAAAACGTATGATTCTTCGTCCATTTTAACGCGGCCGCCGACCTTGCGCAATTCCGCTAACGGGGCAATCCAGTAGATCGCTCCCATAAAGACCTTGTCGGGATAGACGTCGGATGTGATCCTGACGTTATCGCCGATCTTGACATTGGCGATATCGATCTCATCGATCTGCGCTTCGACCCAGGACTTGTCGTAATTGACGAGCACGATCGCCGGCGACCCCGGCACGACCGTCTCACCCTTGAGGAAATTAATCTTGGCGACCAGGCCGTTGTCGGGCGCGACGATCCTAGTCGTATCGTCAAACTCGGCCAGCGTCACGCCGGCCCTCACGCGGTCGCCTTCCCTGACCATGAGCTCCGCGATCTTGCCGCCCAGCTTCGTCCCCAGCTCATAGACCGGCGCGTCGACCAGGCCGCTGGCGGTGACGATCTCTTCGATCGGCCCGCGGACGATCGGCGCGGTCTTGATCTCAACAATATCCCGATTCCACCAGCGGATACCGGCCCAGCCCGCGGTGACAACAATAATTATTAGCAAAATTAACCAGGGCCATCTTATCCTTCTCATTACAACACCTCTTTCCCGACAACTTTATTGATCTTTGCCTTGGCGGTTTCGACGTCATAGATCGCCTGCAAATAATTGATCCTCGCCTGCGTCAGCGAAACCTGCGCGTCGAGCACCTCGATGTTCGTCCCCGCGCCCAGGGCAAAACGCGCGGCCGAAACACGGTTGTTCTCTTCGGCCGAGGCGACGGCCTTTTTAGCCGAGCCGATCGTTTCAAGCCCGCTTCTAAGATTGAAATAAGCGTCGCGCACTTCAAGCTCAATGCCGCGCTTGACCTGCTCTTCAAGCGCTCTCTGCGCTTCAAGGTTGGCCGCCGCTTCGCGGATCCGGTTCTGCCGGCCCAGACCGTCAAAGAGCGTCCACGAGGCCGCCCCGGTCACCCGCCAGGAGTTGACATCTGATCTATATGCCGGATATTCGACGACCTGATTGCCGGTCGAGCCGCTCAAAAAAACCGACGGCAGATAATCAGTTTTGGTCAGCCGCAGGTTCTCTTCGCTGATCTCCTTACTTATAATATACTGTTTCCAATCCGGGCGGTTGCGCAGGGCCAGTTCGATCAGTTCAGAATAGAGAGGGATGGCGACCTTATCGCTTTCTGCCGCCGCTTCGAGTTTAACCTCCTCTTCGATGCTCCTGCCCAGCGCGTTATTGAACGCGTTGCGGGCCAGGGCTAACTGGTTGAGGGCCCTGACCAGGCCAACTTCGGAGTTCGCCGCCTGGACCTCGGAGCGCAGGCGGTCGGCTGCCGGCGCCGCACCGGCCGCGACCATTTTATTGACCTGCGTAAGATGCGACTCGGCCATCTGCTTTGATTCACGGGAGAGCTCGACCAACTTTTCCGCCGCTAACACCCCGAAATATGCCCGCGTCACGTCAAATGATGTTCCCAAAATGGACCGGTTGTGATCTTCCCGCGCCAGAGCCGCGCTCTTTTTGGCGATCTCGTAGCCGGGCAAGAGCGCCGCCGCGAAGATCGGCTGGGAGAGCGAGGCGGTCCAGCCATGGGTATCGGAGACGGCATCAGTGCCGAATGTCAGCGTCTGGGTCACCGCTCCGGACGTCGTGGCGGTCGTGAACTGAACGGTCGAGGGTTGTGTGTAAGTTTTGCCATAGTTGCCGTCAAGCTTGATCGTGGGCAAGAAGGCCCCCACGGCCTGGGCCAGGCGGGCGTCGGCCGCTTCCGCCTTTTGCCGCGCGGCCGTGATCGAGGGGTTTTGCCGGAGCGCTACGTCGATCGACTCTTTAAGGGTCAGGGCGAACGCCGAACCTGCCAGGAAAAATATCGCGGCGGTGAAAACGAACAAAGCTCTGCGCATCTGACTGGTATTATAACTTATTTTTTCGCCGCTTTCATTATCTTTTTCGCCAGCGCGACCGCCCCCACCGCGTCCAGGCTGTAGACAGCGCCGATCCTGTCCGCATACCCTTTAGTCACGACCGCGCCGCCGACGAGGAGGGGGATATTCAATTTCGCTTTTTCGAGTGCTTCTTTGACGACGCCCATCTCGACCATGGTCGTGGTCAAAAGAGCGGAGAGCGCGATCACGTTCGGTCTTTCTTTCTTCGCCGCCTCAATGATCTTCTCCGGCGGCACGTCCTTGCCAAGATCAATGATCGCAAACCCGTTATTCTCTAACATCATCTTGACGATATTCTTGCCGATGTCGTGGATATCACCCTTAACCGTCGCTAACAGCACCTTGCCGGCCACTTTGATCTTGCCTTTGGGTATCTTTTCCTTGCAGAGTTGGAAGCCGCGGGTCATCGCCTCGGCCGACTCGATCACCTGCGGCAGAAAATACTCTTTTTTGTTGAACTTTTTGCCGACGACTTCCATGCCGGGCAGGAGCCCCTGATCGATGATCCTCTGCGGGTTCATTTTCTTTTCCAGCGCAAGTCTGACCAGAGCTTCAACCAATTCCGAGTCGCCAGCAATCACTGCTTTTCTGACATCCTGATATCCCGATAATCCTGCCTTCCGATACTCTGATAGACTGATCTCCTTCATCCGCTTCTCCGCTGGTTTCCCCGAGCGCCGCACCTTTTCCACCGCTGCCTTAAATTCTTTCAACAATTCCTCTCTATCCCCATACCCCTTCCCCCTTACCCCATACCCCTTTATAGTCTTACGTATCTCCGCATCCGTCACATCAACGATCGCCGCATCAAGGCCATAGGAGACGGCCAATTGAAAGTAAAGAGCGTTGAGTTTTGACCGCTCCGGCAAACCGTGAGAGACATTACTGATGCCGAGGACCGTTTTCACGCCAAGTATCTCTTTGACTTTGGGAATGGCCTTGAGCGTTTCCAGGCAACCGGCGATACCCACCCCGGCCGTCATGACCAGGCAATCGACAAAAATATCATTTTTAGAAATTCCCTTATCGACCGCCGACATGACGATCCGCTCCGCGATGCTCACCCTTTCGTCAGCCGTCTGCGGCAAACCTTTTTCGTCCAGCGCCAGGGCAATGATCGCCGCGCCGTATTTCTTGGCCAGAGGTATTACCTTATCAATGCTCTCTTTTTTGCCGTTAACCGAGTTGAGCAATACCCGGCCGCAGAAGGTCTTCAGCCCGGCCTCCATCGCCGCGTAATTCGGGCTGTCGAGGCAGAGCGGCTGCTCCGAGGCGGCCGAGACGGCCTTGACCGCCTCATGCATCGCCCCTGATTCCTGGACATCGGGGACGGAAACATTGACATCGAGGAGATCAGCGCCGGCCTTCGTCTGCGTCTGCGCTTCCTGCCTGATGATTCTTGTCTTGCCGGCCTTGATCTCTGCCTGGAACGCCGGCCTTCCGGTCGGGTTGATCCTCTCGCCAATCAGCAGAGGAACGCCAGATTTGACCTCGACCACTTTCGTGCGGGACGCGAAAGCGGAGGAACCTGCGGCTGAACGCCGCGGTTCCTCTTCTCCCCCTCTCCCAGAGGGAGAGGGGGTTGGGGGGTGAGGGCTGACAGCGGATTTCACTGCCCGTATATGCCCTGGATTCGTCCCACAGCACCCGCCAACTATCCTGACTCCCAATTCAACAAATTTCTTCGCGTACGCGGCAAACTGTTTGGGCGTCATCTTATAAATCGCCTGATTGCCAACAAGCTCCGGCATGCCGGCGTTCGGCATGACCATAACGGGCAGATCGGTCGCGGCCAGATAGCGTTTCGCAATCCTCAATATTCCATCCGGGCCGGTAGAACAATTGGCGGAAATGATGTCAATCCCGAGCGGCTCGAGCACAGCCACAGCGACTTCGGGCGTCGTGCCATAGACGGTTTTTTCACCGTCATCGTAGGTCAGACTGGCAATGACCGGCAGTTTGGTTTCGGTTTTGACGGCAATAACGGCAGCCCGCATCTCCTGCAGGTCCGAGATAGTTTCGATGGAAACAACATCAGCGCCGCCCTCTTCTAAGGCTTTGGCTTGCTCGGCAAACGCTTCGTAGGCCTGGTCAAAAGTCACCTCACCCAGCGGATCGAGCATCTTGCCTAACGGACCCATTGAGCCGCAAACAAAGCCCTTTGCCCCGATCGCTTTTCTCGCCAGTTGAGCCGCCGCGACGTTGATCTCATGGACTTTCTTTTCAAAACCATAATCGAGCAGTTTGATCCGGTTAGCGCCAAAAGTGTTGGTTTCGATAATATCGGCGCCCGCCTCAACATAAGCTTTATGCACGGCGAGAACGATCTCCGGTTTCTTGATATTGACCGCGTCAAAACAATCCTCCGGCCGCACGCCGCGATCCATGAGCTGCGTCCCCATGGCGCCGTCCATGACGAGGATTTTTTTGCTTATTTCTTCAAGAAAAGACATTCTAAAAGACGATAAAGACCTAAAATTTTGAAAGAAAGTTTGTAAATTGTTTAAGCTGGCTATCAATATCGCCAAACACGGAAGGGAGTTTTGCCGACAGATTTTGCAGACGCTCTTTTTTTAGTTCAAATCCGTAAATATTCCTAAAAAGATGCCTGAAACTTAGAAATTCACTTAAGGTCTCGCCCAAATCAGCGGTCAACACCGCCGGCCTGCGCTCCGCGAACGGAATAGTCATGCGGCGCAAGAGTTGAATGTGCCAGCCCTCGCCTTCAGGCAAGCCGCCGTCAACCGCCAGCGCGATCCTCTCAAATATTTTTTCCAGGCCGGTATAAAAATCATGCAAAATGCCGCCGGCAACCCTGACTTCCATCGAATCGGTTCTTCCCCCAAGGCTGGAAACAAATTGCTTCAATTCATCAACCAGACGAAACAGGTTTTTCCTTTCCAAATCTATATCAATGATCAAGCCGTCAAATTTCCCCATTCAGCAGTTCTCCTTGTTTCTCAATCTTTGCCCGCATTTCCGGGGTTGCGTCTTCCAACGGGATTAAATCGACCTCTGACTTACCGGCAAATAGATTGCGCATTTTAGCTAGAGCGGAAAAATATTTCGGCGGGGCAAGCCCCATCACCGCCAAATCGACATCGGAATGTTTGTGAAAAAACGCGCCTCCCGCCGTGGAGCCGATCAAGTACACCTTTTTGGCTTTGAATTCTTTAACCAGTATTCCGGCCGCTTCCTTCGCGCGACGTCGAAGCAATTCGAGCAAAGACATTCTTTCTTCTTCTTCACGTTGCGACTGTTCCCGCCAGAATCTCTGATAATCAATCAAACTCCCCATATATCATCCTCCTTAAGGGAATATTAACAAACCTCGTCGCAAAAGACAATGAATGCCAGCGTCCCCATGGCGCCGTCCATGACGAGGCTGCGCCTATTTAAGGCATCATTAAGGCATAAAAAAGAGTGCGAGTTTTCAATCATTTTACTCGATAATATTATAGCAGATTGAGAGTCAAAATATGACCGATAACATTTCAAATATTAATTTAGTCAAAAGTTTTATTAATTATCAAAGTCGCCTGGCGACTTCGCCCGAAAGCTCTGTTGGCAAAAAAGCGGGCGCCTATGTGACATTAGCTTCCACCTTCGCGCTGGCAATAATCGCGGCTCCTTTCTCGATCGCCGGCTGCGCTCCCGAACCCGATGACGACGCTCAATTCTATTATTCAGAAGGCAGGGTACTCGCAGAGAATGGCCATATTCGTGAATCAATCGCGGTATTTGAACACTTCATCAGTGAATATCCCGATTCTCCCCTGGCCAATGACGCCCAGTATAGGATCGGCATGAGTTATTATCTCTTAAATGAATATGAAGCGGCTATAAGCGCTTCCCAAGCGCTTATAGATAAGTACCCCGATTCCCCCCTGGCCGATGACGCCCAGTATATGATCGGCATGAGTTATTATCTCTTAAATGAATATGAAACAGCTATAAGCATCTTTCAAACGTTTATTGACCGGTCTCGCCCTGGCAGCGCGGTCGATGAAGCCCGGTATAAGATCAGCTATTGTTATTTACTCTTAGGCGATAGTTATTTGGACTCAAATGAATATGAGAAAGCCGCCGAAGCTTATCAAAAAGCAATTGATAATGATCCTGATTCGCATTTAGCGCAAACGGCAAAAGACCGGCTCGCCGCAATGGACGGCGGGAGATAATAAAGTGTCTGAAATAGATCCGCTCCATCTGCCGGCTTCTTCTTCATATCTGCCGGCCAAGAGGCGCCCATCAGCCGGATCGGCAAAAAGCCATGGCCATAACGATGATGCGAAAATTGACGCTCCTAAAGAGTATGTTTTTCGCTACGACTCTCTCTGGCACATGGAAACCGGCGCCGTCAACCTCATTTCAGTCCATCAACTTGTCGAAGATTGGGTGATCAGGCCCTGGGGGGAAGCGGCCGGGCTCACCGCTTCCGGGAATGGGCGGCTGCTCGAACTGATCCCCACCGCGATTTTGTCTCTCTATGCCGGCGGAATGCAGCATGAAATATTCGGTCATGGCGCCAGGTTTCGAGAGATCGGCTTTGGCACAAAGTCCGATCTCCGATTCTGGAAACTAAAATTTGGCCAGGTGGCAATAACTGGCAATTCTTATTACATCAAAAATAATAAATCGCCTTATATTGACCGCCTTGGGAGAATTTCTGCTGCTGGCGGTATGGAAGCAACCCAGGTGATGTCAAAAAGAATTGCCCAACAAACAGCGATCGGCGGCGGAGGATATGATCTGGGCTGGCTATATCTTGATACGAAGCTTGATACGACCGAATATATTCTGGCCAACAGCCCGGCGATTCGCCGGGGCATAGTTTATCCTTATTTAGAAGAATTCAATCAAGCAGTATTTAAAATTTCATCTTCAGCATTTGACATTTCATCATATTGGCGTTTAATGGGCGAACTTCGGCTGGAAGAATTGGTTGATCAATATGGCCTTAAAACGGTGCTCGACAACGATCTGTGGCACGGGCCGAATTTCAACTTCCGCGCTATCGATGCCGGCGCGCTCTGGAATGCCTTGGACCCGACTCTCTGGTATTCCGCCTACCGGGTTTACGACTATATCGATACCGGCCGGGACACTTTCAGCCCGCCCTCTTTCTTGCCCAGGACCAATTTCGCGCTGACAACGAGAGGGCCTGATTTCTATTTCCGCCTGCCTTTTAAGGCCGACGGAACAACACTGTTTGACCCCTACATCAGGTCAACCGCCAACCATAGCGAAAACAACTTTGGCGCCGGGCTTGAGATGCATAATCTTTATCTCGGCCATCTCTCTGGAGCAGCATTTACAGTAAATCCAGAACTCCATGGCTGGTATAAAGCTGGCTGGCAGGGCGGGTTTGGTTATTCCCTTGGAACCGGCATTAGCGCGCAAATACAGGACAGATTTTCGATTGGCGGCGGCGGCTACTACAAGACCGAAGGCCCTTTGATGGGCAAAGTCGAAAACGCTGGTTTCCAATGGTATTTGCAGGCGGGAATAAGCCTGTAAAATTGGTTACTCACCCGGTATCCTCCTCATCACATACGCGTCCTCTCCGTCTGGATAATAAGCTTTCCTGATGCTGATGACTTTAAAGCCGTATTTCTCATAGATGTCCTTGGCGGTTTCGTTCGATGTCCTGACCTCCAGAAAAAAAACCTCTTCATCATTTAAGACATGCTGGATGAGTCTGCGGCCGATCCCTTTCCCCCGGTAATCCGGGTGCACCGCCATGTTAATGATATGTTCCTCGTCAAGAACCTTTTCGATTCCGATATAACCGACGATCTGGTCATCATCCCTGGCCACCAGATATTTGTGCTCATCCTCGCGGAAAATGGCTTCCGGTTTCGGGAATTTGAAGCAGAGCTTCTCGATTTCCACCACTGCGGCAATATCTTTATCCTTCATCGGCGTGATCACTATCATGAAAAAGATTATAACATAACTAATGCGAACCGAACTCTCTGATATTCGGCTGATGGGAATATTGAGGGGTGAGCTTGAGCGGGTCGTCCGCCTGTCCGGCCTTGATCTTAGAAAGTCCGAGCCGAGCCACGTTCACGCCGAGCGGGTGGCTGTGAATATCTTCCGCAAAATGAACATTTACCCCATACCCCATGCCTCTTACCCCCTGAAGATTCCCCGTGAGAAATATTTCCCCTTCGATCTTACCCAATAATGCCGTCAACCTGTCCAATTTCATGACCAGATCATCCGTCAGGCGCTTAAGCTTGTCATGGTCGCTGCCAAACAAGGCGACATTATACTCATCCGCCCGCGCGTCGAGAACAACCATGATCGTCCCTTCAACTTCCATCAGATTGAAGGCGATCGCTTCGAGCGTGGAAACGCCGGTCAGGGGGACATTGAGTGCCTGGGCAATCGATTTCGCCGCCGCCAAACTGCCGCGCAGTCCGGCATATGAGCCGGGACCGGCGGCGACGGCCACGCCCTCAATTTGCGACGGCTCGATCCCAGCTTCCTTGACGTAGAACATGATCTTTTCGGAGTGGCTGTCGGCTACGGTCGTCTCAACGAGGAGCTTATTTTCGTCGACCAAACCGATGCTGATTACTTTAGTCGCGCCGCTAAGGCCGAGGACAAACATATTTCCCTCTCGTTTTCAGAAATCCATTCAATTTCTATCTTTGCGGCGGCTTGAGGCAGAAGCTCTCCAAGTTTCTCCGCCCATTCGATGACGCAGACGCCGCCGCGGTTAAAATACTCTTCGATCCCCAGGTCGGCGATCTCAAGCCCCTCATCCAGCCGGTAAAGGTCGATGTGATAGAATGGCAAGCGGCCGGCGTATTCGTTGATGATGATAAAAGTTGGAGAAGTGACGTAATCCTTGACGCCGATCCCCTCCGCAATCCCCTGTATTAACGTTGTTTTCCCCGCGCCGAGTTGTCCTGTCAGCGCGATGACATCGTTGGGCTTAAGTACCGCGCCGATCTTGCGGCCAAGATCGATGGTTTCAGCGGCGCTGCGCGTTGTTACCAACGTTCGTAGTCGTCATAGCCGCCGGTCTTGATGTCTTTGAAGCCCGGCAGTTCGTCGTCATACTTTTCCCCGCCCTCGGCTTTTCTCTCTTCAAACAGGTCTTCGATGCTTTTCTCCAGCACCGGGTGAATCGCGTGCGGCGCGATCTCCTTGAGCGGCTTGAGAACGAACATCCGCTCATGCATTAATGGGTGCGGGACCTGCAGTTTGTCGTCGGAGACGATCTGGTCATCGAATAATAATATGTCGATGTCCATCGTCCTCGGCCCCCACTCCGTCTCGCGGTCGCGGCCAAGCGCCGTCTCGATCTCCTGGCAGACCTCGAGCAGTTTTTCCGGCGGCAGTTTGGTGATGATCGCGACCGCCGCGTTCATGAACGCCGGCTGGTCAGCCCCGCCTTCGGCTTCCGTCTCATAATTTGACGAGCGCTTCGTCACCTGGATATTGGGATTCTTCTCTAACAGGAAGATCACCTGTTCAATATACTCTTCCCTGTCCCCCACGTTGGAGCCCAGGCCCAGATAAACCTTGGCCGGACCGGCCTTTTTCTTTGTCTTCTTAGCTTTGGCTGCCGTTGCCTTCTTTTTCAAAGTTTTTTTTGTCTTGACCGCCTTCCTTTTCTTCGCCATAAACTACTGCCTCCTTCTCACGATCGCGTCGGTCAGCCGGGCGACCCGGAAAATCTCTCTGACGTCATGGACGCGCAAAATATGCGCTCCGTTCATTATCGAAACCGCGGCCGCCGCCGCCGTCCCCTCCACCCGCTCTGCCGGCGGCAGACCGAGCGCCTGGCCGATCATCGACTTGCGGGACGGGCCGATCAGGATCGGCCGGCCGAGGGCCTTCAGCTCGCGCAAGTTCTTCAGGATATCGAGGTTGTTCACGACGGTTTTCCCGAAGCCGAGGCCCGGGTCCACGATAATTTTCTCAAGTAGTATACCAGCATTTTCCGCAATTGCAATACTTTCGGCGAGGCCTTCGATGACCTCCCCCATCAGGTCGGCATAAACGGGATTTCTCTGCATTGTTTTGGGCGTGCCGCGCATGTGCATGAGGCAGACAGGCGCCTTATGTTTCACGATGACTTTGGCCATGGCTCCGTCATATCTTAAGCCGCTGACATCGTTCACCATGTCCGCGCCGGCGGCAATGGCCGCGCGGGCGACCGCCGCTTTGCGCGTGTCGATGGAAATGACGGCGCCGCGGTCCCTGGCCAGAGCTTTAATGACCGGCAGGACCCGCCTCAGCTCTTCCCGCGCCGGAACGGTCGCCGCCCCCGGCCTGGTCGATTCTCCGCCGACATCGATGATATCAGCCCCTGCTTCGATCATCAGCCAAGCCCTTTCAAGCGCGGCTTGAGGGTCAAAGAATTTACCGCCGTCGGAGAATGAGTCAGGAGTAACGTTGAGGATCCCCATAATGTATGTTCGGCGGCCGAAATCAAAGGTCTTTGGACCGATCTTTATAGGAGCGGGGATTCGATCGTAATTATTGAAGCAGGTCTCGATCTCATTGGCTATCTTCGGCAGGCCAAACTGGTGCAGCCGGAGTTTATTGATCAAAAGCTTGAGTTGTTTCAGCGTGCCGAAGATCAAAAGATCGGTTGCTTTGACGGAATGGCTGATCGCGCCGTAAGCGGTGGCCGCCTCCCCGCCGAAAGATAGCATTTCCTGTTTAATGATGTTGGCCGCCACCGGCCGCACATTCTTTAATTTGATGACGCGGCTGACCGCTTTGGCAGCCATCAATTTTACACCAACCGGATCACAGCCAAGAGCAAGTATCTCTTTGGCCGCCAGGGAAAGATCGTTAATTTCAATTAGTCGCGCGGTCATTTGAGCTCCAGCCGCACGATCCTTCTCGTCTTATCGGTCACCTTAGCCCTGTCGTCGACTCGCCAGCCGCCGACCCAGACGATTTGGCCGCCGCTCTCCACCACCGGCACGGCTTCGCGCTCTTCGGCCGGGATTTTTTCATCGACAAAGAAGTCCTGCAGCTTCTTGGTCCCCATGACTCCTAACGGCGCGAAACGGTCGCCGGGCAGTTTGTTGCGCACGATGATCTCCTTGCCGAGCGCCGCGTAGTCGATATATGCCACGCTCCTATCGTCGCTCCGCTCGATCTTATCGGCAAAACCGCAGGCAAAGACGCACCCGATCTCCGGCAGGTCGACCTGCCCCGGAACCTTCAGGGTGTACCTGAACTCCCGGCAGGCGACGGCCGCCGACTTCTCGCGGCTGATCGAGAGGACTTCGCGCTGGCCGGCGGCAAAGACGCCGCCCGGCAGATGCATCTCCCATTTTTCGGCCGCGTCCAGTTTTTCGAGCAGGCCGCGGATATGGCCAAATGACAGTTGGAAGAGATCCCCCTTCACTTTCTCGATCGCCAGCCGGAGGAGATGCCCCTGAATGGCCGATTCAATCTTGCGCAGGCGCGGCAGTGAAAGCTTGATCTCAGCGGCTGTCTGCTCGAGTTTGACCTCGGCCAGCGCTTCCGCCGCCTTGTTCTCAAGATACAAGCTGTCCTCGGTCAGGAGGAGGATCGTCTGCAGAATGATCTCCTTGATATTGAGGTTATAGATCTTGAGCTGGGGAACAAGCTTGAGCCGCACGCTGTTGCGCATATATTTTGACTCGTAATTGGTGTGGTCGCGCCGCGGCACGAGTTTGAGGGCGCCGACATAGTCCTCGATCTCCCGGCGCCAGACCCGGATCAGCGGCCGGACGATCACGCCCCGCTTCGGCGGAATGCCGCACAACCCTTTGAGGCCGGCGCCGCGCAGGAGCCGCATCAAAAATGTCTCGATATTGTCGTCGGCGGTGTGGGCGACCGCGATCTTATTGGCCTCCACTTTCTCCGCGGTCCGCTCAAAGAATTCATACCTGGCCTGGCGGGCGGCCTCTTCGATCCCCAACTTTTCTTTGCGGGCCAGCGCCGCGACATCGACCGCTTCGACCGTGATCGGCAGGCCGAGTTTTTGCGCCAGCCCTTCGACGAACCTGACATCAAGGTCGGCGTCCCCCTTGCGCAGCATGTGGTTGAGATGGGCAATGTGCAGGGAGAACTTCGCCCCGTCGTGGATCGAAAAGAGGAGGTTGAGCAGCGCGGTCGAATCGACCCCGCCCGAGACAGCGACCAGGACTTTATCGCCGGGCTCGAGCAGCCTGAATTCTTTTATCGTTTCTAACAGTTTTTTTTCGATCATATCAATGCGGGATGGTAAAAGCGATGCCCCTGTAACAGCGCAAACCGCAATAGAGCGCGTAGCCGTAAAGCGCCGCCCCGGCCAGGATCTCCAGGACGTCAAGAAAAGGGATATAGAAAAAACTCCAGATCAGGTTAACGAGAAAACGGACGGCGAAAAAGATGATGAAGATGCCGGTCCACATGAGCAGGGCCTGCCCGCCGTGAAAACCGGTGAATTCATCGCGCCGTTTTTCGGTGAGGACGATGTACAATGATGGTATCCACAGGCTATAAGCCAGCGCCGCCAGTGTTTTATCTTTCATGGGAATTCCAATGCCGGGAGTCGGGATCGAACCGACGACCTAGGGCTTATGAGTCCCTCGCTCTAACCAACTGAGCTATCCCGGCCCGTGGACATTTTTAGAATAACACAATTAAAATATGTTTGCAATAATCGCGGGCCGGTGTTAAAATATCGTTCAAAAGGGGGTAAGGCATTTGGCAGACAACGTCAAGATAATCGTCATCGATGATGAGCCGTCGGTCCTTGAGTCGTTCAAGATGATCTTAAAGATCAAGGATTATGACGTCACGACTTTCCCAGACGGGCCGACCGCCATTGCCTCCCTTGAAAAAGGCAAATACGACATGGCTTTTGTCGACTACCGCTTGCCCGGCATGGACGGGCTGGAAGTCCTCAAGAAGCTCAAGGAAGCCGACCCCGGGATCGAAGTGGTCATCGTCACCGCCTACGCCACCGAATCAAATCACGCCAACGCGATCACCCTCGGCGCGCTCGAGTATCTGCGCAAACCGTTTCTGATGGAAGAGATCTATGAGCTGGTCGAGCGCGGCCTGCGGCGCAAACGCGCCAAGGCTTCCCGACACGAAGGCGAAGCCGGCCCGGCCATGGGCGCTATCCACTAATCTCTCGACTCACTTCGTTCGCTCGAGATTTTCAATCCTGTCTGCCAATCTCCAGCATCCGCTCGATCGCTTTTCTAGCTTTGTCAGCAATAGGTTTTGACACGGCGACTTCGGTTTTCAGATCTTCCAGCGACCAGAGGACTTTTTCCAACGTCGTCATCTTCATATTGGGACAGACCGCTCTCTCCGACGCCGGATAAAATCTCTTGCCCGGGTTCTGCTTCTGCAAAGTATAGATAATACCCGTTTCCGTCCCGATGATAAACTCATGCCGCTCCGACCCCCTCACGAACTTGAGCATACCTCCTGTTGAGAGGACTTCGTCGGCCAGCGCCGTCACTTCGGGACGGCACTCCGGATGGACCAGGACAAGCGCCCGCGGGTGAGCCCGCCGCACCTGCTCGATATGCTCGGGGAAAATATTGGCGTGGGTCGGGCAATAGCCGTCGAACAGGATCAGTTTCTTCTCCGGAACCTTGCTTTGCGTATATGTCCCCAGATATTTGTCCGGGACGAAAATAACTTCATTATCAGGCAATGACCTGACGACTTTGACTGCGTTGGCTGAAGTACAGCAGATATCCGATTCCGCTTTGATCTCGGCCGTCGTGTTAACATAGCAAACGACCGGCGCTTTTGGATTTTGCAGTTTGAGGTTAGCAAGCTTCTCAACGGTGATCATGTTGGCCATGGGACAGCCGGCTTTGACTTCGGGCATGATGACCTTTTTCTCCGGGCAAAGGATGGCCGCCGTCTCGGCCATAAAATGGACGCCGCAAAAGACAATAACATCGGCTTGAACCTTTGCGGCCTGGCTGGAGAGCCCCAGCGAATCGCCGACGTAATCGGCAATGTCCTGCACCTCCAGGCGCTGGTAGTTGTGCGCCAGGATGACGGCATTGCGCTCTTTTTTTAATTTTTGTATTTTCCCAAAGATATCAGACATTACCAGCCTTCGGTCAAGAGTTTTTCTTGGAGCTTTTTGGTTTCCTTAGGCGTTATTTTGTTGACAAATCGGCGGGCGCTTTCCAACCATTTTAGCATTCTATTAATCGGCATTTTCAACATGTCTTTCAACTCCTCATCGCTATAATAATGGCTCATCACCATTTTCTTGCTGAAGTGCTTATTCATTTATTGTTTTCAGCTCCTTGAGCCTTTGCAATGAACCGATATCGATCCAATCGCGCAAACGATTAGCAATGTTTTTCATTTTGATCAAGTCATCAAACGACACGCAGGCAATATTAAATTTATTTACTCTGAATATTTTGCGTTTTTTATAGGCCTTTTTAAAATCAATTGGATTCTTTAAGAAAACGTCAATTCTTTTATCCGCATCATTTTTATTAACAAAAGCGATCGCCGCCAATTTTTCCCATTTGCTTTTCGGAATATTTGTAAAATAGCCGAGCGGCTTAATGGCTGCAATAAATTTACTCAAATCCTCTTTCGGCAAAGACAGATCGATCATTAAATCCAGATCCCTGGTCAATCTATGTAAACCATACAAATTAACCGCTAACCCGCCGACCACTAAATATCTGATCCTTTTTTTATTTAATGTTTTAATTTCTTCTTCATAATAGCCGCCTATCATTTTAGGATAATCCCTCCGTCTAAAACTTCGTTCCCGCTATAGAAAACCACCGACTGCCCGGGTCATCGCCCGCTGCGGTTCCTCAATTATAGCTTTTGCACATTTTTTCCGTATAGCTGAAATTTCCCCCACTTTTTGACGATAATATTATAGAAGGTTTAAGGAGTAAAAACAAATGACCAGGATTGCTGGGCAGAGTCATAACATTCCGAATATGCGAATTAATCTCTTGAGAGAGGGAGAGAGAGTAAATTTCTGGTCAGGACCCCCCCCCAACATCATAACCCCAAAAACTTTCGTTATCTGGTTCATGCCGTAAAACTGCCTGAAAATAGCCACATTCGATTTGCCTTAGCCGAAATGGCAAGTATAACTAATGGGGAGATTAAAGGTAACGATAAATATGCCTTTGATCTGCTTCGCGAGCCGCATAAGATTTCAGAAAAACCAATAATTTCCGCATCTTTGATAGATCATGACCATACTGCCACTTGGAGTGGCGGCGGATTCATTCTTGAGGTTGCTCCAGAGCATGTTTTGGATGCAGGCCCTCAAGACTTGGGAGCAAATTTCTTTGACCCTGAAGGGCGCCAAGATTCTCTACTTAAAAGCCGCTCCCTGGCTTATAACCCTGATGAACTCTTGAAGGCCACCGCCCCATACCATTACAACGAAGTGGTTTTAGCCGGGAAAACAAAAGATGGTTTGCCGGTAAAGATCAAAGGCATTTTTATTAAAAAAACTACTGGCGGAAACCTCCTGGCCCCGAAGCTCGCCGGTAGGCTGCTCTGGCTTGCCCGCTCCAATAACTGGCCAGTTATATATATTACCCATAAAACACTCCCGTTCGAAGAAACGGGGCGCCTGGAAGAGGTTGCAATTAATAGAGAGGAAGGGGAAATATATTTTAATGCGGATGGCAAACGCTTCGATTTTCGTCTAAAGGTTAAAAAATTCTGGCTTATAGAAGATGGCGGGGAAACTATTCGCCCCATAAAATTAGATGAAAAATTATCTGCCATTGCTAAATTAAAGGAACTGCTGAAGAACGACGACAAAAATTCAGACATTTATCAATTTATTGATGAGGTTATCCGACAAGTTGAAGCCTTACCCAAGTATTATTTGATTTCCGGTTTTGTTTGCTTCCCCGATGCCCAATCGCTTAAAGATGTCCGGATGTATGGAAAAGAGGACTTGGTATTCGCCTTTAATGAGCGGCAATATATTTTTGATCCAGAGCAAAGTAAATTTTCGGTAATTGTTTCTTACCCGGAACACACTTCCGCAAATTTACACAAAATGTCTCCTGATGAATTTAGAACCGCCCTCAATAAACTCCGGGAGCTTTTAAGCAACGCGGATCCAAATGATCCAGGATGCCATATGGTCAAAGAACGGATGGGAAAGATTGAAACTTATTGGGAAAGTTTTCATTCTCGTTGAATCACCCCTCCTCCTAATGCCTCTTCCCCCCGATAAAAAACTACCGACTGGCCGGGCGTGATGGCTCTCTGCGGTTTTTTGAATATTACCCGTGCTCTGTGTTCCGTGTTCTGTGTTCCGTGTTCTACTTTCAACACCGCTTCCGCTGCAGGCGAATTATATCTGATTTTGGCCGTAACTTCTAATTCCCTTCCTATCAACCGATCCACCGAACCAGCTATCAAATTAAACTGCTCCGCGACCAGTTCTTTCCCCAGCGTGTCGTCCTGATCGCCGATGACAATCGCGTTCTTTCCCCTATCAATCTCAACCACATACTTGGGGTTTCCCCGGTGAGCGCCGATCCCCTTGCGCTGGCCGATAGTATAAAAAGCGATCCCGCCGTGCAAACCGATGATATTTCCATCCTTGTCCAGGATCGGGCCGGGTTTGACGGCCTCGGGACAGAACTCCTTCAAGAACTTTCCGTAATCATCCCCTTCGACAAAGCATAACTCCTGGCTCTCCGCCTTTTCCGCCACCGGCAGTTTTAACTCCTTCGCCTTCTCCCTCACCTCATCCTTGGTCATTTCTCCCAGCGGGAACAAAGTATGCGCCAAACTCTCCTGGTTCATCGTGTAAAGAGCGTAGGATTGGTCTTTTCGATCGTCAACGCCTTTGAATAGTTTGTAATTTAGAGCTTGGGATTTGAGATTTGTTTCGTATTTCCCGATGCGCGCGTAGTGTCCCGTCGCAACAAACTCCGCTCCCAGCTCTCGAGCTTTCCGCATCAGCAGATCAAACTTCATGAATTGGTTACAGCGGACACAGGGGTTTGGTGTGCGGCCGTTTATATATTCTTCAATGAAATTGTCGATCACATAATGTTGAAAGTCGTCTTTAAAGTTCAAAGTATAGTGAGGGAAACCGAGCAGCTCAGCCACCTTTTTGGCGTCCTTGGCGGCGTCGAACGAGCAACACCCCCGGTCACTTGATTTTGAGGAACAGGAGAGAGACATGGTGACACCGATCAGATCATAGCCCTGCTCTTTCAATAGCGCCGCCGCAACGGAGGAATCAACTCCGCCCGACATTGCAACGAGAACTTTAATGTCCATGAACCTCGTCATGTAATGATTCATCATGGGGTTTATAGCCCGGCAGTCCCTTGCCTGTCGTCTTAATTAAGTAATCATTGATCGCCGCCTGGACAGCTTCTTCGGCCAGGACTGAGCAGTGCATCTTGACCGCCGGCAGGCCGCCAAGCGATTCCGCCACAGCTTTGTTGGTCAAAGCCAAAGCTTCGTCAAGTGACTTTCCCTTAATCATTTCGGTCGCCATCGAGGAGGTCGCGATCGCCGCCCCGCAGCCGAACGTCTGGAATTTTACATCGGTGATGATATTGTCCTTAACTTTGATGAACATCTTCATGATATCGCCGCAATTATGAAGTGCCATGGCTGACGATATGTATGAATGGCTCCCTTCAACTTCCAGGTTATAAACTTTACCCTTAAAGTCCGTTAACTTAATGGCTCTGATCGGAGCATAAAAATAATCGTCATCAAACCAGGATTTGATCGGGCTTTTCATTTTGGGCGGCCGAACGATCTTATCACCCACAATCCCCGCCAATTTTTTTAATGACGCGTCTTCTTTAATGTAGATCAAATAACTCTCCTCATGCATCCCGTGCGCCTTAGCCGTCAAAAAGCTAAAGATCATTTTTTGGCGCAATAATAGCTGACGCAGCTGGAAAGCCATTTGTTTCGATATCGTCACAAATTTTGAGGTCTTATTATTAAGATAGCCATCCCCACGCCATAATCCGCAAATAAGCTCTTTTTGCTTCTCAACCGGCAGTAGCATGGCCCAATGGGTGATCGATTTATTGGCGGCGCCTTTGCCGAAAAGTTTTTCAAAGAATCGGGCGAGCCGGGCGCTGTAAAATTCCAAAACGCAGGCATGATGCTGGTTCTTGATGCTGGAAGGCTCGAGCCCAAACAATCTTTTAATAATAAAAATAACATCGGTCAAATAAGCGATCTCATTTTCATGGAAGACAAACCCCAACGTCCCTTTGCATTTTTGCGTCCTGGCATATCCTTCGGAGAGATAATAACCGGCCAACCGTAAAAAATCGGCATTAACCGGCACTCTGTCAGGCAGATCACGGCTTTTAAAATCCCATTTTGGCTTTGGAACGTCAAATTCGATCGAATCGATATCTTGAGTTTCTTTCGGTATCGGATAAAGGATCATATCACCCTTTTCCAACTCTTCCGCGCGATACCAATCGGGCTTAAGTTTTTTGTGCGCCTTGAACTTGTGAGCGTACGGGCTGGTTTTTATGGCCAGGATATGGTGCTCCGGGGTGGTTGAAGAAGACCCTAAATTATGGACCCGTATGTTGAATATTTTGCCGGCATAATTATTTATAAAAGTTTTTGAGACCTCATGATATTTGCCATCATGGCCTAAAACTCTTTTACCGGGAGCGATCCTCTCGATCTCCTTTATATCAGAATTGCCATAAATTAAAGTATCGGATAATACACAGACAGGATTCCCAACCTGCCCCACCCCGTCCGCATCCGGGATCTCCCCGACATTGCGCGGATGCATAAAATGGTCCATCACCTTTTCACTGTATGGTGCTGCCATATTATTTTCCCCCTTTAACCAGCGGTGACATTGCCCGCAGTTTCTTCACGACTTTATCTAAAACCTCGACCACCTGATCTATCTCCGCTTCGGTCGTGTGTTTGCCCAAACTAAACCGGATCGAACCGTGGGCGAGCTGATAAGACAAGCCGATCGCTTTGAGCACGTGGGACGGCTCAAATGTGCCGGAACTGCAGGCCGAGCCGGTCGAAGCCGCGATTCCTTCGAGATCAAGATTCAACAGAATCGATTCGCCTTCAATAAAATTGATGCTGAAATTGACGTTATTAGGCAGGCGCAGCGTCGGATGGCCGTTCAATTGCGTGTCCGGGATTTTGGCCAGGACATCTTTGATCAACTTATCGCGCAAAGGGGTCATTTTCTTTATCTCGCTGCCCATCTCGCGCGCGGCGATCTCGGCCGCGGCGCCAAAGCCGACGATGCCGGTCAGATTTTCCGTCGAGCCGCGGCGATTGTGCTCCTGACTGCCGCCGTGGATCAAGCTGACCAGCTTTGTCCCTTTGCGGACATAGAGAAAGCCGGTCCCCTTGGGGCCATATAACTTGTGCGCCGAAACGGCCAGGAGATCCACCCCCAGCTCATCAACATTGGCCGGGATATGCCCAACCGTCTGCACCGCGTCCGTGTGAAAATATATTTTTCTCCCCGACTCCGAACTCCGAACTCCGATCTCCTTTGCTATTTCGGCAATCGGCTGTATCGTCCCGATCTCATTGTTCGCGTGCATGATCGAAACAAGGATGGTTTTTTCGGTTATGGCGGCTCTCACCGATTCCGGACTCACCACTCCAAACTCATCGACCGGCAGATAGGTGACGCTAAAGCCGCGCGTCTCAAGAAATCTGCAGCACTCGAGCACGGCCGGATGCTCGATCGAAGAGGTAATAATGTGATTGCCCATAGTTTCGTTGGCGAACGCCACCCCTTCGAGCGCCATATTGTCAGCTTCGGTGCCGCCGGAGGTGAAGACGATCTCATCGGGCTTCGCCCCGATCAGCCGGGCGACCTTTTCTCTGGCCTGCTCGATCGCCGCCCTCGTCTCCTGGCCATATGAATGGATGCTCGATGGGTTGCCGAATTTTTCGGAGTGATATGGCCGCATCGCTTCGACAACCTTTGGCTCAACCGGCGTCGTCGCCGCGTAATCAAGGTAGATTTTTTTCATAACTCTATTTTATCACAATGGGAGGAGGATTTTCCGGACCGCCCGCCTGAAAAAATCCTTAAAACTGGCATCGCCGCAAAAGACTTTGGCCAGGAACTGGGAAGCGGCGTGATTCTTTACTCCGTAGCGGTAGCAAAAGCCGGGCAGCACGGCAAAAAGCGCGCGCAGGTAATAGGCGTATTTAAAATCAGAACTGATCTTTTCATAGATCTCCCGGCTGTAGCCATCGATATTGTTTGAAACAATCGCCTCCGCCGCCAGCTTGCCGGACTGGAGGGCGAAACGGATCCCCTCCCCGGTCAGCGGATTGACCAACCCCGCCGCATCCCCGGCCAACAGAACGCGGCCTTTTTGCAGTTTCGCGCCGATGATCGGCAGAGGCAAGGGATGACCAGATATCTTGAATTTCTGCTCCGATGGTTTGTAGCCAAGAAAAACCAGCCATTTATCAAGTTCAACCGTCAGCTCTTTGCCGTGGCTGCCGCCGATACCGACCGAGCACCCGTCAAATTTCGGAAACGACCAGGCGTAACCCTCGCGCACCTGCCCGAACCCCAGATAGACGGTATCCAGCGCATGCTTCGGCTCGGCTAGCTCGATCTCGAGCGCCAGATCGAATTTCCTGCTCGCGCGCAAACCGGCCCATATCGCGATCTGGCTGAAAACGCCGTCGGCCCCGACCAGATATTTCGCTTCGAACTTCTCTGTTTCGGTCGTGACAGCGATCCCGTTCTCTTTGACATCGATCCCAGCCAGCTTGATGCCATCACAAAGTTTCGCTCCGGACCGGACCGCCTCTTCCACGATCAAGAAATCGAATTTCTGCCGGTTGAGCATGGCGAGTTGCGCTCCGAGTTCAACTTTGAACGGATCGGTAATTTTATAAAAATATTTGATCCGGGAGACCAGGCCGGTGATGGCCGGCGAAGCGTCAAAGGGGAGCGAGCGCAGAAATTTGTGCGAAATACCGCCGCCGCAGGGTTTGAAGCGGGGAAGTTTTTTCTTTTCGAGGCTAAGGACATTCAGGCCGGCTTTAGCCAAGAAATAGGCGGCAGTTGCGCCGGCCGGCCCGGCGCCGACAACTATCGCGTCAAATTTCATTTGCCATGAAAACCCTCATTCATGCTGCCGGAACGGTAGCCCTTGAGATCGAGGGTGACGTAAACGTAACCAAGGTCTTCGAATTTTTTGACGATCCCGTCCATGACATCGCCTTCCATGATCTTCGGCAGGGAATGCTGGTCAACCTCGATGCGCGCAATATTATTGTGATGCCTGACGCGCAGCTGCTTAAGGCCTAGCGACCTCAGGTACTTTTCACCTTCCCCCACCATCTTGAGGATTCCCTCATCGATCCTCGTTCCGTAAGGGATGCGCGAAGAAAGACAGGCCATCGAGGGTTTATCCCATGTCGGCAGGCCGGCTTCTTTGGAAAGGTCGCGAATTTCCGTTTTGGTCAGTCCGACTTCTTGGAGCGGACTCCTGACACCTAACTCTTTCTTGGCGCGGCTGCCGGGCCGATAATCGGCCCGGTCGTCATAATTCGAGCCGTCGACAATATGTTCGATCCCCTTTTCATCGGCCAGCATCTTTAAGCGCGAGAAAAGTTCTTTTTTGCAGTAAAAACAGCGGTCAGTCGAGTTACAGAGGAAATTTTCGTCGTCGAACTCTTTTGTTTCGATCAGCCGGCACTCGACGTCGAGCGCGTCGGCGACTTTAATGGCCGCCTCGACCTCCTCGACCGGATAGGTCGGTGACTGGGCGATCACGGCAAGAACATTCTTCTCGCCCAGGATCTCGCGCGCGGCATAGAGCAGATAAGTGCTGTCAACGCCGCCCGAATATGCAACAAGTACTTTTTTGAAAGACGACAGCGTTTCTTTCAGCTTTAAATATTTTGTTCGCATGCTAAATATTGTAGAAAATAGCCCGCTCTTTTTGCCGATGTTTGAGCGTCAGTTCCTCAAGTGTAAGATCTTTAAGGTCATCTTCAACATGGGACTGTATCTTGGCGAACGCCTCAGCCAAGACCGGCAATTTCTTCATCTTCTTGCTGACCAACTCCAGCGGCCCCTCGAAGGCCTCAATAATGTTGAGGACGGTGATCTCGCTCGGCCTTTTCGCCAGGGAATAGCCCCCATGCAGGCCGCGCGTCGATTCAAGCAGGCCGCCGCGCTTTAGGGTCAGCATCAGCTGCTCGAGAAAGCGGATGGGTATCTTCTGGCTGCGCGCGATGTCGCCGATCTGCACCGGCCCGCCGCCGTAACCCAGCGCCAACTCCAGCACGGCCTGCAGACCGTATTGGACCCTGACGGAAAATTTCATAAAATGATTTTAAGAACTACTCAACAATGATAACGGAAACCGGGCAGGCGCCCGCGGATTCCTTGATCTTGTCCTCGAACTGATTAAAGTTCACCCCGGCTTTGACGCGGGCGATATCCGGCATTTCAAACACTTCAGGGCAGGTTTGCTCGCAAACACCGCAGGAAATACAGCCGTCAATGATCTCAACTTTACTGATAGCCATTCGTACCCTCCCTCCCTTTTTGCTTAATTTTATCACATCGGCGGCGATAAGACAAAAAAATGCCCCCGATATTTCGCGGGGGCATCTATTCAAACAGGCAACTGAGACCAGGCCGCCTATTTCATCTTCCCTTTTTCCATCTTTTTTTGCGTCTCCATCATGCCCTTGTCTTTCATCATCATATCCCAATCTTTCATCATCGTCCTGTAATCTCTCATCATCATCTGGCCGCCCATCGGGCACCACATCATCCCGCTTTTTTTCATCCATCCCCTGCCGTGGTAGCCGCCCAGAACAAGGAGAAGAACGGTCGCGACCACGATCACCCAGGCGATGACCTGTCCGATCAGCTTGGTCGTGCCGGATTCTTTAACCGAAAAAAGCCAGACCAGATGGGCAAAACCCAGGACCAAAGCGGCGATAAGCGCCGCGTATGATAAAAACAAAATATCAGACAACATAAATTCTCCTCCTCAAAAAAATGATCGCCGGACAGTTTTAACCTCTCATCACCTCCTCACGGATTGGCTCCCGATCATTTTGCCGGTTCTTTCTTTTCCAGCTGGCCCATGATGCCGACAGAATGCTTGACCGTCTCGAGATTACAACTCGGGTATTTTGAACACCAGGCCTCGCACTTCTCCGCCCACTCTTCCTCCTCGTAATCAAGGCCGCAGATCGGGCATTCAAAATATTTTTTCCCGGCCAGCTCTATTTTTTTGACCATCTTAGTCAGTCCTGTTCTTCGGGCCGCCGTTAATTATACACTAAAAAATTGAAATTGCCAGTCAATAACAAGAGACCGATAAAAACGAGGAAGCAGCCGCTGATCAGGTTAATGACCCACATATATTTGCCGAGCTTTTTAAGATAAGAAAGGAAAGAGCTGACGGCCAGCGTTGCAAAGAGAAAAGGCGCGCCAAAACCGAGCGAATAGGCGAATAAAAGCAGGGCGCCCTGTCCGACCGTGCCCGACGCCCCGGCCAGAGTCAGAATAGAGCCGAGGATCGGCCCGACGCAGGGGGTCCAGGCCGCCGCGAAGACGATTCCGACCAGGAACGAGCGCCGGTAGCCCTTTGAAGTGATCTTAATATTTAATCTTTTTTCAATCTCCAAATAACCCAGTTTAAGGCCGCTCAAGAAATAGACGCCCAGCAGTATTATTAAAACACCGCCCGCGACCCTCACAAGATCGCGATATTTGAAAAACCACTGGCCGGCAAAGCTCGCCGCCGCCCCAAGCGCGACGAAGACCAGCGAGAAGCCGAGGATAAAAACAAGCGAATTGATGATCGTCAGCCGTCTCGTGTCATTCTTATTATCAGTTAGATGTTTTATCGAGAGGCCGGTGATATAAGAAAGATAGGACGGGATCAAAGGCAGAACGCAGGGAGAAAAGAAAGAGAGGAGCCCGGCAAAAAAAGCGATCGGATAAGAGACCGGCGTCATCTCTCCTCCTTCATTAGGCGGGTCAACATTTCGAGCACAGAGCGCTCCGTCCAATCGCGGCCGCCGACGAAACTGCCGGCGATCCTTCCCTTTTTATCGATGATAAATGTCGCCGGAATAGCGCCGACCCCGTATTGAGAGGCAACCGTACCGTCGGGATCGCTCAGTATCCTGAAAGTATATTTATTCTTTTCCACGAAAGCTTTGAGCTTGGCCGCGTCACGGTCGATCGAGACCGCCAGCATCTCAAAATCCCTGCCTTTCAATTTGTTGTAGAGCGCCTGCATTGAGGGCATCTCTTCACGGCAGGGCGGGCACCAGGTGGCAAAGAAGTTCAGGAAGATCACCTTCCCCTTATGGCCGGACAAGCTGATTGTCCTGCCGGACAAATCGGGCAGCTTAAAATCGATCGCCGGTCTGCCTGTTTCGGGCAAGCCTTGAGGCGCCTGACCCCCTAACGCAAAAGCGCTGACGGCAAAACCAACAAACAAACAAACCAACAAACCTGTCTTTTTCATCACGCTGATTTTCTCACGTAGATATCCTGGATCACTTCCTGCTCCAGCGCGATCTGCGTCTCTTCGACCTGGATGACATAGGAAGGCGATTTCTGATGGACTTTGATCGAGATGCCGGGCGCAATGCCGAACGACATCAGTTTGTGGAGCCGCGGATGATTGTGCGTCAGAATGTAGGCGACTATCACCCGCTCTCCCACCCCGATCTTATCGAGCGTGGTGACCAAGCTCTCGATTACCTCTTTCGCTTTCCGACAGCACCTGCCTTCAGGTATCGGCTGACCGTGCGGACACTCTTTTGGATGGCCGAGTAAAGTGCAAATAGCATCTGTCACTTCTTCGGAAAGGATCTCCTCGAATTTACATGCCGAGTCCTCATCGCCCTTTGTTTCCAACACGTCAGTCAATAAACGTTCAGCCAGCCGGTGCCGCCGGATAACAGAATCCGGCCGTTTTTCTTTTTCTTCGGTCATTTCCTTTTCCTCCTCGGTTTGAATAATTTTGCGAAGAAATCAACAAGCTTTGACCCCTTCGGGAACTCGTAGCCGCAATTGGGGCATTTGATAAGGTCGCAGCCGCCCGCGTGGAGAGGACAGTTCGAACAAACCTCGCGCGAGAATTCGAATTCCTTGCCGCACAACGGGCATTTCATAAAGCAACTCTAAAGTATCGCAGAATAAAATTCAATGTCCCGCCGACCAGAAAAGCGAACGGGAAGATAAAGGCCACGATGCCGAGCGCGGTTTTCATGCCCCGCTCTTTGATCATGACGAGGAATTGCGCCAGACACGGCACGAACAGCGTGATGGTGACCAAACTGACGACGATCTGGGTCGGCGACATCAGTCCCTTCTGCGCGAGAGCGTAGAGACCGGCCGCGCCGTAATCGCGGCGGAAAAAGCCGATCAGGAACGCCTCGGTTGCTTTGACTGGCAGGCCCATGAATGAAACGACCAGCGGGCTGGCCAGGTCTTCAATGATCTTCAAGACGTAGATCTTGTCGAAAACAAAGAGGGCGATCGTCCCATAAATAAAGAGCGGCACCGCTTCTCTCAAATACCACTCGATACGGGCCAGCGTTTTGACAAAAATATTTTTCAGTTTGGGCAGGCGGATCGGCGGTATTTCCATGATAAAATCGGACGACTTCCCCGGGAAAAGGCGAGCTGCCAGAAAGCCGGCCAGGAAAAAGATCAGGCTGACGGCGCCGGCCCAGATCATTGTGGCTTTAGCCGACAAGCCCCCGATCAAGCCGAGTATGACGCCGAGCTGGGCGGAACAGGGAATAGCCAGCGCTAACAGCAGCGTGGCGATGACCCTCTCTCGCCTGGTCTCGAGCGTGCGCGTCGTCATCGTCGCCATCGTGTCGCAGCCAAGGCCGAGGACCATGGGGATGACCGCTTTGCCCGAGAGCCCGATCACCCGGAACGAACGGTTCAAGAGAATGGCCAGGCGCGGCAGATAACCGGAATCCTCAAGGATCGAAAAGAAAAGAAAGAACGCTGTCAGGATCGGCAAGATGATCGCGATCGCGTAGGAAAGCGCCATGGTGATGACGCCGTATTCTCCGACAAAAAATTCTTTGACCAGAGGAACGGGTATGACCAGGTCGGCCAGCTTAATCGACCAGGGATTGATGTATTGGCCAAAAACCACCTCTTCCATAAAGCCGACGCCATTTCCCGCCGCCCAGACCCCCACCACCTGATACAACAGCCAAAGGACGAAAAACAGGACCGGGATGCCGGTCAGAGGGCGCATCGTAAAATCGCCCAGCCGCTCAAGGAACAGCGTGCCCCGGGGCATCTTTTTGACCACAGCTTTATAGATCTCAACGACTTGGCGTTGGCGCTCGCGGTTCTCTCTGGCGTGCTCCGATAAGAGCTTCAGTTTATGTCCCCCCCCAACTTTCGCCGCCTGATCGATCGTTTCTTTCAACTCCCAGACACCGATGCCGTCAGTCGCAATGGTCGAAACAATGACAACGTCCAATAATTCGCTGAGTTTCTTGACGTTGATCTCGATCCGCCTCTGCTCGGCCTCGTCCATCATATTAAGGTTGAGGATAATGGGAAAGCCCATAGCTTTAAGCTGAAGGGTCAAAAGCAGAGTGCGGCGCAGGTTTTTGGCGTCGGCCACCTGGATCACAAGATCGGGGCATTCGTTGAGCAGGAGATCGCGCGCGACTTTCTCATCTTCGGAAGAAGGAATTAAATTGTTCATCCCCGGCGTGTCAATGACTTCATACTTATGCCGGGCGATCGTCCCCGCGCCGCGCGAGACTTCCACGGTCGTCCCCGGATAATTTGAGACCGTCACGTACATGCCGGTCAGATGGGAAAAGATCACGCTCTTGCCGACATTGGGATTGCCGACCAGGGCGATCTTCTTCATCCCCGAGAAATCAATATTAACTTTGCCGTGGCATTCCTGCATAAAGAATCGTTCTCCTCATTATAACATTAGAGCGTCGCCGAAACCCCGAACGTCGCGTTCCAAGCGGGGCTGGCCGCCGAAAACCCCCAGCGGCTGCCGGCATCAAGAATATATTTATCGGACAATTTATATGTCAGCCCAAGCAAAAGACTTCGCGGGTCAGCCGTCGCGGAACTGTCGGGATGCCGGTTGCCGTTGATCTCGGCCAGAAGATGAAGCAAATCAGTTGCTCCATAATCAATGCCCAGCGCGAAGAGCGGTATGTCGCGTAAATTCGCGTCTTTACTTTTGCCGACCCAGGTGTAACCGACGTGCGAATGCAAGACCGCCCGACCGGCCGTTTTTGACGCGACCGCGAAAATGCTCCAGTCCTTGTCGCCGCTGCCCAGTCCGGCGCTGTAATCGCCGTTATCGAGTTTGCCTACCCATTTCAGCGCGAAAGCGGGAGTTTTGAGCCCTTCTTCCGCCAGAAGGAATTTCGCCACAAGATTGATATCGCCGGCGCCGCTGGCCGTCGTGCCATCCGTATTATGATGATACATGTACGTGATTTCCGTCGACAGCTCTAACCGATCGGTCACGCCGTAGATCGGCACGAACAGATAATTCTTCTCCGCCAGGCCGTCGTTCCAGCGCAGATAATCCCAGCTCCCCTCAAACTGGATCATCCCTTTCCCGGCCACGCCAGCGTCTTCGGTGCCGAGAGGACGATAGGCAAGAGCCGGGGCGATGATCATAGACAGCAATACGAACGCTGACGCATATCGCTTCATTTTTGTTCTTCCTTAAACTTTTTATAAGCTCTCAACCCATTGAACAGCCGCGTCTTTTCCTCCGGCGTCATCTCTTTGCCGTATTTCTCGATATATTCGCCGAATTTCTCCAGCGGATAATCCTCCGGCGGGAGCAGCCGGTGGCATGAGCTGCACTTGGCCGAGTACAACTTATACGCATCCGACCGCTCCTCATCCGGCACACAGCCAACGATCAGCAGTGTTGAGCTAAATATTAATGCCAATAAGCAGACGCGTTTGCAGATCATTTGCCCCATTGCCCAAACCACGAACGGCGCCGAAATTCAGCCAGAATTTTTCCTGAGCCCAGGAGAGCGTCGGCCCCGCGTAATGCTTGCCGGTCGTGTAATTGCCCTTGGCCTCAAGCCCGATCTTGAAAGTCGGCCGCAATTCAACGCTGGCGCCGGCCGCGAATTCATTTTCGGTCTTGGCCGCGTCCGTCAGCTCCCTCTTAATAATGTAATTATAGGAAAGATTAAGCGCGCGGATATCTTTGGCCAGGACAATCTTCCCCTCAAAGACGCCGGCCTTGCTTAGATCGTTGGGCTCGATCAACTCGGCATATAAAAGCATGTCGACCGGATAAAGGCCGCGCTCCCCGATACGATAGCGTGTTCTGACTTTGAAACCATCATAAGCAAAAGCCGACGTGGTCGCCACCCCGGTATTGGTCTGTTTGAAGGTCTGATACATGCTCACATCCCAGTTGTCGGTCAGGCCGTATTCAAGTTCAATCCAATGCTTCCAGGTATTAACCTTGGAATTGGCCGTGTCGGGATACTCGAGCGTGTTGTAGTACTCGACCTCCGCCATCCCCTTAGGCATCGTGACATATTCATAGGTCCAGACATACGAGCGGCGGTCGGCTTTGGCCGGTAAGATCAGCGCCGCCAGAAACAGAGAAACCACAAGTAATAAAAATAGCTTCTTTTTCAACATTTTTACCCACTCCTTGATTATTATTTTATATGGAAATGACAATCATTTTCATATTCAAATGAACAAAAAAAATCTTTCGCTTACAATGCAAGCTTTTTCTTCTCACTCCCCTTTCTCTTTCCGACATTTCAAACAATGACCAAAAATCTCCAGGCGATGGTGGAGCGGCTGAAAGTTCATGCTCCCTGTCACCTGCTGCTGGATCTTCTCGATCTGTTTATTGGCAAACTCGATCGTCCGGCCGCAACCAACGCAAATCAGGTGATCATGATGCCGGTGCCCCCATTCGTGCTCAAAGCGCCGACGCTTGCCCGTAAAATTAACCTCCGCCGCCAGCTTCGCTTCTTTAAGCAATTTAACTGTGCGAAAAACGGTGGTCTGCCCCACCCGCGGGTGCTTCTTTTTCACCGCACGATACAGCTCATCGGCGCAAACGTGCCCCTCGAGCCGGAGAAATTCTTGGACGACCAGACGGCGCTGAGCGGTATTATAGAACCCTCTCTCTTTCAAATATTTAAAAAATACCTTTTCAGCAAATTCCATGATCCTCTCCAGCTCCAATTGATATAATCATCTTGAAATTGATAATCATTTTCATATTTATATGATAACATTAACTCTCATGTTCTGTCAAGAGGTAAATTTGGGCTCGAGTCTCTATCGGTGACTACCTGATGAATAGCTCTTTCAAGGTCAATAATCCAAAAAGGATGAATACCGCCGCCCCGACCAGCCGCACCCGATCTTCCGATATAATATTCTTCAGGCCCCGCCCCGCCAGTATGCCAAGCCCGTTGACCACGACCATGGCCAGGGTCGCGCCAAGCCAAACCTGGAGCGGCGCGCCGTATTTGGCCGAAAGCGCGAAAGCCGCTAACTGCGTCTTATCGCCCAGTTCAGCCAGAAAAAAGGCGGTGAAGACAATGCCAAATTCCCCTTTGCCGCCATCCCCTGCCCTCTGCCCTGCCTTCTCCCGAGAAAAGACCGTGTAAAACCCAAAGAAGATGAAAAGAGAACCGGCCAAGAGCTGAATATAAAACGCGGGGACATAACGATTGATCACGCCACCGAAGATCACGGCCGCCCCCATCAGCAGCGCTGTGGCACAAAAGACGGCCGCCATGACCTTCCAGAAAGAATAACGGGTGGCAAAACCGAACGTCAATAGCTGGGTCTTATCGCCCAATTCGGCCAAGCCGATCACAGTTAAAGCCGCAAGGAAAGGATAAAAGATTATTAGTAATTCTCCGCTAACAATTCATAATATGACTGCGGCTGGGCGCAGGCCGGGCAGGACTTTGGCGCCTCTTTGCCCTCATGGACATAGCCGCAGTTCCGGCATTTCCACTTGACGGGCGCGTCTCTTTTGAAGACCTTCCCTTCTTTCACGTTCGCGAGCAGTCTGCGGTAGCGCTTTTCGTGCTTTTCTTCCACCTCGGCGATTTCTTTGAACACCCCGCCGATCTCGGCAAAACCCTCACTGCGCGCGACCCCTTCCGCGTCAACATAGAGCTTGGTCCACTCAAGCTGCTCCCCTTGGGCCGCCGCCAGGAGATTAGCCGCCGTATCGCCGATCACGCCCGAGGGATAAACAGCAGTGATCTGCGCGTCGCCGCCGGGCAGGAACTGGAAAAAACGCTTGGCGTGCTCTCTTTCGTTCTCCGCCGTCTCTTCAAAGATCGCCGCGATCTGTTCAAAACCTGCTTTGCGGGCGACGCCCGCGAAATAAGTATAACGATTGCGCGCCTGCGACTCGCCGGCGAACGCCGTCAGCAACGTTTGCTCGGTCTTTGTCCCTTTCAGATTCTTCATTTTATTAAGGCCTCACTTCCCTAACGTCTTTGAAAATACGCGTCGGGCGCCAGGGACCGCAGATCCACTTTATTCCACCTCTAAAAACTGATCTTTAGCCGCGCCGCAAACCGGGCAGATCCAACTCACCGGCAGGTTTTCAAAAGGGGTGCCCGGCGGTATCTGGCCGTCGGGGTCGCCTTTCTCTGGGTCATAGACATAGCCGCAGATCTGGCAGGCATATTTCTTCAATTAGACCTCTTCGAGCGCGGTCGTGAAAAAGTCGTCATGGTCTTCTTCGTCGGAGAGTATCCCCTGGAAGAGCTTATAGGTCGCCTCATCGTTTTCGGCTTTGGCGACCGCGATAACTTCGTTATAGAGCTTGATGGCGACCCGCTCGTCTTTCTGGTCCTGCGCCAGCATCTCTTTCAAGCTTTCGCCGACAAAGATCGGCTCCGGCTTGGTCGTGGGGATGCCGCCCAGATAATTCAGCCGCTCGGCGATCGCCTCGGCGTGCTTCATCTCGGTGACGGCAATGCTCTTGATCTGGTCTTTGACCGCGTAGCCCTTGACCCCGCTCCAGAGGACATGCTGCCACATATATTGGACCACGACCTGCAATTCCCGCGCGATACTCTTGTTCAACAGATCCTTCAATTTTTCCGATGCCATTTTAATTCCCCCTTTTATATCTATCCATCTAACGACCTAACAATCTATCGAATTGTACCCTATCCAACCAAGATTTTCCACTAGGCAAGATCCCCCTCCACAATCCAGCGCTCCTGCTCGCGGAACCAGTCGCCCGGATGGTCAAGGTACTCGAGCGTCTCTTGGAAAAGTTCATAATGGGTGTTCTCCTGTCCCATCAGGAACTTGAAGAAGGCCTTGACGGTTGGACTCGCGGCCTCATCCGCCAGCCCCTTGTAGAAAAGGTATGATTCCCGCTCAAGGTCGAGAGCCGCCTTGTAGGCCTCGGAGAGGTCGGCGTCGGTCTTGATCGGCTTTTCTTCCAGCCGGCGGCCGACTTTCTCAATGATCCGCCTGATATAGTCCTTTTTTTCGGCGTGTTTGATGGCGCCGATCATTTTGGCGGCTTCCGGGTCGCCCTCCGGCCGCTGGCAGTAGCCCTCGATCGCCTTGATATGCTCAATTTCTTTGGCCGCCACCGCTTCAAACGTCGATTTGCCTAATTTGTTCACGGTTCGGTTAGCCGCGTCCATGTAAATTTTATAGCCCTTCTTTTCCATATCGAGCGCGATCTTCATGGCTTCAAGCGTGCTTTTCATGGCTTTTCATCTCCTAAATATAATTTTTCAGAAGCTCTTTGATCCCGGCTGACCTTGGCTCATCTTTTTCGCCCTTCCCCTTCAGGAACAGCTCGTCAAATGTCGGCCAGGAGGCCTTGTAGAATGTCCCCAGGGCGATTGGCGCCTCCGTATTATAGTCCCATTCCCGCATCTTTTTCAATGCCGCTTCGCGGTCGGCCGGGTCGTGGTCTTTCAGCTCATAAACATGTTTGCTGTAATAGTCGTAAAGATTATTGAAGGTCACGCAAACTTGGAGGACATCGATGAGCGAAAATCCTTTGTGCAGGATGGCTTCTTTGATCTGTCTTTTCAAGAGCGGCAGGTTGGCGGAATAACCGCGAGCAATATGGGTGGCGCCGGCGGCCAGTATCAGCTCGAGCGGATTGATAGGCCTCTCGAGGTTCCCACTGGGGATCGAGCGCGACTTAAAGCCCTGCGGCGAAGTCGGCGTGACCTGTCCCGTCGTCAGGGCATAGACGCGGTTGTCATGAACGATCAGCGTAATATCAATATTTCTTTTGGCCGCAAAGATCAAATGCTCGATCCCCTCGCCATAAGCATCGCCGTCACCGGAAAAGACAATGACCTTAGTTTTCGGGTTGGCCAGCTTGATCCCTTCGGCGGGAGGTAGCGGCCGCCCGTGGAGTGAATAGAAACTGTTTACATTAATATAGTCGAGCATTTTGGCGTGCTGGCCGATCCCCCCGACCAGGACAACATCGTCAAGCGAAGCCCCCTCGCCCTGCAGCTCGGCGAGGACCGCTTTGACCGCGTTCAGGATGGCGAAATTGCCGCAGCCCGGGCACCAGTCGTTGCGCGCGTGCGTTTCTATATCCATTTTTTTAATTCACCTTCAAGCTCATCCAGATCGAAAGGCCGGCCGTCATATTTTAATGCCATCTCGTCAACGCTAAAGCCGTTCAACTTGAGCAATTTGGCCAGTTGGCCCGTCGCGTTGTTCTCGACGCAGATCAGTTTTTTGACATCTTTGACCGCCGATTCAAATTGTTTAACGGGGAACGGCGAGAGGACAAGCGGCTGAATGACTTTCAAACCAAGTTTTTGCGCCGCCTCGACGCAGACCCCCTTATTCGAGCCCCAGCAGAGGATCGCGGTCGCGGCTTTCGCGTCTCCGTAAATTTTTACGGTTTCATATTTTTCAAGCTCTTGAGCAAGCTGTTTTCCTTTGAGCAGGCGTTTCTCGGCCATTTGTTTTGTATTAGCCGCGTCCTCGGTCGTTAGCCCCTTCGCATCATGCTCATAACTATTGATCTTGACAACCACCTCCTTGTCCCCGGGGAAAGCCCGTTTCGGCAGCGCCGCTTCTTTGACCACCTTGATCGACGAAAGATCAAAGTTAAAGCCCCCCTCGGCCATCGTCTTGTCGGTCAAAATAAAAGCGGGGATCTGGAATTGCCAGGCCAGGTTGAGGGCGACGGCGCCCCAGTAGTACGCTTCTTCCGGATCGCCGGGTGCGACGATAAACCTGGTGAATTCTCCCTGCCCGGCGTTGAGGACAAAATGAAGCTCGGTCTGCCCTGTGTAGGTTGGGAGACCGGTGCTCGGACCGGTCCTCTGCCCTACAATAATAACGATCGGCAATTCGGCCATGCCGGCAAAGCTCACTCCTTCGGTCATCAGGCAGAAGCCGCCGCCGGAAGTCCCCACCGCCGCTTTCGTCCCGGCGTAAGAAAAGCCCAGCGCCGTCAGCATCACGCCGATCTCGCTCTCCGGCTGGAGGACTTTCAGGGAAAATTCTTCGGCCTGCTCGGCCATAAAATGTAAAATAGTCGAGGCAGGGGTCATCGGATAGGCAACATAGGCCTGCAAACCGGCCGCGATAAGCCCCAGACTCAGCGCTTCATTCCCCGTCAGGATAGGCAGCGGCGGCTGATCGAATTTTTCTATCTTTTTCTTTTCGGCCGCGGCCTCAAAACCGCGTCGGGCGACTTTCAGGTTGATCTCAAGCTCTTTTGGCATATTCTGACGCAGGACTTGTTCGAGCGCCGCCCAGCCAATGCCGGCGGCTTTAGCAAACGCACCCAGCAGACAAGTGTTGCGGGTTATTTCGGCCGCCCCTTCTTCTTTGACGATGCCCCCTATCGGCAAGCCCAGCCCATCTGTTTTGACCGCAGCGGAATCAAAGATCACGACGCCGTTCTTATTTAGTTTATTTTTGTGTAAATCGACCGTATCTTGATTTAGAGCCAACAGAAAATCGACATTATTGCGGTGGGCATTGATCCGAACTTTTGAAGCGCGGATGATCGAAAACGTATGGCCGCCCCTGATGAGAGAAGGATAATCACGGTAAATATATACTCTGTAGCCGAGCCGGCCAAACAGCCGCGCGAGAACAACGCCGGCTTTGTCGATCCCGTAACCGGCCTGGCCGCCGATCAGGACCGAGAACTCACTCATGACGTGATAAATACCGGAAAGCCGCCAGTGCGGCTTTGGAACCCTCGCCGGCCGCGATGATGATCTGTTTTTCGGGCACATCGGTTACATCGCCCGCCGCGAAGAGACCGGAGACCGAGGTCTCGGCCGCGCAATTGACCATGATCTCCCCCAGCTCGTTCTTTTTCGCGAGATCAATAAACTCCGAGTTGGGGGTCAGGCCGATCTCGACAAAGACCCCTTCGACCGGGATCGGCCGGCTCTGGCCGGCCGTCTCAACCTTGATCCCTTTCACGAATTGATCGCCGAAGATCTCCGTCACCTTCGAATTGTTCAGTATTTCGACCTTGGGCGAAGCGGCCGCTTTCTCTTTCATGACCGGGTCGCCGGCCAGCTTGTCGGCGATACTGATCAGATATATTTTTGGCGAGAGATTCATCAACTGCAGGACGGCGTCGAGCGCGGAGTTCCCCCCGCCGATCACCGCCGTGACTTTGCCTCGGAAAAGCGGCGCGTCGCAGGTGGCGCAGTAGGTCAATCCATGATTTTTGTATTCTACTTCCCCGGGGACATTCAGTAAGCGCGGCCGCTTGCCGGAAGCGATGATCAGCGTTTTTGCAGCCAGGGTTTCGGACTTCGCCGTGACGACTTTAAATAAATTGCCGTCCCGCTCGACTTTCGCGACGGTCTCGCCTTCGCGCAGGTCAAAGACGTACTGTTTGAGGTGCTGACGGAACTTTTCCGCCAGCTCCGGGCCGGTGATGAACTGGTAGCCGGTGTAATTCTCGATATCGCCCGAGAGGGCCGCCTGCCCGCCGATATCCTGGCTGATGACGGAGAAATCGAGCTGTTTTCTCGCCGCGTAGACCGCCGCCGTGATGCCGGCCGGCCCCGCGCCGACGATGATCAAATCTCTCACGGCCTAATTCTATACAATTTCAGGTTGTCTTTCAACTGCCCAAACAATATGCGGTGTTTTGACCTCACCGGCGATCTGTGCGAAAATTAGCTTATGGCAAAAAGAATCGACCTGATCATGTTCGATTTCGACGGCACCCTCGCCGATTCTCTTCCCGCCGCGATCAAGGCCATCCGGCAGATGCTCTCCGAGCTCGGCTATCCGGCGAAGACGGAAAGCGAGATCGGCCGCCATGTCGGTTTCGGGGAAATTCCTCTCGTCGCCGGCGCGATCGGCACGCAGGCTGAGAGCAAGATTAAAGCGGCGCAAGCGGTTTATTACAAACATAATCTTGAAAACATCAAGAATGTTGAGCTCTATCCTCACGTCAAAGAGGCGCTTGAGTTTTTCAAGGACAAGACAAAGATCATAATCTCCAACAAGCGCGACGAATTTATCCATGCCATATTGAAGATCCGCGGCGTCGATCACTATTTTAAAGAAGTGATCGGCGGCGATTCTTCCGCCTGCCTCAAGCCCGATCCCTGCGTCATCAATGAGGCACTGAAAAGATACAAAGTTAAACCGGACAACGCCCTCCTCGTTGGCGACATGACGATCGATATCGAGACCGGCAGGAACGCCAAAGTCCTGACCTGCGCCGTCACCTACGGGTTCGAGCCGGCGGAAAAGTTGAAACAGTGCCGGCCCGACTTTCTTATTAATGATATTTTAGAGCTTAAAGAGTTCATTCGCTGATGTTAACCATCCGCCGTATAACGAAGAAAGACGAGCCGAGTGTTCTCGGGCTCATCAAAGAGCTCGATCTCACCTACCCGACCCAGAAACTCGACAATTTTTGGGTCGTCGAAGAGAACAGAGAGATCATCGGCCTTGCCGACCTGAAAGAATTTGACGATTTCTGGCTTTTAAGCTCCGTCGGCGTTGACAAAAAACATCAGCACAGGGGCGTCGCCTCTCTATTATTGAAAGAACTGATCAAGGACCTGAAGAAAGACGTTTATCTCTATACGATAACCCCGGAGTTCTTCAGCCGTCTGGGTTTTCAGATCGTGCCGCGGCCTTCAGATCTGCCGGCCAGAGAGATATTTAATTGCGCTGAATGCCGGCCGCAGCATTGCGTCTGCATGGTGAAAAGGCCATGATACCAATATTTCCGTCCTTCAAGCCGCTTGAAATCAGCCAGCGCGCCGAGATCGCCGAACATCTCGCCGCGACGCCGCGCGATATTTGCGAGCTCTGCGTCGGCAACCTCTTTATCTGGCAGGATTTTGACCGTCCGCGGGTCACCCTCATCAACGAAAATGTCTGCGTCACGATCAATCCGCCTAACGAGCCTCCCTATTACCTGGAGCCCTTCGGCGCCAACAAGCTGACAGAGACCGTCGACATCTGTCTCAGGCACGCCGGCCGGATCTCGCGCGCTTCGGAGATGTTCATCGCGCTGCTGCCGCCCGGCGCTTACAAGATCAACTCCTTGAGGAGCCACTTCGACTACATTTATTTAACCAAAGACCTGGCTGAGCTGAAAGGCAAAAAATACGACGGCAAGCGCAATCACATTAAAAAATTCAGAGGGCGGCATCCCGGCTACGAGTATCTCCCACTGGGCAACGGCATGAAAAAAGAGGCGCTCGCGCTGTTCGAAAAATGGTTCGTCAGCCGCGAAGAATCAAGATATTTTCCCCGGCTGGCGCACACCGCGCAAAAAGGCGCCTTAACGACCGCTTTTACATATTTCAAGGAGTTAGGACTTTTTGGCGGCACGCTGATGGTTGGCGGGAAATTGAGCGGTTTCACGATCGGGAGCGCGATCCGCGACGACCTCGTCTCGATTCACTTCGCCTACGGCGATCCCTCAATGCGGGGCATCTCGCAGACACTCTTCTATGAGGCCTTCAACAAAACCTACGGCGCTTTTAAATACGCCGACCTTGAGCAGGACCTGGGAATACCGGGCTTAAGGAAAATGAAGCTGTCGTATTATCCTATGAAGCTAGAGAAGAAGTACGAGATCACTCTTTGACCTTCCTGACGTAAGCGAAAAACTCACCATTCTTTTCCTCAACTCCTAAGAACTCCTGGCCGGTCGCCTTGCACCAGGCCGGCAGGTCGGCCTTGATCCCCTCGTCGGTCGCCGTCACCTCGAGTATCTGGCCGATTTTCAACTCTTTGATCTTTTGCGACGTAGAAATAATGGGCATCGGACAAAGCAGTCCGAAACAATCTAAAGTTACATCGGCCTTCATATATCCTCCTTGTCCCGAGCGAACGAAGTGAGTCGAGGGGCGTTAAATGAAATAACTGATCTTGCCTTCCCTGACTAACTGAAGAAAAGTCGCCGCGCCGGCAAAGTCGTCGATCCCATCGATAAAATCGTCCTTCTGGAAACCCATAAAGCTGAACGTCGTCGTGCAGGCGATCATTTTGACGCCCAGGTCTTTACTCATTCTGACAAATTCCTCGATCGAGGGGATCTTTGACTGTTTCATCATGATCTTCATCATCATCGGGCCGAGGCCCAACATGTTGAACTTGGAGAGCGGCAGGCGGTCGGCGCCGCCCATGTTCATAAAGTTCATCATTTTTTGCAAAATATTCCTGCCGCTGGTCAGTTTTTTCTTGCGCAGGACGTTCAATCCCCAAAAAGTGAAGAACATGTTGACTTCCATTCCCATTGAGGCCGACGTCGTCGCCAGAATAAAAGCCGCCAGTACTTTATCCAGATCACCCGAGAAAACCACAATGTTGAATTTTTCTTTATCCATCAGCCAACTCCTTTCCTCACCCCTTTCTTCGCCTTCGGCGAATTCATTCCCCTCTCCATCGAAGATGGAGAGGGGGGAACGGTTCGCGTCAGCGGGTGAGGGGCGACATTTGACGCAGGCGCTCGACGATCGGCGGGAATTTCTCGAGGAAAACATCAATGTCTTTTTCCTCATTATCTTTGCCCAAGGAAAGAACGATCGAGCCGTGGACATCCTCGGGGCTGACGCCGATCGCCACCACCACATGCGAGGCCTTGAGGGCCTTCGAAACGCAGGCCGAGCCGGTCGAGATCGCGATCCCTTCCATATTGAGGAACATCGACATCGACTCTCCCTCGATATATTTGACATAGCCGCTGGCGTGGCCGGGCAGGCGCTGGGTCGGATGACCCGTGACAAAATAGTCCCGAATGATCTCTGGAATTCTTTTCAGGAGTTTGTCACGCAATGGTATCAGCTTCTTTGCGTTGGCATCCATTTCCAATTTAGCCAGCTCGGCCGCTATCCCCATGCCGACGATTCCCGGAATATTGTGCGTGCCGGCTCTCTTTCCCTCTTCCTGCGTGCCGCCAAGGATTAAGGGCAGTATCCGCGTCCCTTTCTTCAAATATAGCGCCGCCACCCCGGTCGGTCCGTAGAAAAGGTTGGCCGAAAGGGTTAGAGCATCAACTCCCAGTTCAGCGACATTAATTGGGATCGATCCTGCCGTCTGCACCGCGTCGACATGAAAAACCGCCTTGCCTTTAACCTTTTCGGCTATTTCCCTGATCGGTTCGATCGTCCCGATCTCATTGCTGGCGTGCGTTAGAGTAATGAGCGTTGTCTCCGGCATAATTGCGGCGGCCACCGACTCTGGACTTACAACTCCGAACTTATCAACCGGCAGATATGTAACTTTGCAGCCTTCTTTCTCCAGCTCCTTTAAAGGGTAAAGAACTGAAAAATGCTCAATCGATGAAGTGATGATGTGTTTGCCTTTTTTTTCATTTGTTTTGGCAATCCCTTTGATCGCGAGATTATTCGATTCCGAGCCGCAGGAGGTAAAAATTATCTCGCCCGGCTTGGCGCCGATGAGATCGGCCGTCTTTTGCCGCGCCTCTTCGATCGCCGCGGCGCTTTTGGCCCCATAGTCGTGGAAGTTGAGCGGATTGCCGAATGTTTCGCGCAGGTGTGGGAGCATCGCCTCGACAACACGCGGATCAACCGGCGTGTTGGCCATGTGGTCAAAATATAAGCTCATTTGGATTAAATTATAGCACGGCGCTTGAAGAACTTCTCGATCTCAACGGCGACAAAAACCACGGACGATAGCCCGAGCGCGATCAGCAATTCGTCCGGGCTGAGAGCTTCGGTCTTAAAGATCGGGTTGAGAAATGGGACGTAGATGGTCGCCATCTGAAGACCAAAAGTCAAAAGCAACGCGCCGAAAAGATACAAATTGGAGAACAGGCCGATCTTAAACAACGACTGCTTTTCCGAGCGGATAGCCAAGACGTGCCCCATCTGGCTCAAACACAGGACAGTAAAGACCATCGTTTGCCAGTGCGTGTGACCGGCCTTGATCGCCCACGCCTGGGTCAGGAGTGACGCGAAGCCCATCAGCAAGCCGACCCAAATTATATGAATGCCAAGTCCGTGCGCAAAAATATTCTCGCGCGGATGCCGCGGCGGCCTGCTCATTATTCCCGGCTCCGACCGTTCCGCCGCCAGCGCCAACCCCGGCAGGCCGTCGGTCACGAGATTTATCCAGAGTATGTGGATAGGCAGCAACGGTATTGGCAAGCCCAAGAAAGGCGCCAGGAAGATCGTCCAGATCTCGCCTGAATTACTTGTCATTGTGTACTTGATGAACTTGCGTATATTGTCAAAGATCCGTCTCCCTTCTTTGACGGCCTTAACGATCGTGGCAAAGTTATCGTCGAGCAGGATCATATGAGAGGCCTCTTTGGCTACATCGGTCCCGGTGATCCCCATGGCGATGCCGATATCGGCCCTCTTCAAGGCGGGCGCGTCGTTGACCCCGTCGCCGGTCATGGCGACAAATTGCCCTTTGTCCTGCAGGGCTTTAACGATCTTTAATTTTTGGTCCGGCGCGACACGCGCGTAAACTCTGATGTACTCCACCCTTTCTTCAAATTCGGAGAGTGACAACTTTTCCAGCTCCCGGCCGGTGATGATCGCTTTGACGTCGTCATCAATGATGCCGAGCCGCTGGGCGATCGCCCGGGCCGTGATCGGGTGGTCGCCGGTGATCATCACCGGCCTGATCCCCGCGCTCTGGCACAAACCGACCGCTTCTTTGGCTTCTTCCCTGGGTGGGTCCATCAGGCCGACCAGGCCCAGGATAGCCAGATCAATCTCGATCTTTTCGGGCGAAAGATCGGCCGGTAACGATTCCCATTCCCGCATGGCGATGCCAAGGACACGCAGCCCATCGGACGACATCCTCTCGTTGACGCGGGAGATATCCGCGCTGTCGACCGCCACCGCCCTGTCGAGCAGGATGTCAATGGCGCCTTTAGTGAAAGATACATACTTGCCACCCGGCGATTTGTGGAAAGTGGTCATGCATTTTCTGTCCGCGTCGAACGGGATTTCCGCCTCTCTGGGCAGATCCTTTTCGAGCGATCTCTTGTCAAATCCCTTGTCTTTGGCGAACCGCAGGAGGGCCGCTTCGGTCGGGTCGCCGATGATATTGCCGGCCGCGTCTTCCTGCGCGTCGTTATTGAGAGCCAGCGCGGTCAAAAACTGCCGGTCTGTCCCCTGCCCCAAAATAAAAGTTTCCTCAACAGTCATTTTATTTAAAGTCAATGTTCCCGTCTTATCGGAACATATATATGTAACGGAGCCGAGTGTTTCGACCGCCGGCAGTTTCCTAATGAGAGCGTTCTGCTGGATCAGTTTTTTGGCGCCCAGCGCGAGGGAGATAGTGACAACGGCGGGGAGCGCCTCGGGAATGGCCGCGACTGCCAGCGAGATGGCCGTGAGCAGCATGAGAATCGGCGGCTCGCCGCGCAAAATGCCGACGCCGAAAACAACGCCGCAGATGGCAAAGACCGCGTAGGTTAGGACCTGGCCGAATTTCGCCAGCCGTTTCTGCAGGGGGGTCTTGACCTCTTCTTCCTCCTGCAGCATGGCGGCAATCTGCCCGAGTTCGGTCTCCATCCCGGTCGTCACAACAACGCCGGCGCCTCGGCCGTAGGTGACGAATGTCCCTTTGTAAGCCAAATTTTTCCGATCGCCAATGGGCAGGTGTTCGTCATGGAGGACGCCGGTCTGCTTTTCGACCGGCACCGACTCACCCGTCAGGGCCGCTTCTTCGGCCTGCAGGCGGGCGGCTTCGAAGAGGCGCAGATCGGCGGGGACGACCCTGCCCGTCTCAAGCAGGACGACATCGCCGGGGACCAGTTGGGAAGCCGGCAGAGTTGCCGGATGGCCGTCGCGCAGAACGGTCGCGGCCGGCGCCGCCATCTTCTTCAAGGCCGCCATCGCCTTTTCGGCCCGGTATTCCTGGATAAAACCGATGACCGCGTTGATCACGACAATGACGATAATGGCCAGGGTATCGGTCAGTTCGCCGATAAAGCCGGAGATGAGCGCGGCGGCAATAAGGACCATGATCATGAAGTCCTTGAACTGGTCAAGGAACATCGCGAGGGCGGTCTTCTTTTTCTTTTCCGTTAATTCATTGGGGCCGTATTCCTGCAGCCGCTTTTCCGCTTCAGCCGAAGCAAGCCCCGTCTTTGACGTGCTTAATTCACCGATCGTTTCATCGATGCTTTTCTGATGCCAGCGCATTAATATATTATAGCAGGCGCGGCTTGAATCTTCTCATGAGGAGCGAATTCGTGACCACCGAAACGGAGCTGAACGCCATGGCCGCCCCGGCGATGATCGGGTTGAGCAGAAAACCGGTGAACGGATACAGGATGCCGGCTGCCACCGGGATTCCTATTATATTGTAGATGAACGCCCAGAATAAATTCTGTTTGATCTTCCTCATTGAATAAGCGCTCAGGTCGATCGCCGTCACCACATCGCGCAGGTCCTCTTTGACGAGAATGATCTCTCCCGTCTCGATCGCAACGTCGGTCCCCGAGCCGATAGCGATGCCAATGTCGGCCTGGGCGAGAGCCGGCGCGTCATTGATGCCGTCGCCGACCATGGCGACCTTTTTACCTTCCGCCTGCAAAGCTTTGATCTTCTCGGCTTTCTCTTGCGGCAGGACCTCGGCCAGCACCCGCTCGATGCCAACTTGTCTGCCAATCGCTTCGCCGGTCCGGCGGTTGTCCCCGGTGATCATGATGACTTCCCGGCCGAGACGGCGCAGTTCTTTGACCGCTTCCTTCGAAAACTCTTTCAGCGTGTCAGCCACAGCGACCAGGCCGAGCAGCTGGTTGTTTTTGGCCAGGAGCATAACCGTTTTCCCTTGCCCTTCCAGTTCCTGGATCTTATTTTCGAGATCCCTGAAAGAAATGTTCTTATCCTGCATCAACTTCCTGTTACCGAAAAGGATCGTTTCTCCCTTGAAGATCGCCTCGACCCCTTTGCCGGAGATCGAATTGAATTTCTCCGGTTCGGGCGCGTCCTCGGCCTTCTGTAAAATCGCTTCTGCCAACGGATGCTCAGATCTTTTTTCCGCGACTGCCGCGAAACGAATGATCCCCCCCTCGCCAACGATATCGGTCACTTCCGGCTTACCCTTGGTTAACGTGCCCGTTTTGTCAAAGACGATAATGTCCAGCTCGCTCGCTTTCTGCAGGGCCGCCGCGTTCTTGATCAGGATGCCGTGCTCGGCCCCCAGGCCGGTGCCGATCATGACGGCAGTCGGCGTGGCCAGCCCGATCGCGCACGGGCAGGCGATGATCATAACCGCGATCGCCGCGGTCAGCGCAAAGATAAAGCTCTGCCCGGCTAACAGCCAAACAACAAAGGCGGTTATGGCGATAATGACAACGGCCGGCACGAAATAGGCGGAGATCAGGTCCGCCAGCGCCTGGAT